>AP72_2010_repI_A10DRAFT_1000005_pt1 | contig 35484 bp, 55 predicted proteins | sample AmaPasreplicIA10_FD_9194 | JGI IMG/M metagenome (IMG submission 9194) | reverse complement strand
ACCCACATCTTCTCCTGCCATTCAGAGGGCTCGCCGGCGGGCGGCTTGTCAGGGACGGGCAGACCCTGCCCTTCGAGGTAGCTGTACAGGCTCGCGATCTTCAGGTTGTCAGGAACCTTTGCGCTGGTCGATGTCGCAGCAATATCCTGCAACGTCTTCTGCATCTCGATCGGAGCACGTTCCGGCCCCCACTCCTTGACGAACTCATCAAAGAGCGGCCTGGTTCGATACCAGGAATCCGGCATCTTCTCCATACCGGCACTGACCCATTCATTGAGCTGCTTCCGCACCCGTGGGTTCTTGAAGGCTTCGACGATGCGATCCGGCACGCCTCGCGCCGGTTCATACCGGGGAATCTGTCCCGGCGGAAATACCCCAGCGGGCTGCGCGTTCGCGAGATCAAAGAGCGTCCCACCGGCCTCAGGATTCTCTTTCACCCATTGCCCGTACGAGGTTCCCTCACCGGCATTCAACCGGCGGGCGATCTCAAGGACGTTCTCCCCGTTCAGCTCCATCCCCGCACCCAGCGGCAACGCACGCGAGCCTTTTTTGGCCGCGCCGACAGACGCCAGACTGGTGTGCAGCATCGGATCGACGCCACCCATCTCCTGAAAGGCGTGAGCCGCGTTTGCATAGCTGCGGAGCGACCAGGGATCCTTCGCGATCTCCTCGCCGACCCGGCCAAGCGCACCAATAAACATACCCGGAGGCGTCAGCGGCGCGATGTCATGCGTCACCGGATCGATTATCCCCATGCCGTCGAGGCCGGAAACACGGGCATACTCATCAGCGGCCCTCTGGTCATAGATCACGTTGCCGTCATCGTCCAGAATCCGCGAGCTGCCATAGACCGGCTTCGGCTTCGCATACAGGAAGTGCCCCGGAGGCAACGCTGCCGAACGCAATAGATCACTTAGTCTGTCTGGCATTGTCGTCGCCTCCATTGGCAATTTCGAGAATCTTCGCTGCCATCGGAGCGGCGTAGGCAGTTTTGCCCACCGGCATCCTCATGCCATCCCTGAGCAACTTTACGCCCGCAGGCGAGTGCAATAACTTGGTCACTTGCCAACCGGCCAGCGAGATCGCTGTCGGCGGAAGCATCGTCAGACCAGCTCCAACCACATGGCCCGATCCCGCAAGCGCAGTGGCCGTAGGAACCGCTGTCAGCCACATCTCGCCCTCATGCATCGTCACCAGCGTCATAGCCGTTCTGGACGGATTCATGGGCTCAGCAAGCGTCTTCGTCGCAAGAAAGAACTTGTCGAGATCGGCCCGATGCATGGGATTCGGGAACAACAACTTCTTCGTTTCGTCGCCCAGCTTCTCCCACTCATTGAACAGACTCTTCGCGTGCGACCATCCGCCTTCAGCGGCTGCGCGATCGAACATACCTTCGAGATAAGCCCGTCCAACCTTCGGCAGCTCCTGCGGAGCGATATCGTTTACGCGGTTGATGAAGTTGATCTGTGCATCTTTTGGCCCGGTCAGTTTGTTGAAGACCGCAACCGGCTCATGCGAGACCTCTTTCATGATGTCGGTGTCCGCGAACTCTGTGCCCTGGTGAAAGAAGGCGTCGATGTCGCCGCGCAAAGCAGGATCCCGGAAGAGCATCCGCTTCGTTTCGTCGCCCAGCGCATCCCACTTCGCTTTGGCCGCTTTCCAGCCTTTCGCGTCGATCACGTCGCGCAGGCCGTCAAAGAAAGCCCGGCCGACCTTCGGCATCTCCGCAGGCAACTCCTGCCCTACCCGGCCCGAATAGCCGATACCGGAATCACCGGCATAGACCATCTGCCCGTAGCCCTGCACCGGCTCCTGCGCCATTTTGTTCACGACGTTGTCGGCCAGATCGTAACGTTGTGCCGTGAGCTGGCGACCGGCCTTGAGCCCGTTGACTGCATCCGGCCCGGCCTTGGTCGCTGCCGCGTCAATCTGGTTCTGCAACTCAGAAACAGCCAGACCGGCGACTCCCTGATTCTCATCGCGCATAGCTTTTGCAAACTCTGCGCCGCCTTTGCTCTCGTACTTGCCCGATCGAACGAGATCCTTCAATCCGCCCAGAGCTTTCTCTGCGAGGTCCGCAGGCATCCACTGCCCTTTGTCCCAGTTGAGGATGCTCTCCATTGCGGTGAATCCACGCGAGGCGTTACGCTTCGCCGGTTCGACAAGCATCTCCCACTCGCGAACGAGCGGCCTGATCTGGTTCTGCAAGGTGCCGATCCACACCGGCATATTCATCTGCTCGAAGATCGGCTTCGCGTGTTCGTCTGTAGCGACCACAACCTTGCGAGCGTTGCGCGGATCCCGCGCCGCATCATGAAACGGCTTATACGCCGCATCGGCCTGCTGCGCCAGACCCGTTACCTTGGCCTCCGCAGCCTCGCGCAGATCCTGCCCGGCCTGCAACGGGACAACCGGCTGCGGATGCGCCCGGTTAGCGAGATCGGCAGCGTCTGTCTCCAGACCCTGCTGAATCGCTTTCGAATTCGCGCCGAGCGCCCGCGTCACATCCTCACCGGCACTCTGCGGAGTCATCGGAGTCGGATGCGCCTGATTCGCGAGACGGGCAGCTTCCGCCTGCAACGCAGCCGCCTGCTGCGCCTCGGTCCTCTGAGCGATACGCGAGCCGCCGAAGGTGTTCTCGCCAGCTTCCTGCGTCGTCATCAGGAATTTGTTGCCGGTCCTGCGACCGGCAGGGATTGGCACACCCTTCGATTCGAGATACTGATATGCCGCCTCTGAGACCGCGTTTGGATTCTCGGTGCCGGGCACAACAGTTGCTCCTCTCACCAGAGGTTTCCCGGTGAACCGGTTGCCCGCTTCGGGCAGCGCATTCATCAGGCCAAACGTCATCGCCCGGCCCATCGCATGACGCAACCCGTTGGTCCGGCCATCCTCTACGATGTCGGACATGCCCGGCCCGAGCACGGGAATTCCAAAGCCAATCGCATGTTGGATCGCTCTGGGGTAGTCGCCCGCCTCCACTGCTTTATCGGCCTGCCGCAACTGATCCCATTGGCGCTCGCTGAGATTGCCCAGCGTGTCCAGGGGTTGCGCCATTGCACCGGCCATCCCGAATAACGCCTGTTTCAGATTTGGCAACTCGTCCCACATGCCTTGCCAATATCCGCCGGGATCCTCAGACTTAAGCTCACGCCCGCTGTCGTCGCGAACCGTCGAGTTCACAACCGGAGTGCTCCCTGCGCTGCGCTTAATCAGCTCATCGAGCGCCGCCGTCTGCGCGACATTCAATGTGCTGCGACGTCGTTGCAGCTCTTGCAGAATCTCGGTCTGTTGCGGCGTCAGACTACTGGTTTGGGGTTCCGGCATTGTTGCCTCCCCCTGACATCAGCATGTTCAGCAACTGCTGATTGGACAGACTCCCCAATGCAGCTTTCGCAGCAGAGGTCGCGCTGTCCTGAGCGTTCGCCTTGTTGTACGCGGCTTGCAAATTCGCCTTCGAACGCTTCATCACGCTGTTGAACATCTGGAGCTGGTCATCGAGAGCCTTCGTCCCGGCCCAGTTGGCCTGCAATGACGCCGGATCCGTAATGGCACTGTTCAACAGCGCCATATCGGGACCAGTGATCGCACCCAGCTCATACAGGTTCTTCAACTGCATCTGAAGATTTGTGAACGCAGTCTTCAGCTTCAGACCTTCAGGAGATGCCGTTCTGAACGTCGGCCCCGTCTTGTCGAGTTCGTCCTTGTACAGCTTTACCGCGTCTTCGAGATTCCCCAGCTCCACAATCTGTTTGCTGTAGTTCTGAGCGTTCTTGCCCGCGTTTGCAGCCAGCTCTTCATTGTGGTAACGCCGAGTCTCGGCAGAGTTGCTCTGAGCGACACCAAGCATTCCCCGCTGAATACCAAGCTGGTCTTTGTGGAATCGCTCTGCCTGTTCGCGGGTCTTCGTACGATCCGAAGCAGCAACTTGCTGGTCCGCAGTCATGCCGAGCCGCTGAGCGATCTCAACCGCTGCCGGTGAATAGACCGTCGGCAACTGCGCCTGTACCTCAGGCCTCTGCTGCGCTCGCCACGCGGCATAAGCCTGCGGATCCGTCGGCATCGTTCGAGGGACAAGTCCGAAAGCAGCAGCCTCGGCATCCATTTCCGCTTTGTCAGCTTCACCGCGAAGCTTCCTTTTCTCGTCGGGCCGGTCCTCTTTCAGTTTCGCGAACTCCCAGTCTTTCCTCTGCTGTTCGAGTTGCTGGGCACCATCGAGCGATTCACGTAACTTCTGATCGACCCATGACGCAACCTCAGGGCTGTATGGCGTCGATGCGAGCTGTTGCCCCTGCTCCGGTGTCAAATGACCGGCGGCGACCGCATCCCTCACGGCTACCTGAAGCGTGCTGTCGTCTTTGACGGTCCCGAGAATACGCGCCATGTCTTTCGCCTTCAGGAGGCGATTCTCAAGAGTCATCTTGTACAGCTCTTGTGACGCTTTCTTGCTTTCCAGCAACGTCTTCGACATCGCTGAGGCAGCAGTGGGATTGATGGCATAAGCCTTGCCAATCGCGCTTTCGAGATCCGGGTTGCCCTTAAACAACGCACGCATCTGATCCTGCTCCTGCTCGTTTTTGAGAGCAGTCCTGAGCTGGAGATCAGACATCTTGTTTGTGTTTCTTAGATCGGCGAGCGTCAACTGCTCCGTCTCAATCTGATTCGGCGTTTTCGCCTGAGGCCAGTCCTGCAAGGCCTGGATGATCATTTCTGGATGAATAGGCATTGTTCTCTGGCTCCCTTACTCGCCGATATAGTTGCCGTTGCTGTCTCGGATGCCACCGGAACCGGCCCCTATCGATTTGCTGCCCCACTTATTGCTGGCCCACTTTCCAGCCGCGCCTGCGCCGATCGAGCCGAGATTCGAGATCGTCTGGCTCCATGCCCGGCCTGAACCGAGCTGGCCCGCTGCCGTCGCATCCGCCGCGTGCATCGTGGCGTCACCGCGATACTGAGCCGCATTCGTCTGCAATTTGGCTCCATTGGTAACACCCTGGACGTACTGATCACCGGCATACTTTTCAGAATTGATGCGCTGATCACCAGCCCACTGATGAGCGTTGTTGGTGAGGTTCGCATTGAACTTGCCCGTATCGACTTGCATGTTGCCCGAGTACTTCGCGGCATCCATGTTGTTTTGGTTCACACCCTGACCATAGAGAGTGTTGGCCTGCAATTGCTGGTTGTTCGCAGCGAGATTCTGATTGTTTGCCGTGAGACCGTTGGACGCGAGGTTCTGCAAGAGGCTCCCACGGTTTGTTCTGTCCGTCTGAAACCTGTTAAACGCGGCCTGATACTCCTGAGACGCGGCACCCTGAGCGTAGTTGTTTGCGGCCATCACTGCGCCACCGCTCTGCAATGACCCGTGCAGTGCCTTGTTCTTGAGCAGAGCATCCATGCCCTGCTGAAGCCGCCATTGATACGAAGGATCGTCCTGCGAGAACGTGAACTTCGAGTCCGCGAGATCAGACATCTTCTGAGTCGCGTCCTGCCCGGCCTGCTGATACGGACGGAGCTGGTTGTTGATGAAGTCCTGATTGGTACCCGTGAAGTCGTTGTACAGGCTCTTGTATAAATCGTTGCCGGTCGCAGCGGCAGTGTTCACACCGGCAGCGGCCTGCTTGCCCGCATCGATGACGGAACCTCCCGTGTTATAGGCGTTGTTCACCACATCGTCGGCTGCTTCGCCGGTCGCACTGCGAACCTGATCACCGGACAGAATACCGGCATTCACGAGCTGCGGAGCATACTTGTCCGCTGCGTCCTGCACCATCTGACCGGCCTGATTCGCTCCGTTCGCCATTGTCTTGGCTGCGTTCTTCGCAGCACTCGAACCCATTGCGCCGCTCACGATCGAGCTGCCCGCGCTTATCGCTGCCGGGATTGCTACTGCTGGCATATTGTTTCTCCTCTGGACAGACCCAGCAAAATGAGGTCTGTAAGTTGTCCGTTTTTCTTAAAAGCTTTCGGATTGCGCCCGAATTGCGCCATACCAGCGGCAACAGCGAACCGTTGCGCCAACCTGTTTGTCTCTGGCACTTGCGTGAAAACTCGTTCGACACCAGAGTTGTCGAAGAGCCACTGGACCGCTTCCCGTGCGGCTGTCTTCGCCCGCTGGCCCCACGCAGAGGGCAGCAGGCACGTATGTATCTCGGCTAAGACCGGCGAGTGCCAGACGACAAGCCACAACCCAAGCAGCTCGTCGCGATCGCGAGCAAGCACATACCAGATACCGGCCCCGTCAGAGGGCTCGTAATCCTCAGGTTTAGGCGAGAAATCGTCCGAGACGTGAGGCCATATCTTCGGGTGTGTGATGATCGAACGCACTAAGCGCAGATCTCCCGTCTTCTCAAATTGCATGGGTGTTTCTAGCTAGAAAGCGAAGCTGGTGTTCCGGCCAATCCCGGCCCCGATGACGCCGAAGAACGAGTGGTTGACGAGCCGGGCAGTCGCTGCCGTGAGGTACACAAGATCGAGAGTGCCGACAAAGTTTGGACGGACTCCCACAACTTCCACACCGTCCGCGCCGCTGTAAATCATCAACAGCTCGCCCAGCTCGTCCGTATCCACAAACGACGATGCGGGCGACGACCAGGCCGAACCATTCCAGGACGACCTGTACATCTCGTAATCACTGACGACGTAATAAACGTCGTATGTGCCCGTCCCGGTGCTGTTGATCGAAATCGGTTTATCGCGTGGGGTATTGCGGAAAAACACATTCGTACCGGCGATCGCATCCACAGTCACGGCAAACGTTGCCGGATTCGCTGAAGCGTGCTTCAGAGCGAGCGTTGCCGCGTAAGCGTCAATGTAGACGCTGGCTGCGGAGGTAACAATGCCGAACGCGAAATGAACGAGTCCGTCAGCAAAGATCGGAGTGGAAGCGATTTGCGCGGCACCCTGAAACCATGCCTGAGGCTGAGACGGCGTGATCGTCTGCGTGGCGACCGTCTGTATCGCCACAAAGGTGTTATCAGCCTTGAGGACCAGATACAGCACTGTGCCGCTGGTGTCCGAACACACCATATGAACATTGCCGCTACTGTCCGAGACGACACCATTCGGCCATACGTTTGTCGTCAGATCAGAAATCACTACGGGACTTGACCATGTGCCGCCACTGAACCTGACGTATCGCCAGGCGGCAGTTACCGAATAGTCGTTCCAGTAGATGAGCACCAGCTCGCCACCAGGGCGTGCCGCGAGAAATTGCGGCATAGTCAGCCGCGCATACGCAGGCAGAAGGTAGCGAGGATGCCTGCTGATAACAGGCCCGTCAGCACTGACACTGCCCCATGTCCCGGCAGACATGTTAAACGGCGTTATCTTGACAACGCCGCTTTGAATGGCGTCCGGGTCAGAGTATGCAGCAACGTGAGAGACGTAGACAATGTTCCCCGATCGAACGAGGCCATAAGACACACCTCTCGTTGATATCGGTTCATGCGCGGTGTCTACAGCCGACCAGCTCGCGCCATTATCAGTGCTGCGAAATGCGCGGATGTTCTGGTGATCGTCCACATCTGCGTTGCCGGGCTGTCCGAACACATACAAGGTCGTCGCATCAAAGCGATACGCCTGATTTGGATTCCCTGAAAATTCATTCGGACTCTGATAGCCCCCGGCAATCAATACCCCTGACATGTCATCCCCTCAGGAAACGAACGTGTAGCAGCCGCCGCCCAGATTGGCAGGAGCAATCGTAATCGAGAATTGCCGGTCCATATAGTTTGAGAAGTACATGGCATCCCCGGATCTGTACGTCGTATTGCTCGCTCTCAAAGTGAAGGTGAACGTACCCGCAACAGACGGAGTCCCTGCAATCTGAAACAACTCGCCGGGAATGGTTCCCACGTCAGTCAACGCCAGACCCGTCGGCAATGCACCGCTCTGCACCGTCATCGTCTGCGGACACAAGCCACCGGCGCTGAAGCTCTGCGAGTAAGCGTTATACTGCGTTCCCGGCCCGAAGATCGTCGTGCCCAGCCACCAGGGGTAGTCCTGATAGACGACGTTGTACGTGGTGATCACGGGATTGCCGACCGGCGGATCCCCGTAGGTCAACGCTGTATACGGTGCGGGCACCTACTCGTACCTCATGAGAATGGCGCAGGGGGTACTGTTGTTGTTGGCGCGTGCTGCGCCTGCGAAGTAGATGTTCCCGCCGCCTTTCGACACCAAGTACGTGTGCGTGGAGCCGTACATACTGGCAACGGTTACCGTCGTGTTGTCGGTTACGTCTCCAGCAACGCACGCCATGATCCCCAGCATGGGATTCCCGAGCGTGCCTAGTAGTGGAAAGAAAGGAAACGCGGCCACCGTGCCGTTGTAGAATCCAGTGGCGCGGTTACCGCTACTGGTAGTAACCGCTGTAGTCCAGTTATCGTAAGGAGGGAACGTAGTCGGACTATCGCATGACTGCTGGCGTATACCCATTGAAGCACCAAACGCGATCGCTGTAAAATACGCAGAGGTTTTGTTTCCGCTGCCGTCTTTGGATCTTTCGACCGCAAAGAACACCTGACAGTTTGAATTGGCTAATGTCACCCACAGCGACATGCGAAACTCGCCCGCATCACCCGAGAAATAGCAGGGGTACGTGGTAGCGCCCTGGTTAGATGTGGTCCCTCCAAAGGCACTGAATCCGCTCAGGATGTTTGTGATTGTTCCGGTGCCGTTCGACCCGGTGCCGACCGTGAACTGCAACCCTGGAAATGACGTGGAGGAGCCATAGCCGATCTTCACGTAAATCGGGAGCGTCGATGCCTGGGAATCGTTTGCCTTCCAGATCTCATACACATAGGTGGCCGCTGGTACGGCAGCAATTGCCGTCGTGGTTGCCGATCCAGCGTGCGTTTCGTTAACTTGCGAAACCTTGGCGACCGTCACTGTGCCGGATGCGCCGCCAGACACTGCCGTGAGTGTTGCCGTCACATTGTTTGCAGCATTCGTAAAGCCGGTGATGATCACCGACATGCCCACTCGCGGAGCTGGGCCGGTGTAACTGGAGTACGAATACACTGCGCTCGTTCCCACCGTCACCTGAGTCAGAGTAAGGACCGTCGCCGTCCAGACCACTTGCCCGGTGTCGCCGGTCTGTATCCATCCCAGCGTAGAGAATCCGGTCGATATCGCCTGAGACCATGCCATGAAATTGGCGAGAGTGGAGTTGTCTAATGGTGCGTTGGTTGTGTATGTCGCCATGAAATTAGCTCTTCGTTATGTTCAGTTCGAGGATCAGTCGCTTGCACGTCGTAACGCTGTCGAGATTGAACTCGAAGATGTCTCCGGTTGCGACGGTTGTCGTCCAGCCGGTCAGCGTTGTCGATGTATTCTTCTGGGCGCTCGATAGAGCCGGGGGGGCCGATGCGACTATCGATGAAGTCGTCGGAAACGCACTGTACGTGGACTTCTTGACCGTGATCTGCGCCGATCCCGAAGCATCACCAATCAGCGTCCAGCCGGTTATCGTGCCGTTGTACGGGCTTTGGACAAAGCCCTTGCTGCCCGTCGTCGGACTGGCCGAGCCTCCGTCAATCACAATCCCGATAACACCGGCTGCACTCGAAGTGCCTCCACCTCCACCGGCAGCGACCGCAGCCTGCACAAACGCAGTAGTCGCGAGCTGCGTGGTGTTCGTTCCGGCAGTCGCAGTCGGAGCTGCGGGCGTGCCGGTAAATGTCGGCGAGGCCAGAGGTGCCTTCGCAGCGAGATCGGACACAAGGCCGGTAACACCGCTCTCCGCGATCGCCGGAATGTCCGCAGCAACCAGTGCGCGGAACGTCGGAGCCGCTGAGCCGCTCGTCGGCCCGGCAAACACCGTGCTCGCGGACTGATTCGCTTTCGATACGGCCAGCGTCCCTGAAGTCGTGACCGGCGTACCGGACACGCTGAACTCCGAAGGCATCGAGAGGCCGACAGAAGTGACCGTGCCGGATCCGCCACCGGAACCGGGTGCCGATCCACCGTCCACCACATTGCCGCTGGAGTCAACCGTCAGGAAGTGACCGGCAGTCAGCGATCCTGAGACCGTCGCCACCTGATTGGTTGTTCCTGACTTCGTCCCAACTTTCGCATCCGCTGCGCCCGCGCCGAACATCGGCAAGTCCGCAGTCAGCGCACCAGTCGTATGCGTGACCGTGCCGGTCCCGCCGCCATTCACCCATTTCAGGCCGGTGCCCTGAGTGCTGTCCGCACTGAGCACCTGACCGTCAACGCCGACCGGCAAACGATCGTCAGTGGTCGAGTAAACCCAGATGTCGCCTTTAGTGGTCAGCGCACTGGTGATGCCGTCGCCCGGCCCGGCAGGCAGATAAATCGCAACTTGCCAGTTGCCACCGGAGACGATGTCCAGCGTGAGGTCGTCGTCCGTCGCCAGATCTACCGTCGAGAGCAGTGACGTGAAGTCCTGCACAGTGCGAGTGCTTGTGCCCGCCGCAACGATCGGGTGCGAAGTGAAGATCGACACGCCACCGAGCTTAATGTCAAATTCGAAAGCGTTGCTGGCGTCCGATGTTTTGATCCTGACCTTGCAGGCTGCGATCCGCATCGGCGAGGGAACAATCACCGGGTCCGAAATATCAGTGCCCGGCGTCGAGTCCTGCACATCCCACCCGATCGCGGCAGGCCCCTTGGCACTGCCCGCGCCCGGCACGTCTCCGCTCCCCGGTTGGGGCCAGAGGCGTTCGAAGAACACCATCCACGGTCTCGTCAGATTGCCGTTCTCATCGGTCAGCGGAGTGCGGATAGGGACCGCAGGGATCCGGGTCTTCTGATTACCGGCCATTTTTAGTTGCTTCCTGCCTGCGCCTCGATGAACGCATCAACGAGCACGGTCTTGCTGCTGGTTGTGCCGCTAAAGCGATACACGCGATCGCGGGCGTGTCCGAGCCTGCGCCATACGACGCGAGTCCTGTACAAGCCTGAAGAGCCGGTAGTCGCGTTACGGGCCGTATTCCAGCTATGCCCGCCATCATTCGACCAGTCGAGGGTGACGGTCGCGCCGGTCCCTTTCTCCATAGCCAGCTCCATGCGGCTATGGAAGATGCGCTTCTCCTCGCCGGTCACATGCGGAACCGCACGTTCCCAGTGAATAGGCGTGCCGTTGTCGGTGTACGTCTGCTGCGACATCACATAGATATTGCCGTTCGCATAGTCGCCGACCAGATGCTTGCCAAAGCAGTAGCCGTGGCATCGGGCACGATCGCGATCGAGAGACGAACCGTTCCAATACCCGCGCCGGTGCCAGAGCTTCGTCGTCAGGTCATAGACCCAGGTCCGGTTTGCGCTGGGGAACGTCAACTGCCAGAAATCATGCCCGTTGTCGCTGTAAGCGAACGACTCCGCATCAGCTCGCGTGCCGTACGTTGCCCACTCTTCTTCGATCGCGTGCGTCGAGACGCGAGTCGGCTGATAACCCTGCGCGTAAAAGGCCCGTGCGTGCCCTCTGGGATCGCCGGAAAGCCAGATGATGCCCTGACCTATCCGATTCGCTGCGAACTCCGCAGCGAGCCCGTAATGGATAAATGCGCCGGGATCCCGCTCCCACGGTGCGTCCTCTGGCTTGGCACTGTAGTTGGATCTCCAGACTTCAGTCGTCTGCGAGCCGAACAACCACAGATCCTCATGATCGGATAACATGCCGATCAGTTCATCCGGGTAGCCTTCCTTCGCCGCTGCCTGCAACAGATCCCATTGGGTGCCGTCCAGCGGAGTGCTCCACCGGAACCGGCGCACACTCGCACTGTCGGCACCGGATGGTTGATCGATGACGACGAAGTACGAGTCGAGATACGTGCCCTGCATCGCAGTGACGAGCTGCGAGGCGTTTGGAGGCCGGAAGTTGGGCTGAACCACAGACGACCCGTTGTCCAGCCAGAACGCACCGGCACTGATGACGCCCAACTGGTCGCCATTCGGGAACATCTGCACCATCCGACCGTCGCTGCCAATGTTGCCGCGAGACGTTACGCCTCCACCGGCAGACACTTCATACAGCGTCGATCCACCGGCAGCAAACAGCCGGTTCTCCCCAACCCACAAACCGCGTACCGGGCCGGAAGGCAACGTCGCAAACAGCGATAAACCGGGCTTCAGGACAAGGACCGGCGATCCTTTGCCCTGCCCCGATTCATCCGCTTCGGGATACAGATTCACGCAAGTCTGCGCGTCCGCATCAACCGATTGCAGTGTGTATGCGCCCCCTCCGAACCCCGGCAGCTTAGACATGATTACCTGTAATCCCCCGTCATGATGTCGAACACACGTCGCCCGAGAAGCGCGGAATCAACCGTCGCCTCATACGTCGGAGCATTGAAGCTCTTAAGAACAGCCAGCGATTCCGCTGCGAGTTCGAGCAGATCCTGCCGCGCAGGCTTGCCCCATTCGGTCCCGAGACGAATCGCGAGGTTGTACATCAGCGCTTCGTGATAGGCGGGCGGGATCACCAGGTTGTCCGTCCCGGCGACTACCTGGGGAAGCGTCTGCCATGTGTAGAGGACCAGCGAATCCGCAGACACCGGGACCGGCCACAAGCGCAGCGTTCCCAGCGGAATCGAGGTCTCGTAGTAGATCTTGCTTGGCAAACCGCTGAGAGTCTTGAGCGGGATCGCCGCCCAGCGGGCAGGCGTCAGAATCTCAAGACCACGCTCAATCGTTCCGCCGCCACCACTGATGATCCGCGCATCTTCGAGCCGCGCAGGCCTCGGAGCGTTGAAGTCAGCGGTGACATCCGGTCCAATCGTGTACGCAGCCTTGGCGGGCGTCAGTGTCTGTACGCTGCGCGTTACCGCGTAGACTTGCAGACGCTGCGCCGACCAGGCATCGAGCATCCGATTGAGCACAACGATTGCGTCAGCAGTCTCTGATGGACCGGGCGATCGCCCAGGCCCCAGTTGCCCAATCGCACGCAGCGATCCTTTGATTACGTCGAGTACCGTGAGTGCCATCGGTTATGCCGCCTGAGGCATCGGTGCCGGTTGTGCCGGTGCCGCTGGAGTCTGCTCGCCAAGCACAAGAGCGTTCAGGCCGGTAATCGCCGCTTTGCTCTCCCCAGCGGCGCTGAGAAGCTCCGGTGACGCAGTGCGGCCATACTCGCCTGCGAGATCAACCGCGAGGTTGAACCGAAGCGCCCGCTGATAGCCGGGAGGCAGCGTGACCGTGTCGGTCAGAGCATTAGTCGAAGGCAACGGGTGATAGCAATAAAGCTCCAACGTGCCGGTAGTCGGTTTCGGCGTGAGATAGACAGACGGTGTGGGATACGCGAAATCGCAATACAGTGCTTCCGCGAAGATGCCGGTGCGAGTCTTGTCCGGTACACCGGCCCAGTCTTCCGCAGCCACTACAGGCACCGACATGTTTGTGCCGTTCGTCGCAAGTACAGCGGCGCTCTTGATGCGTGTTGGCCGAGTCGGCAGCGTATAGCTCGCTGCGCCGGTCAGCGCCACGGTGTCCTTCGAAACGAAGTAGATCGGGAGGCCGATCGCGCTCCATGAGGCGATCATGTCGTTGAGCGCAGTCAGCGCATCGGCGCTCTCTTCGGTAGCTGGCGATTCACCAGACGCAATAACTCCAAGGGACCGAAGCGCCCCGTTTATGATTTCCTGAAATGTCATCTGGCTTTTGCCTTCTTTTTGCCCTTATTGACTGCATCGAAATGCTCCTGGGCAGAGCGGTAACCATCCGCACGCAATGTCTCTTCTTCTCCGGGATCTGCCGCCACAATGGGCGCATTTGTGGCGTGATACAGCCACTTTGGGTGTTCCCTGAATGTCATTTGATTTAGTCCGCTGCGAGGTAAAAAAAGAGGGGCAGATGAGCCGCCCCTCAGGAGTGAATTGAGCTGAGTTACCGAGTTATCCGGTAATTACTGTGGACCATTCCGGTCGCTTTGCAGCCCAACCATACGCAATGTCGCAGCGAGTGATGAAGACATCGGTGAGGATGCTGTACTGCGAAACGATACGGATGGAGAGACCCGTATCCTTGTCGATTGCGCGTGAACCGAAGTGCGTGCTCTTCGGGAGTTCCAGCGGCACGGTCGCGTAGCAGAACGCTTCCTTATGCACTGCGATGTTCTGTGCATAGGCAGTGCCGGGTGTGCCGGTCAGACGGGTAATCGTCGCGCCGCCAGCGGGCAGAGCAGACACCGTCTTGCGGCCCAGGTTAGCGGCCCGAATCTCAGGAGAGACCTGGACAGTAACCGCACCAGCCGAAGCAGTGGCAGCGGTAAGGACAGTGAACGTCTGCAATGAAGGCAGAACGTCACCGGATACCGGGTTGACTGCAAACACACCAGCGATGGTGAACTTGTCACCAGCCGAGATCGTGCCCGATGCGCCGAGACCAGAGATAGCAACCGTGGTGTCGCCTTCGAGCGATGCGCCAGCGGTAACAGGCGTGCCGCCCCAGGTTCCAACGGTCAAAGACCTGACGTTCTGAGACATCATCCAGTCGAAGCCGAGAGCTGTACCCATGCGGCCCGTGCTGTACTGCTTGCTGATTGCAGAGCTGTTCTGGAAGAGACCCTTCAGGGTGTCAACCATCGAGGCCTGCGCGGCAGGATTGATGATCAGGCTGCGCTGGCCGTCAACCGGACATGCGCTCTCATCGAGCTTCTGACCGGCCTGGAGGATGACAGTTGCCGTGTTGGGCGTCGTGCCGGGTGCTCCAACGAAGTTGGTTGACTTCTGGTAAGCGAGCGTCAGACCGTCGGTCTCGAAGATGTTCGCCAGAGATACTGCCGCCGAGTTCAGGTAGCGATCTGCAAAGCGATCGATCGTCAGCGTCAGATCCTTCGATGAGAACTGGAACGCGACGTTCTTCTGCTGATTGATTTGCAGAGGCTTGCTGAGTTCAGTGACGTCCTGAATTGCGGAAGTGATGTCTGAGCCGTTGTTCGCAACAAAACGCGCAGGCACTCGAAGGTTGTACGTATCGCCAATCTTGTCGAAGCGATCGTCATACTCATGTGAGCAAGCCGAAGCGAAAGCCAGGTTGTTTTTGAATCGCATCAACAGTTCGTTGGCGATTACGGTAGGAGTTAAAAGTGAATTAGCCATTTGTGTGGTTCCTTGAATTGGTCAGGAACCGGAGAAATCAGACCCGTTCGCCCGCTCTGCGCCGCTTCTCGTACTCGCTGAAGTCAGTGACTTCGCGCAACGATCGCTTGGGTGAGCCGCCGGTCTTTGAACCGATCGGACGAATAGGCTCCGGTGCCTTGGATACGGGAGTGGTTGCGGTCTTCGGACTACGAGTGATCAGTGCTGCCTCTAAACGGCCCAACTCCCGGTTGGCCGCTGCGGGCGGTAACGAAGCTATGCGCTCAGCTACAGCAGGATTCTTCGCGAGGTGATAGGCGAGCTTCGGACCAACTTCGGACTCCACGATCGCGGCACGCATTGCGTGCGACATCGGGACATCATCCGCATCAGCGATGACGTCGTCGTAGTCCTTTATCTCTTTGCGTGCTTCCGCCTGCCGTGATATCCACGTCTCGTTCGCACGCTGTTGCTCTGCCCGCTGGCTCGATTCGACTTGCTTCTGTCTCTCTTCCGCCAGGCGTTGTTCCGCGCCCCAGCGTCCGAGATCCTCGATGTACTTGTCGTAATCGGAGTAGTTGGCGGCATTCGGCCTGCCCTGCGCTACTTGCGGTGTCTGTTGCTGTTGTTGCGGCGCAGCGGGCTGTCCACCCACCAACCTCTCAACAACGGTCTCCAGATACCGTTTCTGCTCTGTCAGTTGGTCGATACGCCGCTGAAAGCCGCCTTTACGAGGCTTGCGAGGCTTATCTTCCTCCTGCTGATCCTGGTCTTCTTCTCCCGATGTTTCCGAGTCATCGGCACTTTCTGGCTGCTCTTCAGCTACCTCGGATGATTCAGCACCAGCGTCTTCAACGTCTGAAGACACTGGTATCTCTTCGTTCACCTCTTCTGTGGTGAACCCTTCGTATGACATTCGATCTCCGAATGGATTTGTGGATTCGCGGTCTATGAGGCGGGCCGCTACGCCGCACTACAAAGTCGTTGGGGGGTTATGCAGCTTCGGGCATTGATGACTGCTGCTGCGGAGGCGGCGCTAAGGCAGCTTGCTGTTGAGCCGCTGCCTGTTGCTGTTGCGCCTGCTGAGCACTCATCTGGCTTTCATGAGCACGCTGAGCTTCGCTCTGCATTTGCTGCATATACGAAGCCTGCTGAGCATCCAGTCGCTGTTGCCATTGATTGATATGCTGCAACTCCAGTTGGAGCTGAGCGATCGAATCCTTAGCGCCGAGCTGGGCCTCCGTCTTGAGCAGATCGGCCTGGATACGCATCGACTCGATGCGCTCTCTGCTCTGAAGCTCCATCATTTTGGTTTCGAGCAATTTGTGCGCTTCATTCAACGCTGCCGTCAACTGCTCGTTTTGACTCATGAACTGCTGAAGCACCGCTGGCGGGATCTGCTGTTGCGGCTGTCCCTGCTGGTCTTCCTGCTGTTTGATCTCAGGCGGTAAGAGCATCTTCAACCGTTGCGAGATCTCCTCAGCGCCCGGCCAGTCCATGTTTCGGACCATCAGGTCACCGGCAACTTGCATCAGCGCCGGATAACTCTGCGTCAACTGCATCATCGATTCCGCAGCTTCCTGCCGCTTCGATGCGAATGACGGGCCGACCGTGACCGATACGTCGTACTTGCCAACGCTGAGATCGTAGATCTTCTCCAGACCCTCGTCGTCAACGTCACCGGATGGCTGATTGATCCGTACGGTCTTCTGCTCTTCATCGAGCCCGATAATCCGTATGACCCTTGCGGTGTCATAGATCTTCGGGATCAGATCCAGCAGTATCCGGCCCAGATGCTTCATCGCACGGGACAAGTTATCGATCAGATGGAAATTGGCGACATCGCCTTCCCGTTGCCGTGCCAGAATGGCCTTACCCGATGTCTCATTCCCCTGCGCTCCCAGCGATGCATCGAACATACCCATCGTCGCCTTCAGATCGTCCGCAGCCTGCATACGGGCCATTGATATGGCCTGAATCGGCGGCTCATAGACCTGACGCATGGGCGGCGGCGCAGGCTGTCCACCGATCAGTTTCTGTTTGTATTCGAGGTAAGGGAAGTTGCGACTGTTCGCGTCACGCCACTTCGTCTCATGTCCCTCGAACTGTCCCTCTACGCCGATAAACGGCGCTCGCGGAGCCAGTGCGATGGTCTCGGTCTCGCTCGATGACCAGTAGTTGTAGGCCCTTTGCGCGTCCTTCGCATAGCGGATCATGCTGATTAACTGGCGCTCTCCGTCGAGGATGATCTCGTCGCCGTATACCGGAACGACCGGGATCCACTTGCCCGGCCAGCTCTTCTTTTCGAGAATCTCGGTGCCGTTAATCTTGCACCAGTTGATGACCTTTTGCTGTACTTCGCGGCACTTTACTGCCTGCTCTTTCGAGCCTTCGTACTCGTCTTCAAAGAGAGTCTGACCATCCGGCATCAGGCACAACGTACGTGTCTTCGTTTCGACGTACATGTACTCAGCTATGCGGATCGTCTCTTCCGAGATCCAGTCAGTGACGCCACGATCGCCCAGCGCAGAGTACGTCTCCCAACCGGCCAGCTCGCTGTCGCCATACTGAGCTTTGTATTCATCGACCGGCATGTCGTCAACGATGAAGCAGTAGCGGGCATCGCTGCCGTCGGCCTCCTGCACATGCGGATCGAAGTACACCGAGAACGGATTCTTCACCCGTTTGATGAGGATTTCCTGGTCAAACGACTGATCATCAACGTAATCGGTGATGACGCGAAGGTAGCCGAATCCGCCGGTCGCCATGTGCTCAAATGCGGAGTCATAAGCGACATCAGCATTCGAGTTCATCTCGATGTGTCTGATGAGTCCTTGCTCGATTTCGGCTGTCTCTACGTCGCCCTGGTCGTCAACCGGATCCACCTGGATCGCAGGCCGGTTCTGCCGCTGTTCGTTCGTAATTTGCCGCAAAAACGCGGGCAATCTGTTGATCGTCAGGCACGGTCGCCGGTCCAGTTCGCGCTGTTTGCGTACCTCTTCCGGCCACTGGTCACCGGCGCGAAAACGCCAGTCCTCAAGCGCAACCTCGCGTATGCGTGACTCCGCGTCAGCCGCAATGCGGAAGCGTTTATGAGCGAGATCGAGGATGTCCTGATCAGTGCTTTGTTTCATTCGCGTCGGCGGCTGCATTCGGTGCTTGTGTCTTTGGCTTGTCGTCGGCGGCTGCAATGAGCCCAACGCTGGTCACGATCGTTGCGATCATCTGCGGATTCGCCAGAATCGCAGGATTGCCATAAGCCGCGAGACCAATGCCCACCAGCGATGCAATACCAGCAATCGTCGTCTTCTGTCCAAGTTTGTTCAATACGTTTTTCATGACATCCACCCTCCTGAATCGCCGAACGTGCCATCTGTCGGAGCCCATGCATTCGGATCCTTCGGCTTCGGCTTTGCTATCGCTATCTCTCTGCCACTCATGTGCCGGTAACGGGTGCAGTCCATCAAGTGGTCGCGCTCTTTGACGATCCGGCCCTTCTCATCCCTGCGATACAAACGGAACTCGCTGAGCCAGTTTGTGAGCGATCGGAACACCTTTAACCGGCCACTGCTCAGTGCTCCCCATACCTCGTACAGACCGGCCTCAACGCTGTTGTCGGCGATCGTCAGATCGAGCCCGAGATCGATGTACATTTGGAGCAGTCGCGTGCCATCAGCTTGCCCGCGTCCACGCGCAGCCGGGTCAATGACCCCCGGAATCCAGCTCCCCCTGGCCTTGATGGCCTGCGCGTGGACGACGGGCTCAGCTTCCCCGCGATAGTATTCGCTGTAGAGATACGTTGTCCCGCTGTCCAGGTCGTCGGCGGCGAAGATTGCTGCCGTCCGGTTCCACCCAACGTCTAGCCCGTAGGAACGCCGGTAATGGTCTGGTATCGGGAAATCGCCAACAACTATCTCGGACTCTGGGACCGGGTATACAGCGCCCGATCCCAGGGCAGGAACTCCCCGCGATCGAGCGTCTCTCTGATGAGGCGGTATCGATCGCCATAACTCGTCTTTGACCTCTTGCGACAAGTGCGGGCAATCGTCCCACGTCGCCGAAACGAGATACTTACTCACCCGGTGTGAACCGCAGATATGGCCGTAGCCGGTCAATCATTGCCGCTCGTTCGATTGCGCTCGCACCGGCAAGCAGAGTGTCCAGCTCCGCATCGTTGCCGATACGCGCAGCGCACCAGCGAATGCGGTCTTCCATCCGGTTAAGCTTGCGTGCTTCCTGCGCCTGCCTGCGCTTCGATTCTTTGTATGCTCGCGTTGCGTGACTCATTGCGTAATCTGTAGTTCCGGCATGAACGAAAGGACAACCTCGGAGAGACCTTGCAACGGTGTGAATGTAAGCAGAATCAATCCGCCGGTAGTCATCGTTCGCAGCAGGCATTCCGTGTAAATGTCCAGAGGGCTCTCTTCGTCAAGCCAGATGAACGACTGCTCCGATCCCTGGAACGATTCGCGCCGCTGGTCATAGCTCTTCAGCACAAGGTGCGAATTCTCGCCGGATGCGTGCCGTACCCATACGGTGTCGATCGCGCCAGATACGCCTGCCTTTGCCGTGGTGTGTACGATCGAGTCGCCCGGTATCATCCCCGTGCCGAGCTGCCCCGGCTTGCCCAGAAGCTTCTCCTGCACGATCTCGCGTACACTCTTGCTCGTATCCCCAGCGGCCCAGGCTTTAATGCCACGGTCGAATCGCTTGCCGGGCCACCAGTCCGGGTATGCGCCGGTCAGATGAAGCGCAGTCTCATACGCACCGGCCTCAGTCTTGCCGACACGATTCGCAGCCATAAAGCACCGCTCTCGATGCTTCGCACCGGCAGCAAACAGCTCAAGGTGCTTCGGGTACAGCTCCCTCCGGTACGGTCCCTCCAACGCGAAGAAGCGGTCCATCTTCCGGCGTGACCGGCGTATCTTCTCGGCTTCGATCGCCTGAAGGTCCAGTAGCTGCGCGGGCGATTGATTCGAGAGTAGAGAGTTGCTCATCAGTCAGGTTCGAAAGGTCTACCTTGGTCCGTATAAAGCCGTTCACCGCGCCCGAGTGCTCAATCTTCGAGTTGTCGCGATATTTGTCCGGTCTCGCGCCTTTAAGCAGGAAGATCAAAAGCGTGTCGCTGAGCTTCTTTACCGTCAGTACGCGCTTCTGGCGGCTTTGCCGGTCAGTGACGTAGCAAAGCTCTCCCTTGTGAATGACGGGCTCTTCTACGCCTTCTATTGCCCTGCGCCGGGCCTCTGTCTCCAGCCGGTCGCACGCTTCCTCATGCGCTTCAGCAAAAGCCTCCGCGTACTTCGGATCGTCCATCCAGTTGTGGTGAGACGACCGGGCGATGTTCGCCGCTGCCGCTGCCGCCGTTACGTTCCCTAGCTCTGCATAGGCCGACAGAAACGCGGCCTGCTTCGGAGTTGCATTCTTCAAATGAGTCGTTCTCTTCGGTGTCTATGCGGTCAGTCGAGACCAGGTCTAATTGCGGCGCAGCAGTCCGCTCAACGCGGATCAATCGGGGCAGAAAGCCGATCGAGCGCCGCATGGGCCGACCGGCGCAATCGAGAATCATAGGAATCGGTTACGCTGTCTGCATGGAGAATCAGACCGGCGGTACAAACGCCACCATCACTTACGGGCAGCAGTTGCAGCAGTCACTCTTCGCGGTACAGGCCAGCATTGACAACCTGACCTATCAAATCGGCAACGTGCAGACCGGCCTCGATACGCTGCGGACTCAGCTCTTCGCCTGGCTCACAACGCCCGCAGGGCAGGCCATCGGCGGGCAGGAGTTCATGACGGAAGGCCAGACAACCGCAGTTCCAAACCGCGCAACAACCAAAGCTACGGCCAAGTCAACAAAGAAGCGGGTCATCTCGGCAGAAACGCGCAGGAAGCTCTCAGAAGCCCAGAAAAGGCGACAAGCCGCCAACAAGGCCACCGCAAAGCGCACCCACCACAAACAGCCCGCACTCGTCGCTTAAGTGAAAAACTTCCTCAAAGAACGGCTCGCCACGTTCGCCTGGGGAATCATGGCGGGCGCTACAGCCCACGCAATCGCTACCCACAGCAGTGCCAACTGGCTCACTGCGCTGGCCGCTATCAACTCAACAGTCAGCGTCGTCGTCCTCGTCGGCAGCGTAATCGACCTGTTCTTTTACAAGCGCCGGTCTCACCGGCAGTTCGCACAGTTCCTGGAAAAGCAGAAAAAGATGATGGACGAGATCCACGATATGGAACGCTCAAACTTTGCCCGGCTGCTAAACCGACCGATACGTCGCGACGATCTATCCCTCCGAAACTAAGTCTCAAGCCCGTGGCAAAATGTCAGTCGGGCGCGAGAAATTTACCGAAAGGATGAGGGAATCACAAAGGACGGGGCAGCGTTCAGAGAGCTGCCTCGGTAGAGGTTGTAGTGAGAACTTGCTGCACAATCTCGCGCCCATATCGCCTCAGTCAGACCATCAGCCGGGATAAACAGCTCAGGCAGTACAACCTTTAACGGGCCTCTTTGGCGTTGCAATCCTTCCAAGTCGGTCGTAAGCTTCTCCCATGAGCAAAGGCATCAATCTGGCGATCAGTTTCGGCGTCGTCCCGCTGGGCGAGCGGACGAGCATCAGCGATCACTGCCCGTACTGCCACGTTCCGATCTATTCGACATCCGCCATGATGCAGAACCCTCACGATCTGCCCGCGCCCGGCGCTATCACCATCTGCGATGAGTGCGGAGCGATCGCTACCTTCGATGACTTCGTCAAACTCCGCAAGATGACTGACGGCGAACTGGGAGAGCTGAAGGCATCCGCACAGTGGAAGGGCATCGATGAGCTATGCCGCCTGATACGCCAGTCCCACGGGACGTTCATCCTCGAAACCCCGCATACCAAGTCTCAGAGCACTCACTGAACGAGCTGCCTGGCCCGCTCTCGCCGCCGCGCATTCGACTCTGCGTGTACGTCACACAGACCATACGGCGTCCATCCCATAATCAGCGCCAGTTGCTCTACGTCCCTCTCAGCGTGCTCATACTTCGGCAGGCCAATCGTGTTCTTGCAGTTCAGTCGCGTGCAGTGAACCCTGACGTGATGACTGGTGCGTTTGATCTTCATCGTGTAAAGCATTTCGGAAAGTCGCTGAGATACGCTGATCCACGTGCCAGAGAACACAGAAGGCAATCCCAACATTCAGGTCGAGATCACAGACCCATCAGAGTTCCACTGCTTTCGGCTCGTCCTCAACGCCAAAGCAGCCAAAGAGCATCCTGACCGTGAGCCCATCGTGGTCATGCTCCATGCCAGATCACTCGTAGACCTGATCCACAAAGCCTCTCTCGCGCTCTGCGACTGGCAGAAGACTAATACCGATAAACTGCTCGAAATGATAGTGCGCTGGGATCCATCAGCCGACCAGCCAAGTTAAACTCGTTTGAAAATGACACTGGACTTCGCCTGGGAACTCCTGACAACCAATAAGCTCCGCTTCGGCGATCCCTTACAGATCGAGGCACACAGAACACTGCTTGATTTCCGCGTCTGCAACGGGTGCTCTTGTCAGGACATGATGGACGTCATCGCCCGCGAGATGACCCACAACAACCCGGAACGAGCGCCAATGCTCCTGCGCCTTGACGACGGCAGCTACCGGCTCAATATCCTGCAATGACAGAACCTGACATCATCTCCGGTGCCTGCCTCGCTGGAGACCACTCCAAGTGCCAGTCGGCTAAAGACTGCGCCTGCGCCTGCCATGACAATGACCCGGACGACGACCCGGACGACGACGAACATGACGACGACTGGTTGCCCGCGCTTTACCCATGATCCGGCTCTACGATGTCCGCTGGCCTGACGGATCCACCGGCAAAGTCGAAGTGCCGGTCATCAACGGAGGCCTGCCGCCCGCGTTCGTCTGGCTGGTCTGCCCTGACGACCGAATCAGCAAGTTCTTCTTCAACAGCTCCGAAACCTATGTCCCGGCCCAGGCCTGGATGCCGCATTATTAGCTGCCAACCGAGTGCGGTACGCCGCGCCTTTTTTATGCTGCCCAAAACTGGAGTGTGCAGCGCCGGCCCAGGCCTGGATGCCGCATTATTAGCTGCCAACCGAGTGCGGTACGCCGCGCCTTTTTTATGCTGCCCAAAACTGGAGTGTGCAGCCGCGCCTGCGGGCCGACTGCGTGTAAGATTCCCCGTGGAAAACTGCACAAAACGGCTGCAATTTGACCTGGTGACTTTGGCTATACTCACCAACTCGAAGCCGCCTCAGAACGACGAATCAATCACTTGCGAGCCGTGGAACCCTGCCGTATCTCGCGATAATCACCAACTCGATTTTCGATCGAATCCAACCGGCGCATCACCTCGGACATGAACTGGTTGAACTCCCGTTCCCTGACCGTGTCCGCGAGCTGCCTCTCCACCTGAGCGATCCTGACCGCATTGGCCGATGAGGTGCTCTCGGACTGGAGCCGGTCTTTGATCATCGACCCGCCAACGCTGCCGAGCAAAGTCAGTGCAGCAATGGCGAGCGGACGGTTGAAGAGTGATTCGACACTGGGCGACGACATTCAAAATACCCTCGGACTGGATGCAGTGGATACGGCTCAGCTTCAGCGAGGGCCTTGCCGCCGATCTTCTCGATCCTGCGAACCCCATACCAAAACCGGCTCTTCGAAAGCCCAAGCTTTCGGGCGACCAACTGCCAATTCGCGCCCAATAAGAAATACCCTTTAAACAACTTTGCGTCGTCCGCGTCCAGCGAACGTCGCACAACGGAGATGAAATCCGCACAGAACTCTTCGCCCGGCCTGCCCCAGCTTCCGCCGGTCTGCTTTACGCCGGTCACCTTCGAGTGAAATGCGGCCCAGCATTGCCGGAAGATCGCACGATACACGCAGCCGCAAAGCGTCTTATCCCGCTTGCCGGTGCCATCGCACTCCACACAGTCTTCGAGGCCTAAATACGCGGCCCCCGCAATATCCTCGCTCACAGATCCCCCAGCTTTTCGACTCCCATCAAGGCCAGGCCTTTGCGGAGCCGATCGAGGGCTCTTGCGTGCATCTTCGATACAGCCGCCGGGCTGATCTTTAAAGCTTCGGCAATCTGCGCCTGACTGTATCCGTCCACGTACATCAGCGTTACAACCGCGTAATGAGGCCTCGTCAGGCCGCGCACAAGAGATCGTAGGTAACGCGCTCTGGTAGCGTCAGCACATTGCGTCTCCGGGTCACCGGCAGTTGCCAGACTGTCTGGATCGATTGCGACGAAGGTCGCATTGGGTAGCCGAACCGCGTCGGCCACCGGAGCCCGTTGATGCATGGAGGTGTCGTACCCGTCATTGCCGGTGAGACCGGCTCGTCTGTGTCGATGAGTGCCAAGCCCGTGATCGAGCGATCCGACCAGATCGGTACGACTTTGCGTGCTTTCAGGAGTTCGCGTGCTCGCCGGTCGTCCACGCGAGAGATCACCTCTCCCTCGTGCGAAACGGGCAGGACGCGACTGTTGCTGATCGAGTATACCGGCGCGAGGCTCATTCATTAACCTCAAGCCGCGATTTTTTTCTGTGGAGCCGCTGCGCGAGCTGCGACCGGCGTCAGTGACCGGCGACCCGTCTGCGCCTCGGTGATGAATTCTCCATGCCAGACCTTCGGGACAAGGCTGTCGATGGACCTCAGGCCGATCGTGGCGTGATCGAGGAAGCGTTCCAGACCCATCCAGTTGCAAAGCCAGGGCTTGTTGTGGACCGTCCGCTCCGTTTGCCGGGCCGACACCTGAACCGTGTACCGCGAGCCCTCTGCGACAAAGGATTCGTCAGCAGGCTTGTCCTCATACCAGGACTGAATCTCTTTGCTCAGCCGGTCGTAGCGATCGCGCAGAGGCTTCGCCTGCGCCAGTTGCCGGGCCAGCTCTCCGAATTCGTCTACGATCGCGGACCTCTCAGACTTCGTCACGCGGCCACCTGGCCGGTCCTGATTGCCCAGCGCACAAGGCCGACACGGGTCTTTGCGTCGGCAATGCTGAAGAGCCTTGCCTTGTGCCGGTCAACGGTGTTTACGCTGATGTCCAGCGTTTTCGCCGCATCGGTCATGCTCTGGTCTTTGACCAGCTCGATGAGGACCGCTGATTGTCTTTTGGTTAAGGCCGGTGCCGGTGTGCTGCTTTCCAGATCCGTACGACGGAACATTCCCTTCGAGAGCTTTAAGTCGGAGTCGGCGAACACTACTTCGTTGTCCAAAGAAAAAGTATGCCTTCTCAGGGCCGCAACTCTGTAGCCCGTCAACGAGTGTTTTTTGGCGAATTTACGAGGGTTTTTGCGAAATTTAGGCGGGCTTGAAACTTCAGGGTTGATAGTTCAACGGGGGCAGCTCTCGATTTATTACGACTCACCTGTAACCGGATCCGGTCCAGGCCCGTCCGCGTCATCGGCACCACATACCTGATGTGATACCGATAACGCTTTCCAAGTCACTGCACAACTCAGGGTTTCTGGAACCGGATCCGGCCAAGCAGCTCCGCAATCCGCAACGCTGCCGTCGGATGCAGCTCGAAGAAGCCACGGCATACAGCAGGCTCTTTCGTATCGCTGGTGTCATGGCAGACGATGCAGCTATTGAGTCTGGTTGCATCGTCCACCATCTGCCTGACCCGGCCCCGTCTGAGGCTCATCAGATTGCCGGGACGGAATATGCACGTCTGGCAGCGTTCCGCCATCACATGAACGTGGTCGTCTCGGAACACCCGTAGCTTCCTCACTGCACGCGCTCCGGTTCGACAGTCCAGCCGCGCCGGATCATCTCGCACATTGCGGCGTAGCCCCTGGCCTGGAAGTGCTCCTCGATCCTGCTGCACACCAGACGTGCGAACTCAGCCGCCGCACCGTCATTCTGCGGGTGCCTCAGCGCTAACTGGAGATTCGCCACCAGATAGAACAGCGATGACGGGTTGAAGCTCATTTCCACAGACGGATCGTCCCGTTCCGCTTCGGTCATCTCTGCGATGAACCGTTCCATCAGGTTGTCGTCAGGGTGTGTCATGCTTCGCTCCCGGCAACAGCTTGCTGATCGCTAATACCAGATCACCGATTCGCTTGTCAGTCGCTTCCCCCAGCTCTTTCAGCCGTCGATCGACCGATTCGCCTGACTCTTTGAGCGCTCTGTTCGTCTCTTCGATCTGAGTCTGAGTCCGAGCAATCTGGGCATCAGTCCGCGCCAGTTGTGCATCGGTTCGGGCCATCTGTGCGGCCAGCTCGTCCATCCGGCCTGCCAGATGCTCGATCCAGTCCGCGTGATTACTGATCGCTGATTCCACCTCCTTCTTTGTCATTGCGCGTTCCTCTTCGCGGCCGCAGCGGCCGATGCCTTCTTCGCAATCTCAAGCCGTCTGGCTTTAGACAACTTCCTGGCCCTGGCTTCTCCTCCCTTGCTCGCGATCTCCGATATCGCCTCGTCCGTCAGGTTCTCCGCACGAGCCTTTCCGCCTTCAGCTCCGATGCGACTCAAGTATTCCTTCACTGGATCAACCTTTCTGGCCATTAGTACTAGCTTACCCGCTAAGCACGGCCCGATCTTTCTGAGTTGATTTTAGACCTTGCTTACCGGATAAGCAAGGAGTAAGATCGAGACATGTTCGAAATCTTCGTCCAGATAACAGACGACCCTAACAGCGTTACCCTCGCATCCACCGTTGACGACTCCGCAGAGGCAATGCGGCGCGTCAATAACCTCCGCAACCAAAACTTCAAAGCATGGGCTCGCTACACCGAGCCCGTGCCCGCTGAACCAAAGGAGCAACTCTAATGGAGATCCCGAAGGGAGACATCGAGTTCTTCGTCGCCAGGCTCCACGTGAGCGAAACCGATGAAGCCGTCCGCGCAGAGATCCTGCGCCGAATCGGCCCCGTAGACCAGGCGATCACACGCGGCTGGTCAGAGGCCACAATCCAACAGGCCTGCGACTACGCAGTGCAGGCCCATCACAACAACCAGAACCTCTACAGCTACGTCATGGGCGGCTCTCGCCCAAGACGCAGCAGAAAGAAGGGAAATGCCTGATCAGAAGCGTTGCGAGGTGCCGGGTTGCAAACACCCGGCACTTCCCTTTAAGGCCCGTTGCTGGGGCCATAGCAAGTCAGCAGTGAACAAGTTTTACAGCCAATGGAAAAGGAGACAAGCAAGCAAATGAGCGACAACTACGTTGTATCCGGCAAGCACCCGAAGGAGTTCTATCGGGTGTACCAATCCCCATACGCCCCGTTCTGGACTGCCAGTAAATGCTTCGCGCAAACCTTCGATCTGACCGAAGCAGAGGTCGTAGCCGACAGACTGAACCGGAGCGCAACCGCTAACGCAGAAGAAGACTGGCAGTGGACCGCAGAAAGGAAGTCCCGATGAACGACCGCTACTTCTCAGGCTTGCTCCGCGATCGCGACGGCAAGCCTCTCGCTACATACTCAGTCGAGATCGACTGGCAAAGCCTCAATGCTATGGCTCAGAAGGCGTACAAGAGCCGTGGACAAAAGTCCGTCGATGGACCGATCACACTAACCATCCTCAAGAAAGTCGAAGGAACTTCCAAATGAACACAGATGTATCGCCTGCGGACACCAACCACGTCCGCAGCCCTAAAGAGATCCGAGCCAGACTTAAAAGCCTGCGGGCTGAAGTCAAGGCCCGCGACAACAACCTCCACGATGAGCTGCGCCGGTTATGGCACGAGGATGTCGCAGATGCCGTCGCAGCAGGCAAGATCGAGGTCGTTGACGGGCACGCACTGGTTCCGGCCTACTGGCATGGTCCGAAGGAAAAGGAGTTCGAAGAGAACTACTACCGGACGACGCCTCTCCTGCGGGCGCAGATCAATGCCCTTGAGTGGGTTCTCGGAGAGGTAGGAAAGAAATGACCACACCTTACGACTACCGCGAGACACTTGACGGCGAACAGCTCGCCAAACGCCTCAACCTCGTGCGTGACGCAAACCAGCGCAACGTGTACGTGATGGTCAATGGCCGCACCTATCGCGTCGTTGGTATCGACCTCGATGACATCGGCACCAGCTCAATCTGGCTGGACGTGGAGGACATGCGATGAAGCGCACGCCTCTCAAGCGCAAGACGCCGCTGAAGCGTGGCGCACCGCTGAAGCGCAAGACTCCCTTGTCGCCTCGATCGAAGACGAACTCCCGGCAACCGTCTGAGAGTTCGTACATGAACTGGATCCGTTCCCTCCCCTGCGTCTGCTGCGAGGGAGCTAAAGGTAAGTCGGAAGCCGCCCATACGACGGTATTGGGGAAGAGCGGGATCGGGGCCAAGTCTCCAAACCGATCCACGATCCCGCTCTGCGCCTGGTGCCACCGTCTCGCCACGGACGCATATCACGCATTGACACCAGAACGTATGTGGGCAGAGTATCACGCACTGGATCTGCCGAAGTTGGTCGCCGATCTAAACACTGAGTTCCAACAAAAAAGGGAGGCCCACAAGGCCTCCCTTCGCACATATGTCATTCACTGGGTCTACGCACTGCTCGCTGTAGCCCTCACCTGGATTCTATGGACTCTCGCCCCGATCGCGCTATCGTGACCGCTACCTGAACCGCAGCCGCCTGCATAGCGGGCACCAACCTACATCGGTGCGTGGATGCCAGACTACGCACCAAACCCACCTCAGATATCGCATTAGCTGGCCTCAGGGCTCTTCGAGCTGCCTGGATGATACTGCCAGTCCTCTGGAGTGTGGAGACGCTTCTGTTGGCAAGCTGGGCACGATTCACGCTCCTGCTGTTCTCGTTCCTCAGTGGTCATGCGCGTTACTCCTCATCGAGAACGCCATTGAAAAGGGTCGGCGTTTCGCGCTCGTCATCCGGCTTGCGCCGCCGGAGTTTCCCGGACGGCACGGAAGGCGGTCCAAGAACCGTCTCGGTCGGTTTCGGCGCGATATGCACGGGTTGCACGATAGTCCGGGCGGTCTCGTACGACTGCGGAAATTGCAGCTTGAAGGCCTCTTCCAGATCGGGCCAGAACTTTTCGAACGTGCGCTCCAGCACGCGATCCTTGATGGGGCGATCTGAAATTTTATTGAAAGACTTCACGAGGTGCCACGCACCTTCGCGATTCAGGCGCAGGCCGTTGAACTGATTCAGCGGCTGAACGAGGTCGTGATGGTCAAGGTCAAGCAGAATAGTGGCGACGTGAGTTTTTCCTAGGCCGGTCACCATCCCGCCCGCCTCGAAATGAATCCACGGCGCGAGATGATTCTCCCGCGTGATGCAGATCACCCCGCAATTGCATTGCTGCAACTCCCCGATGATCTCGGTGAACCAGATCGTGCCTTTGTCAATATCCTCGCTCGACAACCACACGTCTGTTCCGGGAAGGACCTGCTCCAGCCACGGCTTCAGCTCCTCGGCGAAATTCCGGCTCTGCTGGCCAGACCAACTGATGAAGATTCTCACGAAGGCACTCCTTCCGGAATCATGCCACGCTCCTCAGTGGTCATAGGTCAATCCTACGCAGGCTGCTTGAGAGCTGCGTTCCGACCGCATTTGGTGCAGCCTCGCTGATCCACACACGGGTACAAAAACTGCGTCTTCCCGTCCACTTTTGCGCGAAGATCGGCGGCTACTTCAGGATCCCTGATCACGTCTACTTGTTTGAACGCGCTGCCGTCAGGATTAGCGTGATACGTCACCAGTTGCCACGCTTGCTCAAAGCCGGTCCCGCCGCACGCCTTGCAGTGCTTGTCCGGTTGCGCCGATTCCTCTGCACGATACTCCTCAGACGCGGCAGTAAAGACCTCTCTCGGAACCGGAAAGAAGTCCAGGTGCCGAATGATCCAGTTCGTCATTCGGGTTGCGTGGGCAGGGTTCTTGGCAGCTTCGCGATAGACTTGCTTTACTTCAGCTATCGCAGCTTCACTCTTCTCCCCGCGCAGAATACTCAGCCGCACAATCTGCTGCGACACGATCGCCTCGGAGATCATACGGTCTCTCCGTTCGCAATCCGCCTCTCCCTCTCCAGCCAGTCCGGTTCTTTCTTCTTCTTGTGCCCGTTCGCCGGAAGGCTCGCTGTCGCTATTGCTTCCTGAGATGGCGGATGCAGATAATCCCCGTCTTGGAACCAGCGCCAGAGCTGGGGAACGAAGGTTGCCGGGTTGTTTGCGCGTTTCGCTGTCCATAACTCCTTGCACTGGGTGTGACTGGCGCGGATCTCAGCGCACTTGACCTCGATGTCAGGCGCATGGGCAAGCACTGCCTCTGCCTGTTCCCTGGCTGCTCTGATACTACCCGGAGGCTCAACAGTCCGATGGCTTTCTGCCAGCATCTGGACCAGGACCTCGGCTGCTTGCTTTGGAGACGGTTTCCGGACGACCGCCGGTTCGTTTTGGGTTTGAGAAGGTGAGCGAGTAGCCGCCGCCTGGCTTCTCTCCCCTGAAGGAAGGTCTTCGGTAGCAGGAAAGGCGGCGGCGGCGGCTTCTATCTCTGAAACAGAAGTGCCATGAGGGACCGTCGCAGACGACGACGACGAAGGGTGAGCCCCTCTCTGGTAGTTCTCTGTCTTATTCAATAAGGATGCAGAGGTCTGTACAGGTACGTTTTTCGTCTCTGTACAGACCTCTGCTTCGAAGTTGAAAGAGGTCTGTACAAACTTTTCGATCTCTCTGATCAGAGGTTGCAGACGCGCCTTCCTTTGGTCGTCCTTTGCCTTGCGCTTCTCATCCCGCCGAACGATGCGAATATTTCGGATCCCAAATTCAGCAAATGTGTTATCTTCGATTTGCTCAGCAATGGTTCGCGCAGCTTCCATCACGTCGGCCTGCAACTGCTTCACTTGGGCAGAGGTCTCCTCCCACCGCTTAAGGAACGCCCGCCGCTTCTGCTTCGTGAGCTTCTTCAACTGACGAGTGACGAATTCGGGAAAAGGTCCGTACTGACTCTCTTCGCCATTGTTTCGCTCCTCTTCATCGGCCTCTAACACCGTCTCTAAGTCATTCACTGGCAACACTTTACCAGTTATATAGATCCGCTTGGAACCCTCAGATTTCGTACCGGACCGAATCACACCCCGAGCCTCCAGTCGGCGTTTATTTCGCCTGCCGTTTGCGTAATCCCAGCCGTAGAAGTCACACGCCTCGTCGAGGTGCTTCTCCCTCCCGTGCTCATCAACGACATAGTCTGAGCGGTCTCGGCCCGGGACATGATGCAACGTCCCGTCTATCACCCAGCTCCAGAGCTTGATCTCACCGTCGGTGATCTTACCCTGCTTGCGCTGCTTTATTGGCCAGTTGTGCTGGTCCGGCGGCATCGGATCGTAGCCACTGGGGGCTCCGATCTTTTTCATCAGCTTGCTGTTTTTGCTGTCCTGCGAACGGACAGTCTTGTCGCGTGGTGCTGTCGCTGGTGATGCCATGGTTCGACCTCACCAACCAGCCTTCAGATCGATTAAAGAAGAAAAGGAGAATAAAGCCGCTGATACGCGGATATAATGCATGTACGCCTCTGCTTTCCACAGGCTGTTTCCAGAACTTCAGACCGCTGTGGGCTCTTCCAAAGCCCACAGCCGGACCATTGATTTAAGATCCAGGCACTTCAGCGCGACTGCTTTGTAGCAGTCACGTCCTTGTCATTTTAATGGCAAACGGAAAAAATTTAGCGGCCCAATTGTAAATGGGCCATCTTTGGCAGGCTTACTAGGAAGTTTCCGACCAGACGTTGCAGAATTAGGAAGTACTTCTTGGCTGGTTTGAAAAGAGAGCGGCGTATGACCCAAAGGTTTGGAAGCCACTCCGGTCCCCTCGGTCAGGCAGCAGGGAAAGCAGTTTCTGCTGAGTGACTGATTCGACGCCGCTCTCTACATCCCGGCAGGGCCGAGCCCTCCGGAAACTCATAAAACCTGTCTGGTTGCGGGGGAAGGATTTGAACCTTCGACCTTTGGGTTATGAGCCCAACTGTCCCCTACCCCGCTGCAAAACTCAATACGTACACTCTCCCTCAGACGCCGTCCACTGCAATTTGGAACACAGACAAGCCGCCGGGGGATACGACCTTTTCCAGTATCATCGATCGGTTTCGCAACTACGAAATGCCCGATCATCACAGTACTCGCGTAGCCTATGAATCGATGCTCCGCAAGTGGATCGGGCCGCGCTGGGGCAATCTTCCGGTCAGCGCCATCAGGACGCCCGATATCGAACTCTGGCTTGCCGAGCTGGAATGCTCGCCCAAGACCCGAGCTCACCGCAGGAGCCTCATGCACTCGCTTTTCAGCTTTGCTGTACGGTGGGAACTCGCCAGTCACAATCCCGTAACGCTCGCACGGGTCAGAGGTGGATGTCGCCGAAGACATCGTCCGCACCTCCTGACACAGACAGAGTTTCATCGCGTGCTCGCGAATCTCATAGAGCCATACCGTACCATGTCGCTGCTCTCCGGTCTACTAGGATTACGTGCGTCGGAGGTAGTTGCGTTGCAGTGGGATGATTTCGATTTCTCTCTGCAAACACTCACGATCGAGCGTGCTTCCTGCTCCGGACGTGTCGCAGAAACGAAGACTGAAAGCTCCGAAGATCTCGTTCCGGTCGCGCCCGCTCTCGCACAAGCGCTCATTGCTTACCGTAAGACGTGCCCAAGATCGCCGGGAAACTGGGTATTCCCAAGCCCGGTAACCGGTCGGCCCTACCATCAGGACTCGATCTGTCAAAAGCACCTGCACCCCGCTGGAGTCGCAGCGGGACTTACCAGACCTTTGGGATGGCACGCCTTCCGCCATTCTTACCGCCGCTGGCTCGATGAGATTGGTACACCGATAGGCATCATGAAAGAGCTGATGCGGCACGCGCACATCAGTACAACAATGGATGTATACGGGGTAGGCCGAATGACGCCAGCTAAGCGCAACGCTCAGTCTGCTCTTGTCGATGTGATCCTCGCGAGCTGAAAAGCAAAAAGCCGGACACCTTTGCAGCGTCCGGCCTTTTACGTTTCTTTTGATGCCCCTCAGATCAATGCCAGTCGCGGAGCCTGCGATCGCGAGCCTCCTGCCCCGTGAACTTACAGTAGACATCTGTCGAAGCTGCGCTCCTGTGCCCCATGTGGTCACGCACCGCTTCCCTTGGCTCGCCTCTGCGGAGTAAATGGGTAGCACAGGAATGCTTCAACGAGTGGAAGTGCGCCAGCTCGTCAGGTATGCCCGCTGCCGCGCTGTATTTCTTCATCAGCACGTCAAGCATCTGCTGCGATATCGGAGTGCCCTGGCGCGAGGGAAACAGCGGGCCGGGCTCCTCGCCCCTGATCTTCAGCCACGCACGCAGGCTCCGCTCTTCGATCGAGGTGAGGTGATACTCGCCGCCGATCGAGCCCTTTAACCGGGCAAACCGGATCCGGCAGTCGCGCAGATTCACGTCGCTGAGCTGGATCATGCCGACTTCGGTCGCACGCAGCCCACGGTGATAGCCCAGGCGGAAGATCGCGGTGTCGCGTGGGCTCTTAATGGCTTTGAAGAGCGCAGCCGTCTGCGCCTCCGTCAGGTACTTGATCTTTTCAACTACAACCGGGCGCTTCGCCCGCTTCTTCTTCGTCGCCGCTGCCATGCCAGGCAGTTTACCCAGAATTGCGCTGAGCTGCGCCTGGTCTTCTGCGCTGAGCTGGCTGATATCGATTGCCATAGGAGTTTGCCTTGTGAGATAGATCTGGAGTACCGGGCGCCGGGCATAGGCCGGAGGTGCCACCGCGGTCTCGAGTATTTTGGGACTGAAGGTCTGGAACTACAAAAAGGAACGCCTGCTCTCAGGCAGGCGTCATGAATTGAATCGGAGGTGTCTCAGTGGCAAAGAGCCCACTAAGCAAAGAGGAACGAGCCGCTCGCAAGCCGATCGCTTACGAGTTTGAAGAAGACGGGCTGTACGTGTCGGTTGAATTTACCCGCGACAACGGAGAACGTGTCGCGGGCTCATACCGGCTGATTGGCTGGGAACTACCCCCGGCTGATGTAGCTGCCGACTTTGACCGGCGGATGAGACACCCTATTGTGGGTTTGTCCCACCCTCGTACTTAGCCTGATCAGACATAATCTTCTGCAACGCAACCGTCGCGCAGAGGCATAGGCCGAAGGTGCCACCGCGCGGTCTCGAGTATTTTGGGACTGAAGGTCTGGAACTACAGGGAGAAACGCAGGCCGGTCTGAGCCGCGTCCAGTTGCTCTATGGCACAATCAGCGGAGTTCAAAGCACGCGCCAAAGAAGCCGACCGCAAGAGAAAGCTCGCAGCCTGGGCAGAGCGCAAGCTCCGCTGCCCGCGAGCCTTTGGTTTCGAGAAGGACGGAGAGTACCTGAGTGTCGAGTTCAACCGCGAGAACGGTGAACGAGTAATTGCTGAATACCGGCGAATCGGTTGGGCGAGGCCCCCGGCTGATTTAGCCAGAGACCTCATCCGCAGGCTCAATACTGTGCCTGTTGCTGTGAGTTACCCGTATCCGAGAGGAGAGCGGCCCGATAATCGAGGATCCCGGTAGTGTTCAGTTCTCTGTACGCTCCCCGATGGATGGTTATCGGCACCCTTATCTTCGGAGCGCTTGTTCTAACGCCCGTTGCGCTCGTTTTCTTTACAACAGGACATTTAGAGTGGGCAGGACTTCTTACCGCCATCCTGCCGTTCGCAATCGTGAAGTCTGGCGATGTCTTGGTGAAGTCTGGCGATGTCTTGCACGATTGCTTGGCGAGAGTTTTCGCATGGGTCATTACAAAACTGCTGTTGATCGCAATAATCGGACTAGCCATCGCTTTTGCCGCAGCGGTCGTTTTTATGTGGGGCTATAGCATCTGGATGGTACTTACGGTACTTAGCGGCCCATGGGCGATGATGTTTGTGTTCTTTTGGGTGCTCGTGATGGCTTGGCCGAGCAACGCAAAGCGTTCTGGTACTAACTGAGGCAACTCTTCACACGCTGAAACACATCTCATTGCTCGAAGTAGTTTAGAAGTTCCGGTACTGCAAAATGCAGTACAAGCAGCTATACTCGATGCGCCCATGTTGATGCTCTACAAACTGCGCGGACAGACCCTGCGCGTGGAGTACGAATTCTACGACCAGGACGAGGGTCAGCCGGTTCAGTACGTGGACTTCGAGTCCATCACTGACAACCTTGGCCGACCCGTCAACCTGTCAGAAAGCGATTCGACTACTCTGGCCCACGCTGCGATCCGGCATCAGACGGAGGCGAATCGAGCAAGCTGGAAAGAGTTCCACCTCCAAGCCCGATTGCGCCAAGAGAGAGCAGCGGGATCTCCTTGCGGACGTAAGCTCGTAACACTGCATCGGGCGTAGTGCCCATCTGGTATGCCGTGTACGCAATGCGCCGCGCCAGCGTTTGCAGCAGTGGCTCTCCCGGACTACCGAGACCCGTGACCGGACCCGCACCGACCCACATCTTCTCCTGCCATTCAGAGGGCTCGCCGGCGGGCGGC
>AP72_2010_repI_A10DRAFT_1000004_pt1 | contig 44612 bp, 61 predicted proteins | sample AmaPasreplicIA10_FD_9194 | JGI IMG/M metagenome (IMG submission 9194) | reverse complement strand
GAAGCGGACCGCCAACGCTTCGAAAACCCGCACTTGAAGTGTTATCAGGGCTGTCAGCAGGGCACTTCCCAGCCCCTAGGCTGGCCAATCGGGCAGGCAGGGCCTTCACCCACAGGGCCTGCTGAGAAGGCGAAAAAGGCCCTGAAAAAGTGGGAAAAGTGGCCAAATGGCCAAAATCGGGCATCGGAAAGTGGGAAAACAGCTGAAAAAGGAAGAATCCAATGACACAGACCCAAGTGCACATGCTGCAGACTGTTGACCAATTGGTCAAGGAACAAGACTACTTCCTGCCCGATGCAGTGGCACAGAAGCTGATCAGCAATGGCACAGCTGTGTCTTTGGAAGAAAAACCACCGGAAAGGAAGCCAGCCATGCATCAAGAAGGTACGGTAATGGACCCAGAGCCTGATCAAGATCCTGATCAGGGTGAAGAAGAACAAGAGCAGGAAGAAGAAACAGAGAAGCCTGCCCCTGCTCCAGCGAAGCACACACCAGCCAAGCCCACACCACCAGCCAAGAAGAAGCACACTGCACCACATCGAAGCAGATGAATCATCGCAAGCCCACTGCAGTCAAGAAACGTGAAGGCAATCCGGGCAAAAGAAAGCTGAACAGGTTTGAAGCACATCCACAGCTGGAAATCCCACCCTGCCCGAAGCACTTTGACAGCATTGCAAGGGATGAATGGAACAGAGTGACACCTTTGCTGCTGGATCTGGGGCTGATCACTGCACTGGATCTGGCCCCACTGGCTGGTTACTGTCTGGCATTTTCCCGATGGGTGAAGGCAGAAAAGGAAGTGCAGCGAGAAGGCATCCTGATTGAAGGCAGGCAGGGTCCGGTGAAGAATCCAGCAGTGATGCTGGCAGAACATTCGCTGGAGCAGATCAGACGTTTCTGCATTGAATTCGGCATGACTCCTGCTGCCAGATCCAAAGTGGAAGTCAATCCCAAGAGCAATCCTGAAGCAGATCTGCATGCCAAGCTGAGTGGACCTGAATTGACTGATGCTGAGAGGAAGCAGCAGGTGCAGTGAATGGATTGTGCAGAAGCATTCTTCACTGGCATGGCTGTTGCCACTGCAATCTGGGTGGGCATCGGATTGTTTTTGAAGAAACTGTGAACTGCTGTGGGCTTTGACAAGGACCGGGCAAGGTTTGCCGTCAACTTCTTTGAAAAGATCCTGAAGCACACACAGGATCAGTGGACAGGAAAGCCCTTCATCCTGGCGCCATGGCAAAAGGAAGCCATCAGACACATCTTTGGTCAGCTGAAGGATGATGGCACCCTGCAAACAGAAATGGCCTATCTGGAAGTGCCCAAGAAAGCAGGAAAGACTGAAATGGTGGCAGGCATCATTCTGCTGGCCTTGTATCTGGACACCAATCTGGGTGCCCAAGTGTACGGTGCAGCAGCTGCCCAGAGGCAGGCTCTGAATGTCTACCGGGCTGCTAACACCATGGTGAAGCTGTCACCGGAACTGCAGCGATACTTCAAAATTCTTCCATCCACTTACAGGATCTTAAAAAGATCTGATCCCAACAGTTTCTATGCTGCCATTGCTGCTGATGGTGACCTGACAGACGGTGTGAATCCATCTGTGACAGTTGCAGACGAAGTACACCGATGGAAAACCAGAAAGATGCTGGAAAACTTTGATGTTTTGAGCCTTGGGGGAATTTCACGGAAGCAGGCCCTGACCATTGCCATCACCACAGCTGGAGTCAGGGAAGAAAGTCCACTGGCATGGCGACTACATGAGAAGACCCAGCGAGTGCAGCAGGGAATCATCACCGATGACAGCTTTTACGGAAGAATCTATGCAGCAGATCCGGAAGATGACTGGAGCAGTGAAGAAACTTGGATCAAGGCCAACCCCAGTCTGAAGCAGAACGGTGGCTTCCTTGACATTGCCAAGATCAAACAGAAATTCACTGCAGCCCAGTCAGATCCTGATGCACAAAGGGCCTTCCGGCGCTACTTCTTGAACCTGTGGGATGAAAAGGAGTCCAGAGCCATTGACCTGCAGCAATGGGATGCCTGTGCACAGCCATGGCAAGCCAGACCACTGCTGCCCAAGGCACCGGAAGATGAAGTCAGAACCTATGACCATGACTTCCTGGCTGGCTTCTTTGGCAGAAAGTGCTGGGCTGGTGTGGATCTGTCCATGACCACGGACATGTCTGCTGTAGGTTTTCTGTTTGAAGCTGATGATGACAGTTATGATTTCCTGCCTTTTTTCTGGTTGCCCGAAGCTGGCATCAGGAAACGAGAACTGAAAGATGGCATGCCTTACAGAACATGGGCTGAAGTGGGCTTCCTTGAACTGTGTGAAGGCAATGTCATTGACTACCGGGATGTGAAAGCAAGGCTGGTGTGGGGTGCCCAGCTGTTTGATCTGCAGGAAATCTGTCTGGACCCATGGAACAGCAGACAGCTCAGCACCCAGCTGATTGATGAAGGCTATGAATGCGTGGAAATCAGACAGGGCTATGCCACACTAAGCGAACCTTGCAAAAAGATCCTTGAATTGATTGTGTCAGGCAAGTTGCACCATGGTGGCCATCCCATTCTTCGCTGGAATGCCAGCTGCTGTGCCACCAGAGAAAACAATGATTGCCTGATGTTTGCCAAACCGGAAAGACAAAAGACCACAGCCCGGATTGATGGACTGACTGCAATGGCAGACGCCATGGCAAGGGCCATGCTTGCTGTTCCTGCAGGTGATGCACAGGTGGACAGCTGGTGAATGCCATCCAGAAGGTGGCCAGATGGGCTTTGGAAAAGGCCACTGGCTTCCCAGTATGGGGTGCAGCTGGCCCATGGCCAAGCTGTGTGGTGGAAGGCCTGAGTGGTGGCACCTACGCTGCAGAACAGCTGTCCACCGTTTATGGCTGCATGAGAGTCAGAGGCCAGACCATGGGAAGCCTGCCCTGCAGGGTTTACCGGGTGGCCAAGGATGGCCACAAGGAACTGGCCCCGGATCACTGGCTGTGGCCACTGGTGAATGTTGCTGCCAATGAATACCTGTCCAATTTTGAATTCTTCGAAAATATGGAAAAGTCATTCTGCCTTTGGGGCAATGCCTATGCCTACATTGCCAGACTGGGTGGCAGGGTGGTGGCACTGAACTTCCTGAATCCTGACTTTGTGGTGCCCCGATGGGACTACCTGAAGGATCAGCTGACTTACAACTATTCCTTTGGTGGCAAGCTGCAGGAATTCTCACCCAAGGAAATCCTGCATGTGAAGAACATGTCCAGCAATGGTGGCTGGTGGGGTGACTCACCAATCAGAAGTTATGCCATCAAGCATGCCAGTGCTGCACAGGATTATGGCACTTACTTTCTGCAGAACATGGGCAGGCCCAGTGGCTATCTGAAATTCAAAGGCAAAAGGCCAGCCAATGAAGAAGCCAATAACAGGCTGAGAAATGACTGGCAGGGCATTCATGGTGGGCCAGCCAATGCTGGGAAGACTGGAGTGCTGTGGGAATCAGGTGAATATGTGCCCATTTCAGTGGCACCGGAAGAAGCCCAGTACATCGAAACCATGCGATTCACTGTGGAAGAAATTGCTGGGGCCATCTATGGTGTGCCCCTGAACCTGATAGGGCAGTCAGATAAAACTGCCACCTATGCCAGTGCTGAACAATTTGACATCAGCTTCACCAAGCACACAGTGTCACCCCAGTGCAGAAGGTTTGAAGCAGCCATCCGGAAAGCATTGCTGGCAGCAGAACCTGACATTGTGTGTGAATTCGATCTGGAAGAACTGCAGAGGGGCGACACCACAGCCCAGACCCAGAATGCCAGCACCATGGTGAATAGTGGCATTGCCACCAGAAATGAAGTCAGGCCGAAATTCAATCTGCCCAAGATGGATGGAGCAGATGAACTGACTGTGCAGGTCAACCAGACTCCGATTGATCAGCTGGGCAAAGCCACCAACATCAGCAAACCACTTCCACCAGGACAAGCCCCACCCCAGACGCCACCACCAGCAGGAGCACAGCCATGAAGACAGAAGACCCACTGAAGATCCAGCAGAAGATTGTGCCTTTCGAATGGAAGTCATTAAGTGAAGAAGGTGCCTTCACCGGGTATGCAGCTGTCTTCAACAATGTGGATCTGGGTGGTGACACCATCGCACCGGGTGCCTTCACCAAGACCATCAGGGACAAGCAGAACCATCCCATTCTGTGGTCACACCGGATGGGTGAAGTGCTGGGTGTGAACAAGAGTTACAAGGAAGATGATCATGGGCTGATGGTGGAAGGTCAGCTGGTGCTGAGTGTGCAACGGGCCAAGGAAGCCTATGACCTGATGAAAGCTGGAGCAGTCACAGGCCTGTCCATCGGCTATGAAACTGTGGCTGATGAATACAACTATGACACCGATGTCCGCACCCTGAAGGAAGTGAAGCTGTGGGAATACTCCTTCACAGCTTTCCCCATGAATCCGGAAGCACAGGTCACCGGGGTGAAGGTGCACAGGTTTGAAGCCCAGCTGCTGGGCCTTGCTGAATTTGTGGAAGCCAGACAGGGCAAGATGTCAGCAGAACGGATCACCAGCCTGCAAAAGTTTCAGGAAAGACTAAGTTTGGCACTTCAGGCAACTGAAGCCGCTATGCAAGGCAATGCCCAGCCGGAGTCACTCCACTCGGCATTGGAAGGTCTCACATCTTTGCTTCAGGGAGTGAACTGAAATGGAACTGAAGGACATTGAAAGCAAGCTGGCAAGCATTGAAGCTGAAATCAGAAAATTCTTGGAAAAACGTGCAGAAGAATTGCTGCTGATGGGCAAGGCCAGTGAGGAAACCAAGACCACACTGGACAAACTTGGCACCCAGTGGAAGGAAATCAGTGCAAGGCTGCTGACTGTGGAGCAGTCCATTGTGAGCAGAATGGGTGGTGGTGTTCCGGATCAGCCCAAGTCACTAGGTGAAATCTTTGTGGGCAGTGATGGATACAAAGCCATGCAGAATGGTGCCAAGGAAAGTGGCAAGATCAAAATTGGCAGTTTCCACACCAAGACCATCACCAATGCCACTGGGCAGAACCAGCCCTTGGTGCCTGACTTCAGAATGCCCGGAATCATTGGACCGGGCCTTCGCCGTTTGACTGTCAGGGATCTGCTGCCCAACAACAGAACCACCAGCAACTTGATCCAGTACACCAAGGAAAATGTCTTCACCAATTCTGCAGCCATGCAGGCTGGTGAAAACGTGGCCAAGGCTGAGAGCAACATCACCTTCACACTGGCCAATGCACCTGTTCAGACCTTGGCCCACTGGCTGGGTGCTTCAAGGCAGGTGCTGGATGATTCTCCTGCCTTAGAGGATTACATCAATTCCCGTCTGATGTTTGGTCTGAAGCAGGTGGAAGAAGATCAGCTGCTGACTGGTGATGGCACAGGCCAGAACCTTTCCGGGCTAATCACCAATGCCACTGCATACAACAGAGGCACAGCAGGTGGGGATGTGGATGTGGACATCATCAGGAAGGGAAAGACTCAGGTGCAGGATTCTTTCTTTGAACCTGATGCCGTGATCATCCACCCACATGACTGGGAACGGATTGAATTGACCAAGGCCACAGGCACTGGCAATTACTTGGTCAGTGTGCCCCAGGTCGGGGCAGTTCCCAGACTCTGGGGCCTTGATGTGGTGCCCACTCCTGCCATTCCTGTGGGCAAGTTCCTTGTGGGTGCCTTCCGTATGGCAGCTGCCATCTGGGATAGATGGGATGCCACCATTGAACTGTCCAGAGAGCACCAAGACTTCTTCATCAAGAATATGGTGGCAATCTTGTGTGAAGAAAGACTGGCCCTGACTGTATTCAGGCCACTGGCTTTGGTCTATGGCACCCTGCCACAGCCCGGAAGCTAACCACCTTCTAAGTGGGGCACAGGTGCTTCTGTGCCCCTGACTTTTCACTGACCGTCACTAATTGAAGGAGCACATTCATGGGTGCAAATATGCAGAGCGGTTTTGATGTAACCATTGTGGGGAAGCTATTTCTTCCACAAGTGAATCCACTTGGAGCCAGTGGTTATGGCCCTTATGATGTCACCATAGTGGGGAAGGCCTTCCTGCCCTATGTGGGTGGTGGGCCTATCTATCCACCTGATCAGCCACCTACACAGCCACCACCCGGAGGTCAGCCAATCCATCCAATCTGGGGTCCACCCGGATTCAATCCACCCGGACCGGGCATGCCACCCGGCATCTGGGGTGGGCCTGTGATTCCACCTGCACCTGTAGATCCACCCACTGATCCGGGCACACCAAAACCGCCACCGGATGGTGGGGGATGGGGATGGCATCCGGAATATGGCTGGGGATACTTTCCCATGCAAGGTGGCAAGCCACAGCCACCACCTGTGAAGTAAGTCTGACTTTGTTGGGCTGGTGCCTAGGGAAGCAGGGAAACTTTTCCTGCTTCCCCTTTTTATGAAACGGCAATGGGTCAAGATGACTGCCAATTTTGAAAAGCTGAAGAAGGGCCAGAAGTATTGTCTGCCTGATGATCTGGTGGACATTCTGCTGGGCTATGGTGTGGCAGTGGTGCTGATCCTGCCCGGTGACAGATCCGGTGTGGGTCCAAAGGAATTCAAGCAGACAGAGAAGAAGAACCATGGCCAAGACTAGAGCCAGCAATCAGCCCATCACACTCTGCACTGCTGCACAGGTGAAAGCCTTCCTTGGCATTGACTCTGAAACTGCTGACACCACCATTGATTCACTGATCCTGCCTGTAAGTCAGCAATTGCTGAATGCTATCTGCCGCCAGGATCTGATGCCTGCTCAGGATTTCACAGATTACTTTCCCACTCTGCCTTCATGTTCCAAGATCTATCTGAAGCATTATCCGGTGAATGCCATTGAAGAAGTGCTGATTGGTGGGCAGGAAGTTCTGGAGTGGGATGACAGTAAGCCATTCGACAATCCATCTGGCTACAGGTTCTATCAGGATCTGAATCCTGAAAACAATCAGTTCTTTGAACTGGTGGGTGTGGCCAGCTGTGACTGCTGTGGCTGGCCCATAACGTATTGCACCTGCTTTTCCAATGCACCCCAGATGGTGGTCACTTACAACGCTGGTTATGGGAACGTTCCCCCAGCCTTGCAGCAGGCCTGTGTGGAGTGGATTGCCTTCAAGAGAAATCTGGCACAGGTGCAGGCTGGCAATCCGGGCATTGGCAGTGTGCAGATTGGCGATTACTCAGAAAGTGCAGGCAGTGGCAGGCTGGCCATTGACTACATGGGCATCCAGATCCCTGCAGGGGTCATGGATGTAATTGAACAGTACAAAAGGATTGTGGTGTAGCTATGCCTTTCCAAACAGGTGCCCCATTAGATTTGTGGCAGTTCAGCACAGGTGAGCATAACTGGGGCGAGAAGATGAATGAAAACCTGCAGGAAATCAATGACACCATTGGTGCCCTTGAAACTGCAGTGAATCTTCCTTCAGGTGCAGCCAATCAGGTCATTGCCACACCGGATGGTGCTGCAGGTGTGTCCAGCCTTAGAGCACTGGTAGAAGCTGACATTCCTGACCTGTCCCAATCCAAGATCACCAACCTGACCACTGATCTGAATGCACTGCAGTTGGGCCTGTCCACTGAAACCAGTGACAGGGCAGCAGCTGACACAGCACTGGATGCAAGGGTCACAGCCATTGAAACTGGTGAAGCTGGTGAAAGCAGTGTGGCTGGTGCAGACACTGAAGTCCAATTTAACCTGGCGGGCGCCCTAGGTGCAGATCCACTCTTTACCTTTGATCACGTAAACAAGACTTTGAAACTGGGGCCAACATCTGCAGCAGCATGGCCACCCACTAATAGATCAATTTTCAGTTATGGTGCTTCCGGCATTCAAAGGCTGGCCATTGGGGAAATTGATGGCCACTATTTTGGTGACAATGCAGAAGCCCTGCATGTGTTCCAGAACTATCCTGCAGCCATCACTGATGTGGACTTCCCCAACATGGTGGAATTGCATGCCCGATACCAAGACACAGCTGACAGTCCATCAGGCACCCTGTGTTCTGCCTTCATCACTGCCCAGATCTTCAGCCCACAGGTGCTTGATGTACTGGAAGGCAGCAGCAGCACAGCCAGTGTGGCTGTGGGTGGTGCCCATGTGCACAATCTGCTGGGTGCAGATATTGATGCCAGCGTGGACAATTCCACTGGCATTGGCACAGCTGACACTGCAGTTGCACTGAATCTGGGTGTGGCAGCTGCAGCCACTGCACCGGGCACTGGCCTGATCGGCACAGGCACAGGTCTGGATCTTCTCACTGTGGCCCTGAATGGCAATACCATCACCAGCCTGATTGGCATCCATCTGGAAACACCAGACACATCTGATGGTGGGGAAATTGGCACCATGGTGGGCCTGCAGATTGATGATTGGACCAATACTGACTTGTATGGTGACAATCGGGCCATCTTGGTCACCAAGGGAACAGTGGAATTCCAAGATCAGTTCATGTTGTCTGGGAGGTTTGTAGATCCCACGGACCAAACCAAGCAGGCAGAGATTGATCTGAGTAATGTGGCCAGTGGGGCCATCCGGGCCATCAATATCCCTGATCAAAATTCCACCACTGTGCAAGCCAAGGCAGCGGTGCTGCACCAGTTTCTAACTGGCATGACCGGGCAGGGTCTATTCAGTGCAGCCCAGCCTGCCTTCACTGATCTGTCTGGCAGCATTGCAGCTGCCCAGCTAATCACACCAACAGCTTCCACCTTGGGTGGAGTCAAGAGCCTTGCTGCTGTTGCAAACAAGTTTCTGACATCCATTGGCACTGATGGTGTGCCTGTTGCAGCCCAGCCTGCCTTCAGTGACCTGTCAGGGTCAATTGCTGCAGGGCAGATTCCATCAGGTGCAGTCCCATGGAATCAGATTGGCAATGCCACTGGAGCACTGACCCTTTCCAATGGTGCTTTTGGTTCTGTCTTTCAGTTCACCAGCCCCATCACATGGAAGTGGGCCAACATCACACCAGCCACTGCAAGTGTGTCGCAAAGCAGTCCACTGCTCACACTGTCTGGCAGATACTGGAATGGGAGTGTTGACACTGAAGACTTCTGGACCCTGCAGAATGTGCTGGCCAATGGCACCAATGGCACCAGTCTGCTGACCTTCACCCATAGTGGAAGCACTGGCCAAGCTGCTGCAGTGTTTCCAGCAGGTGCAGCTGGGAAGCCCAGTCTGTGCTTTGGCAGTCTGGATACTGGATTTTGGCAAGCTACCACCACAGCTTCATGTTTTCAAATCGGCAACAATTCTAGTGCAGGTCTGGTTAGGTTCTATGGGGGGGCGGCAAACTTTGTAAACATTGGCTTCAATGGTTCTGGTTGGTCTTACTACACCACACAAGTACCCAATACAGGGCCAGCCATCCTTGGTTCATTTTCAAATGGTGCTGGCAATGCCTGTGTCACGCTGGGTAATAACGGTGGGCTAACAGCCACAGCAGGCATTGTGACAGCTGTACAGATAGGTCTGGGTGGAAACAGCAATGGCAATGTGTTGTTTGCACCTACCAGTGGCACTGCCAAACTGGTTGCATTGAATGTTGCACCCACTATCAATCAGACTGGTGGTGCCAATGGTGACTACACTGCACTTCAGGTGAATGTGGTTGAAACTGCAGTGGGTGGCACTAACAAGCTGCTGTTGGATCTACAAGCTGGTGCCACTGGTGGCCTGTCCAGATTCACAGTGGACAATGTTGGGAACATGAAGCAGCTGAATGCTACAGCCGCCACTTCTTCTGTGTCCCAGTCTTCACCCCTGCTTACACTGTCAGGCCAATACTGGAATGGGTCAGCCAGTGCAGAAGATAAGTGGACTATTCAGAATGTGCTGGCCAATGGCACCAATGGTCAATCAACGCTAACCTTTACTCACACTGGCACAGCTGGCAATGCTGCTGTGGCCTTCAATGTGTTCACACCAGCTGCAGTGAACACTGCAGGCATCTTATTGTCCAATTCATGGTCAGTAAGTTCACCCAATAACGGCACAACTACTGCATTGAACTGGAACGGGCCAAGTTCCGGTGCTGGCTTTAATTTTTACACTGGCGGCAATGGTGCAGGAAACATGACGTTTGCATCAAATAGCATCACGTTACGATCCTTTGCAACCAACCAGCCGAATAATATCGGCATCAGCTTGGGATATGGTGGTGGCGGTAACATCACAGCAACATCTGGCTATATGATTAGCACGTATATAGGTGGCACCTTTTCACCTTCTGCTGGGACTGCGGCATATTATGGCCTAGATGTTAACTTCGCGGTCAACCAAACTGGGTCAGCCTCTGGCAATTATACAGGTCTTCTGGTTAACATTGTCGAAACTGCTCTACTGGGAACTGCCAATCTGCTGTTAGACCTACAGGCTGGCGTCACTGGTGGTGTTACTCAGTTTTCCATCACCAACACTGGGAAGATCAAAGTGCCGACCACTAACACTGCAGCCAGTGCCACTGCTGGGGCCAGTGGTGCACCACCTTCACAGGTGGCTGGTTACCTGATTGTGAACATTGGTGGCACTGACAGGAAAATTCCTTACTACGCTGTGTGAGGCAATCACATGTCCATTACTCTGACCACACCCAGAAAAGTTGCACTGAATGATCAGACCAAGGAAAACAATACCCAAGGTGCATGCACTGGTTACCAAGTGGACCTGATTGGCAACGTGGCTACCTTCCACTTTGAAATGGGTGCTGTGCAGGGATCACCACCCAATCTGAATATAGGTGTGTACTCTGCCCCTGCCACCATGGTGATGGATCTTCTGACAGGGAAGTGGACTGCCACAGGCACCTTTGCCGATGGCACACCCATGAACCTTTCAGGGCAGGCCCCAGCTGGTGCCCTGAACACCTTTGTGAATCAGCTGAAGGCAGACAGAAATCAGGCTGAAGTGTATGCAGCAGGGTCTTCAGGGATCATGCCCGGAGTGCAAGTGCCATGGTGAAAAATCACAAGAATGGAAAAATCAGACAGCTGACTGCAGAACAGCAGCTGATGTTGCGAACCATCCAAGCCAGACAGGCCAGATATGAAGCCAATGCTGCCACCATCAAGAATCAGGCACAGGAGCAGGCCAACATTCTGATGCAGCAGGCTGGCAGCTGTCAGGCCGAATATAACAAACTGCTGCAGGAATACATGCAAAGGCTGGGCATTGATGTGAACAGCACCAACTGGGACAACGACAAACTGCAGTTCATTCCCAAGCCCAGTGCCCCAGCTGATGCTGAACAGAAGGCAGCAGAAACACCTGCATAGTCATGTCATCCGGTTATGGGCAGTCAGGCTGGGGTGATCCACTTGTTACCACCCCAGATCCCTTTGACAATCTGCTGAACCATGTCTGTGACATCTACCGGATCACAGGTGGTTCTGTGGACAAGTATGGCCAGCCTGTTCAGTTTCCCGTGCGAATTGCTGCCACAGTGCCCTGCAGGATCAGCAGTGAAGGCAAAAGCAATCCCACGCCGGGTGATGAATACAAGACAGCAAAAGAAGTGGCCATGGGCCACTATAAAGTCTTCATGAGAGAACAGGAATTCCAAGTGCATCCTGCCCTGTATCTGGTGATTGAAAGCAGATGGCTGAACATCCTGTCAGTCAATGCCCAACGTGCCCGGTTGAATGACACCATTCACCACCTTGAATGCAGGGTGGAAGAAGTGCTGCCCAGCTTCTTCACCCCACCACCTGTGCAATAGACAAAGATCATGGCTGATGCTGGCTTCACCCTGTTTCTGAAGACTCATGAAGCACAGGCCATGACCAAAGAAGTGACCTTGGAAGAACTTGATGCAGTGATGAAAGCCATTGCAAGGGATGCTGCTGCACTTAGTCCCAAGAGCCTGACGGGCAGTCACCATCACCCACCAGGTTACAACGCTGCCAGCATTCGCTACATGTCAAGAGCCTATCCCAATGGTATTGGTGGCAAAGTCTGGACTGAATCCGGTTATGGTGGATACATTGAAGTTGGTGGCAGGCACAGGGAAGCCCACCCTTACATCTACCCAGCAGCTGCCACCCATCTGCCCACACTGGCAGACAAGATCAGAGTGCAACTGCAAGGTGGATCATCGAAGAAACGTGGTGGACAAAGCACCAGCAGTCTGATGAAGGCTGCACTGGAAGCCCACAATCTGCTTGGTGCCCCATAATCTGCTGTGATTGATGCCAATGCCCTGCTCAGAAGGTGGATTGCAGAAGGCCTTGGCACAGAACGTGTGTCTGCTCCGGTGCTGCCCGAATGGCGCCCGGAAACCTTCGATGGTTTCAACCCCAAAGACGGGCCATGGATTGTCATCAGCAGACGGGGTGGGCTGGCCCACTCGGAAGCAGATCTTTTCATGCCCAGTGTGCAGATCCGGGTCTGGGCAGATGCGGAACAGTTCCCAGTTGCCTCTGCCCGTTCCATTGAAGTCTTCAATCTGATTCACCAGCAAACCAGCAAAGACTTTGATCAGGATGGTTATGTGATCAGCTGCCTGCAAGAAGGGGCAGATCAAGATGTGGTGGACCCTGAAACAGGTTATGCCACTGTTCTTTCCTTTTATGGCTTGAAGTGCACCAGCAATGACTTCAGAAGTTAGTCCACACAAGGAGCAACTAGATGGCTGAACCTAATGCAGCAAACGTCTTTGCAGGGCCTGCTGTGTTGTATGTGGCCCCTGCTGCGACTCCACCACCTACCCTGACCACGCCACCCACTTCCACCACTTGGACTGCTGCAGGCTTCAAGCCTGTAGGCTACACAGATGATGGTGTGGAATTCACCACCACACCCGGTGTGAAGCCCATTGTGCCTGATGAAGTCATCAGCCCGGTGCTGCAGATCATCACTGACCTGAAAGTGGAAGTGAAGGCCAAGCTGCTGGAACGGCACATTGAAAATCTTGCCTACGTTACTGCCATGTCAGTGCTGACTAATCCGGGCACTGGCACCAAGACCTTGGATGTGGGCAGTGGCAACCCGCTGACTGAGTTTGTGCTGGGCTTCCAAGGCCCTTCACCCAGTGGACCCAGTAATCGGGTCATTGTGGTCTGGCGTGCACAGATCATCAGTGCCATCACCCAGAAGTATCTGAGGAAAGATGTGCCTTCCTTGGATGTCACCTTCAGTGCCCTGAGTGACAGCACCAAAGCTGCCACCAAGGATGTCTACTCGATCACAGACTATTCAGCAGGTAGCTGAACCAACACTGACCCAGACAGCAGGTTCAGCCACTAGCAGGGCAGCATCCCAAGTGCTGCCCTACTTTTTTGGTTTTGAAAGGAACCACTATGGATAGAACAGAAGATCAGATTGTTACCCAGTCAGGCTTCACTGTGCAGATTGGGGAAAGGATCTACGAACTGAAGCCCCTGACCATGCGAAAGGCCATGAAGTGGCGCGAACGACTAAGCCCAGCACTCAGTGAAGTGCTGGCCTGCCCGGATGTGTTTCAGGATGTGGGCCAGTTCAAGAAGGCCATGATAGACGCCCCACTGCAGATGGCTGCTGCTGTGCAGGATTATCTGCAGATCACTCATGACCTGACTGATGAAGAAAAAGACCTGATGCTGGATGGCTCTGAACAGCAGTTCTATGTGGCCTTCACTCTGATCATGGGCTTTGGCCTGCACCCTATCCTGGCCCAGCGTCAGGGCTATCAGACACTGGCGCAACAGGTGAGACTGGTGGAAGAACTGGCAGAGAAGAAGAACAGCAAGCCACCATCGGGGATGCCTTCTACATTGCAATAAAAGAATGGCACCTGACTCCTGAATACATCTTGGACAACTGGACAGAAGAACTGTTCACACTGATGTTCAGAAAAAGAACGGAAGACATTGAAGCCCAGACCCGAGCCATGCAGCCAGCAGCTGCCAAGTCAGAAGGTGCCGTGGTGAAGAAGTTTGTGACTGACATGGAACTGTTCCGGATGGGTGGGGCAGATTACACAGTGGTGAAGACTAATGGCAATTGAACTGGGTGATGCAGTTCTGACCTTCAGGGGGGATCAGACTGACCTTGATGCAGCCTTTGCCTCTGTGCCTGACAAGGCCCAAGCCAGCTTCGGGGAAGCCACCAAGTATGTCATCAAGTTCAATGAAGAACTGGATGGCACTGGTGACAGTGTGGCCTATGCTGGCGAAAAAATCATGTCACTCAGTCAGGCCTTCAGAACCTTGGCAGTGACCGGGCCAGAGAACCTGAAGAACAAGCTGGATGATGCCAAGATTGCCTTCCAGACTCTGGCTGATGCTGGTGTCACAGCCAAAGGCACACTGCTGCAGGCCACAGCTGCAGTGCTTCAGAAGGAAATTGCCTACCGGGCAGCACTGGGCGAGAACACACAGGCATTGCAGAAGCAGCTGGAAGATGTCACCAGAAGTATTCAGAAGATGGGTGGAACAGTCAGCAAGCCCACCCAAGACATGATCAAGGGCTTCCATGAATCCCGTGGTGCAGTGGATCTGCTTTCTGAATCCATCGGCATTGGCATCCCCAGAGAACTGAAAAAAGTCATCAGTGAATTGCCCGGTGTCAGTGCTGCTCTGGAAACTGCTTTCCCTGCTGCTGCCATCATTGCCTTCATTGGCCTGCTGGTGGAAGTCACTAACAAGATCATTGAATACAGGGAGAAGCAGCGAGAACTGCAGCAAGGCTGGGCCGATTACAGGCTGAGTGCCACTGAAGCCTTGGTGGATCAGAGGAACAAAACCATTGAAGCCCATGCCCAGCTGCTGGAAATGACCAACGGGCCACTGGCTGCAATGGATTACCGAATGCAGCACCTGCAGGAGACTGGCAGGGACACATTCGAGTCCATCAAGGGTCAGATCAAGGAAGTGCAGGATCTGATGACCAAGGCTGGGGCCAGCCCCATCTTCAATCCTATCAATGCAGCTGCCAAGCAGGGGCTGGATGAATACATCCTGAAGCTGAAAGAAGTCAGGGATGCCACCATCAAAGCCTTCAAGGGTGATGGCACCGATGATCCCACCAAGGTCTTCACTGCCCAGCTGGAAGTCACCAGCAAGGCCATCACAGAACTGCAGGAAAGAATTCTTCGCTACAGGCAGCAGGCAGGGGAAATGTCTGCTGAAGACAAGAAGCTGAATGATGCGGCAGTGCAATCCTGGCTGAATCAGCTGGAAGCCCTGATGCACATCAATGAGCAGCTGAAGGAGCAGCTGAACACCACCAAGGAAATTGAAGACGCGAAAGAAGCAGCCAAGGCTGGCAAAGGTGCTTCCATCGCAGTCAGGGAAGCACAGGAAGAACTGTCACAAAGGCTGGCCCAGATTGAATTGCTGAAGACCCAGCAGGAAGCAGCCTTCAATGCTGACAAGATCAATGCCACCCAGTGGGCTGAAGCCCAGAAGAAAGCAGCCAATGATGCTGCAGCTGCACAGCTGGATTATGACCGGGTGGTGGTGCAGACCTTCAGCAACATCAATGACCACCAGCAGGCACAGGCTGCACAGGCCAAGCTGACCACGGACACCACCCTGAATGCAGCCCGACAGCTGCAGGCCCAGCTGACAGCCAATAAGGCCATTGCAGATGCCCAGATTGAAGATGCCAAGAACCAGAGTGATGCCAGAATTGCTGCCTACAAGTTTGAAGCATCAGAGGCCCATGCTGCTTACCTGAGTCACAGGATTGATGCAGCAGACTGGCTGCTGGCAGAAAAAGTGGCCACCGATGGGATCAGGGCAGAAGAAGAAAACCTGATCCGGACTGAAATCCAGATCTACACAGCATCGGGGCAACTGCACAAAGCCCACCAGCTGCAGCTGCAGGCCACCAAGCAGGAAATGGAGAATGCTGCCAAGGCACTGGATGACCTGAGTGCAGCAGGCAGGGCACACCATGATGCCATCATCAAGGTGATGGTGGACTGGGATCACATGCTGCAGCTGCATGTGGAAAAGGAGTGGGAAAAGCAGGTCAAGTCAGCATACAAACTGGCAGAAGCACTGGACAAGCTGAAGCAGTCACAGGCCCAGCTGAATGATGTCCGTGAAGGGATCAGTGTCAGCAAGCAGGAAGAACAGATCCAGTTTCTGGCTGACATGGGTGTGCTGAGTGAGAAGCAAGCCCGAGAAGATCTGAAGACCGTCTACCAGCAGGAAGAAGCAGACAGGCTGCAGTATTGGAATTCCCTGATTGCCCAGCAGAATGAAAAGGTGCTGGAACTGAGAGCAAGGCTGGAATTGGGAATTGCTTCTGGCCTGCTGAGTGAAGATGAACTGAATGACCTGAAGCGAAGACTGGCAGAAGCGGAAGCAGCTGTCTATGGAACAGAAGGCAGAATTGAAACCATCAAGGCAGATGCTGACAGCAAGATTACCAAGCTGGACCACACCATGCTGCGGCAGGCCACCAAGTCTTGGAATGATTATTTCACCATGCTGATCAGTGGGTCACTGAAGTCAGGCACAGCCATCAAGGCTCTGATGACTCTGACTGCTCAGGCCATTGGGCAATCCGTGCAGGCTGCTGTGATGGGCAGTCAGGGCATGGCTGCTGCCATGACCACGTTTCTGAAAAGTTTTCTGGCTGCTGAAGCTGGCATTGCCACAGTCAAGGCCCTGCATGAATGGGCTGAGTATTTTTCCTGCCTTGCAGATCCATTCCTCAAAGGTGAGTTTGCAGGCATGCACCTTGCAGCTGCACTGAAGTGGACTGGTGTGGCAGCTGCCTGCAGCATTGGTGGTTCCATGATCCCTGTGCCCGGTGGCAGTGGTGGTGGTGGCAATCCTTCACCGGGTCCGGGCCTGCCACCCATGACATCAGCCACCACAGCTGGCAGTGGTTCTTCTGGTGGTCCGAATGTCACCCACCTTGCCACTGGTGGGCTGGTGTCTTCCCCCACACTGGCAGTGATTGGTGATTCTCTGACCAAGGCTGCAGGAGCAAGGGAAGCCATCCTGCCCCTGAGTGACAGCAGGGCCATGGGTGCCATCGCTGATGCACTGGCTGACACACTGGACACAAGGTTTGGTGCCATTGCTCCACCGGATCTGGGCACCATCATCCAGCAGATCCTTGGGGAAGTGCCCATGCTTCAGACTCACTACCACATCAAGGGTGACCTGATCGACCACGGAGCACTGCTGAGAAAACAGAACAGGCTGGTGAAGAAAGGCATGGCAAGAAATCTGGCCACTGATGCCTTCCGGGTCACCAGAAGGTCATGAGCAGTGGCAGGAAGGAAACACTGCAGTGGCTGCAGTGCATCATCACAAATCAGTGCCCCTACAGTCAGAATCAAGGGTAGGGGTGGACTGATTTCCTTCCTGCCAGTGTCGAGTCTAAACCCGAATGTCGTACCCAGTTCCCAAAATTGAATACAATCCTGGCAGTGGCACCGTAGTTCTAAACTTCACATTTCCACCAGTGATGAAGTCCGGTGCCCCGGATCTGACAGCCCAGCGTGAAGACTCGATTTCTGTGTCCGGTTTGAAACAATCGGTGTGGACTAGAACTGATGAATTCCTTCCGGTGCAGCTGGACTTCGTTCCAGTCACAGACATGCCTGCATGGACTGACTTCATGCGCTTCGCTCTGGCTGGTGGTCTGTTCAATTATTTCCCTGACAAGACCATTGCCCACTACACCACCTACACCCTTGATGATTCCAGCTGGGCACCCAGCAGAAACTTCCACGGAATTTCAAGGTTCAAGCTGAAGCTGAGAAAAGTGGTGGGAGCAGATCAGACAGGTTCATGATCAGCACCAGCACTGCCTTCCAGACTGCCAATGCCGTGCTTCGGAAGCACCCCATCTTTCTGATCCAGATTGACACCTACACCCGAGCCTTCACCAACTATCCCACCGGGGTGAGTGGGCAATATGACTGGATCACTTCCATTGAAGACAATGACATCAGTGTCAGTGATCTGGATGGTGGTGCAGATCTGGGCCAGTTTGTTTTCAATGTCCAAGACAATGCTGGCAGCATCACTGCAGAGTTTCCCACCTTCACCTTTGAAGGCAAGGCCATCACCATCAAGACTGGCTTTGTGGGCATGAGTCAGGCAGATTTTGCCCTGCTGTTCACCGGGCAGATTGATTCCGTAGCATCTGCCAATCAAAACAAGGAATACCAGTTCATCTGTGTGGACAATTCCGCAGTGCTGCAGAAGGCTGTCTACACAGAAGCTGATGATGGCAGGCCCACTGACACTGATCATCACAGAACACTGAATGGTCATCCCTTGGAAATCCTTTCTGCCCTGCTCGAAACGGAACTGGGCCTGCCTTCCACTGCCTATAACAAAGCCAAGCTGGGCATGTACGAACAGGGCCTTTTCACCGGGGTGCAGTTTGTCTTTGATCTGGACTCGGCACCAGTGGCCAAGGATTTCATTGAAAACGAAATCATGAAGCCACTGGGTGGTTACATCTGGACCAATAACAAGGGCCAGCTGGATTTCAACTTCTTCAGAAGGGATCTGAGACTGACAGTGCAGGGTGGATGCCTGCTGGCCTGCTTTACTGACACAGCCGGGGTCATCATTGGTTCCCCATTTTCTGTGGGCATCACACTGGGTCAGACCCTGACACTGCAAGTGCCACCCGGTGCCACCAAGATCAGCTTTGGTGTGAATGACCACTTCTGGCCTGACAATCTGGGGGGATGGAACCTGCTGGTGAATGCTAGTGCACTGGCTGTGTCGGCGCTGTGCAGACCTTGGAACACATCCGGAGTGAATGCAGACTTCCCCTTCACCACTGCCAGCAGCAGTGCTCCAGCCACTGCATCAGTCACAGCTGGCACTCTGGTAAGCATCAGCTATACCAGTGGCACTGTCAGTCTGGGTCCGGGCTGGCCCTTCACAGATCCCACAGGCATTCCGGGCTATGAAAGCAATGTGAATGGACCGGGGCAATATGCCATTGCCACCCCACTGAATGTCACTGCACCCAATCTGTCTTTCGATCATGGCAACATGGAAGACGTGCCCGAAGCCACACAGGCAGATCTGGTGAACCAGATCACCTTTCGCTTTGACAAGACTGCAGATGACAAGTGGGGCAGTGAACTGATCAGGGACTACACCACCAGCCAAAGCAAGTATGGATTATTCGGTGCTCAGGTCATCGAGTCGCAAGGGCTAAGGGCAGGCTTCCAAGGCTTTTCAGTTGCCTCTGCCACTGCCCAGATGATCTTCCTTCGCTACGGGCTGAAGGCCCTGCAATTTGAAGAAGTGACTGCCCACTGGACTGCAGCAGTGCTTGAACCTGGCGACCTAGTAGCAGTCACCAGTGACAAGGTGCCTGACCGGGTGGCTGGAGTGATAGGCATCACTGCCAAGCTGTTTGAAGTGCTGGACAGGAAATGGGACTTTGAAAAGTGCCTGATCACTGTGAAGTTGCTGGATGCCACCTACCTGCAGTCTATTGGTCAGTATGTGATTGCACCCAACGGTGTGTCTGATTTCACGCTGGGCACCACTTATGAAAAAGATCATTACATGTATCTCTGCAATGATTCGGGCCAGTACTCTGACACCACACCGGGCCATGCACTGGGATAACAAAGTGCAGGGAACAGGCAGCTGCAGTGTCTGTTCTTCGCGCAAGAAGTAACTGCAACCTTTCACCACTGCACTGACCACACCATAACATGCCACTGACCCTTGAAAATACACCGGGCTTTGCAGATGTGCCTGACTCTGCCTGTGGTGCCTATGCCCCAGCCCTTGCTGATGTCATCAACAAGATCAATCTGAATGCCACCCTTGGCATGGTCAGGCCAGAAATCTTTCATGGTGACTACAAGCATGGGGAAACAGTTCTGCTGCCCATTTCTGATGTGGATGGTTATGCCTATCAAAGATCTGAACTGGCTTACATGTGGGCCATCCAGAGCACAGTCAACCCTTCCACCATGTGGATCAGTGGGCCAGATTCCCTGTGGTGTGGTGTGTGGAATGTGGATCAGACCACTGGTGCAGTTGAGTGCATCGAATACTACAGAAAGTCTGGGGACAATGATCAGGCTGCTATGTCCAATGATGGCATCCTGAGAGTCTTCACCATTGCCCAGAGGCAATATAGAACCTTGCTGCTGGCCAAGCCTGCCAGCACTTGGCTGGATATTCCTGATGCTGACTTCAGCACAGATGCGCCACTGGATCAGGCCATGGCACAGGCACTGAACAGGGATGCCAAGCTGGCAGTGCTGAATTCGGAAATCATCAACATGGGTGAATGCTGGAATGGTGTGACCATTCCCCAGCCTGTGTCACCTGCTGATGGCTATGTATACAGTTATAGTCAGGTCAAGTTTGCCTTTTCCTGGCGATGGACCACACTGAATTCTGCCTTCACTCTGCCTGACAAGTCATTGGGCCAGCTAGGGCCAATGCAGTGCTCCATCAATCCGACCACTGGAGCAGTCACAGTGGTCATCAATTACATCACTGACACCATGACACCCATGGCCAGTCATGGCAGGGTGCAGGTCTTTGCCTTCTGTGATCGGGGCAACCTGATTGGCACCCTGTCACCCACTGCAGATGACTTTGCAGAAATTGATCCGGATGTGTTCATGCCCGGATCTGTGCTGAAGGCTTCTGTGTGTCTGCAGCTGATGAAGAACATCAGGGAAGCAGCCTGCAGCTGTGAATTCTTTGGCCCTGCCAGCTATCACAACAGCAACACCATCCCCCTGCCTGTGTCTCCAATTGATGGCTATGCCTACAATCGGCAGGAATGCACCATCATCTGGGAATGGGATGACACCACCAATCAGACGGGCACACACCTGAGAGTGGTGGCACTGTGGGCTGATGTCTTTGCAGCCAGTGGCCATGTCTCACTAAAAAACTATCGACTGCCACCGGGTGGGCCATGGGAAGAATCAGATGACTATTCCACCATCCATGTGGTGACAGTGGCCCAGCGTGGTGCCCAGCACTCGACTGTCACACCTGACCCAGCTTCACCCGGTGCTGGCACCAGCACAGAAACCACAGATCAGACCCAGCCAGAAAATTCCCCTTATGCATTGCCCTACTTCGCTGGCCAAAACAGAGCACCCACAGCCAGTGAAACCATTCTGAGGCATCAAGTACCGGGGAACTTTGTGTCATCCATGACCCTGCCCCAGAATCTGGTGGGCAGCTATGGTGGCTGTCTGACTGCACCCACCGGATCAGTCACCATCACAGTGAAACGTGGTGCCACCACGCTGGGAACCATGGCCATTGCTGCAACTGCCACCACCATGACCTTCAGCTGGGCAGCTGATGTCACCTTTTCACCCGGTGACATCATCGACTTCATAGCACCGGGCACAGCTGATGCCACCCTGAAGGGTGTGTGGTTCACCCTGATAGGAAAGCGAACCTGAATGGGACTGCTGAAAGCTGATCCGGGTGGGGAATACTACTTCAGCCGCACACTGGCACAGCAGCTGGCTGAAGGCATTGTCTTCGATGCCCAGCAAGTGGTGCTGACCAATACCGCACCATCTGGCAGGGCCACCACTTATGGGATCAGTTCCACCGGATCATCAGTGTGGTGGGGCCAAGGAAACTTTGGAAACAAGGCCACCATGACAGTGGGCTGGGCTAACTACAATTCATCTTCATCTTTTGTCAACAATAATGAAATCTTTGCCTTTCAGGATGGCACCACCCACCAAGTTGAAATCCGGACAGATGCCACCGGGCATCTGTTCTGCACCAGAAATGGCACTGCAATTGGTTCAGCTTCTTCAAGTGTTCTGACCACTGGCTGGCATTATTTTGAAATCACTGTGGTGTTTGCTACCACAGCCACCGGATCTGTGCTGGTGAAAGTGGATGGAGTGACTTGGATCACCATCAGCAGTGTGCAGACTTCTGGCACAGCCAATGCCTTCACCAATCGTTTCTACCTTGAACCTGTGGTGGACAATACGAACCAGTACTGGAAGGACATCTACTGGCGGGATGATTCCACTATGCATGGGGACATCACTGTCAATGTGCTGTTCCCAGCATTGGCTGGCCCCAGCCAGCAGTGGACAGCCAGCACTGGCAGTCAGGTTTCCTGTGTGGATGATGGCATCACCCACACTGGAAGCTGGCCTGATGATACTGACTATATTTCTGACAGCACTTCCGGGCACATCAGTGACTTCCAGTTCCAGTCAGTTACGGTGCCCGGTGGCGGTTCCATCCTTGGGGCCATTCATGTTTCCAGAGTTTCCAAGGAAGTGGGTGCCACTGCCAGCCTGCAGCAATACAGCAAAAGTGGTGGCACCACCCACACCGGAAGCAGTGTCACACTGGGCACTTCTCCGGGCTATGTCTTCGATGTGATGGAGAATGACCCCAACACATCTGCTGCATGGACTGCCACCAATCTGAACAATTCCACCCATGGTGTGAAGACCCCATAGCATGGCCAACAATCGTGATCAGCAAGAAATTCTGCTGACCCTAGTTACTGGCCCACCTACAGGGAAAGATCAGCAAGAAGTGCTGCTGGTGCTGGGGCCATCCTTGACCATCACCACACCCTTGGCTGCAGATGATGCCCCACAGGTGTGTGTGATCACTTGAAAGTTCTGATTGCTGTCCTTACCTGTCACAGATTCAGGGACAGGGCCACAGCTGTCAGGGCAACTTGGGGAAAGGATGTGAACGGCGCGGATCTGAAATTCTTCCTTGGCAGGGGCACAGCTGACCACCAGGATGAAGTGATTTTGGATGTGGGTGATGACTATCAAAGCCTGCCACAGAAAATGCAGGCCATGTGCCAATGGGCCAGAGCACATCATTATGATTTCATCTTCAAGTCTGATGATGATTCCTATGTGGTGCCAGCAAGGCTGATGGCTTCAGGCTTCCAGCAGCATGACTACACTGGCAGGGTCCGGGGTCCATCCGGACCTTTCCCTGCTCCTTATTGTTCTGGCTTTGGATACTGGCTGAGTGCCAAGGCTGCTGCTGTGATTGCTGACTGCAAGCTGAATGGGGATCAGGCTGAAGACAGGATGGTGGCTAACACACTGCTGGAAGTTGGCATCAGGCCTGTGCATGATCCAAGGTTTGGTGTGCTTTCTTCTGATGTCAGTGCCAGATCCTGCAATGAACCACCAAGGGTGAACAATTCCCTGATTGCTGTGTGCGAGTTTTCCCCAGCCCAGATGGTGCAGGTGCATCTGGACTGGATGACCGGAAAGGAAGCCCTGCCTGTGCGACAGCTGCCACAAGGTTCCCTGTCTGATGTCTGCATCCTGATCAAAACCTTTTTACGGGATGAATACCTGTTCAGATGTCTGGATGGCATCAGGAAGACCATGCCTGAAGTGAAGCTGGTGATTGTCGATGATGGCTATGAATGCCACCAGAAGATCAGGCTGTATGCAGAACTGAGAGAACTGGGCCATGCCTGTTCTTGGCTTCCTTTTGATTCGGGCTTTGGTGCCAAGGCCAATGAAGGCATCAAGTACTGTGACAGGCCCTATGTGCTGATTGGTTCGGATGACTTTGACTTCAGCCACCCCAGTGTCAGATCCGGAATTGAAAAGCTGGTGGCTGTGCTGAAGCATGATCCCAGCATGCACATTGCTTCAGGCAGGGTGGATCACAAGCCCTATGAAAGCATTCTGGAAATCACTGGCAGCACTGTGAAGGAGCACTTCCAATACCATGACATGCGGACCTTCAATAACATCACCTACCTGACCTGTGATCTGACAGTGAACTATTCCCTGATCAGAAGGGAGTGCCTTGGCCCGAGCAGACTGCACTGGGATGATGACATCAAGATTGGTGGTGGGGAACATGGTGCTTTCTTCTTCGATGCCTTCCAGCTGGGCTTCAAGGTGTGTGTGGTGCAGGATGTCAGCATCAGGGAAATTCCATTCAACTTTTCCCAGATGCATCCAGAGTATCCCCAATTCCGACACCGGGCACGGCAACCTGGCAGGCTTGCACTGAAACGGCGCGGCATTGACAAGTGGGTGCTGCAGGATGGGTCAGTTGAAATCACCTAGTGTGCTGATTGCCATCTGCAGCTGCAATGCAGACAGACACACCCATCAGGCCATCAGGGACACATGGCTGAAAGGCCAAGGCATTCCCCATGTCTTCTTTGCAGGTGTGGGCTTCAAAGATCCCAAAGATGATGAACTGGTGATGAATGCCCCGGATGATTACAACCACCTATATGAAAAGTGCAGGGAACTGTTCAAGCATGGTCTGCTGCTGGGCTTTGATTTCATTTTCCTCTGCTACAGGGACACATACTGCAATCTGTCAAGGCTGCTGGATGGGCAGCTGCTGGCCCATGACTATGCAGGGCACCGGACCTGTGGTGGTGAGCAGGCCCACTTGGTGCCAATTGAATTCGATGGCAAGGGCCTTGCAGAGTATGCCTCTGGTGGTGCGGGGATCTGGCTAAGTGCCAAGGCCATGCATGCCATCCTGCAAAGTAACTTCACAGCCTTCCCACACTGGGCTGATGATCTTGGCTATGGCACCATTCTGGCCTATGCAGGCATCCCACTGTTCCATGATCCCAGATTCCAGAAGCATGGCAGGCACCTGTTCCAAGGATCTGCCACCACCCATCTGAGTCAGGGCACTGGCAACTACTCAGAAGAATGGATGTATGCCTGCCATCGGAACAGTTTCCTGTGAGCAGTTATCCACAGGCAAAAGCTGACTTACAAGTGTTGCAGTGCAGGAACTTAGTCTGTGAAGGAATGGCGAAAGTCATGCTTTTGCCCCAGTAATAATCATGTCAACAACAAAGTTAAACCCGCATGAACACTGACTAAGATGAATACGTGAAGGCTGTTTCCTGACTGATCCCAAGATGCCGTTTGCTAGTATGGGTCAGCTGCAAAGGAGCAGCCACCACAATGGAACAGCAGAATGGTTACAAGACAATTAGTAAGTTTGACAAGGCAGTGGGTGGTCTTCTGGATGGGAACAGCCTGAGAACCAAACCCACCACCATGGAAGAAGTTGAGAAGACCACCGGGGAAGCTGAAACCTTCATCATTCAGACTGTGAGAACTGAAGAAGGTGATTCCATCATCATCAAGTTTGTGGATGTGGATGGAGTGAAACGGATCATCCTGCCACCCAAGGTCAGCAACTGCATTGCACGGCAGAAGGATTCACTGACAGCCCGAGCCAGAACCAATTCCAGCAGGGCCAGAGCCAAGGCCATGAAGGAATCTGGCCAGCTGCCCGGATTCATGAAAGACCCCAACTGGAAGCAGAAGGCCAGAGCCGCACTGAAGAAGGCAAGGCTGGCCAGAAGGAAAGCAGCTGCAGCCTAGAACATCACAGCCACAGCACATTCCCCCCGGAAAGATGCTGTGGCTGTTTTTTCTCTCACAATGGAAGCTGAGACAGTTTAGCACCGGAGCACACACCATGAAAACCTTCCTGAAGTTTGCCCTGCTCTGTTCACTGCTCCTGTTCACCAGCTGCAAGAAGAACGAACCAGCACCAGACTCCACACCCAAAGCTGGCTTTGATGGCCCAGCTGAATTGCCCAGAACGGTGATGGCCACAGCCATGACTGACACCCCTGCAGGCAATCCGGTGAAGAAGGTGACTGCCACAGACAATCTGCAGACTGCCATCAGCACTGCCCAGTGTGGTGATAACTACATGGTGGATGCAGCGAACAAGTACACAGGCACACTGAAGCTGCCCACCAGGACGGACTGCACCCAGCAGAACTGGATCTTGATCCAGACTGCTGGCCCACTGCCGACTGAAGGCACCCGGATCACCAGACAGCAGTGTGCCCTGCTGCCCACCATCACCATCAACAGTTCTGCTGCATCAGTGCAGGGTGGCGCCTATGTCAGATTGATTGGCTTCAATATCACAAGGACTGTGGGCAGTGGCACCATCTACAACTTGGTAGTCCCATCACAGGCCCCACTTCGTGCCCACCATGTGATCTTTGACCGGGTGTGCATCCATGGCACACCACTGGATGAAACTGTCAGAGGCATCCTGCTGAATAACACCAGTGACATTGCTGTGGTCCAGTCCCAGCTGTTTGAATTTCACTGCCTGCAGATGGGCAGCTGCACTGACAGCCAAGCCATTGCTGGTGGCATGTCCACGCTGCAGCAGGATGGGAACTTCAAGATTGAAGACAATGGATTGGAAGCTGGGGCTGAAACAGTTCTGTTTGGTGGTGGTGGTGCTGCCTTCACTCCGGTGGACATCACTGTCAGGAAGAATGACATGACCAAGCCTGATTCATGGAACCGGGCAGACCCTTCCTACAATCCGGTGAAGGGGAAAGCATTCATTGTCAAGAATCTGTTTGAACTGAAGAATGCCCAAAGGGTCTTGATCGAAAACAATAATTTGAGGGGCAGCTGGGGTGGCTTCAGCCAGATTGGGTATGGCCTGTTACTCACTCCCAAGAATCAGGGTGGGAAGTGCCCGGTGTGTGCTGTGCTGGATGTCACCTTTAGAAATAACCACATCAGCAAAGTGGGTGAGGCATGGCAGCTGGCAGTGGTGCCAGAGGCATCCGGTGCCAAGTGGGCCAAGGATGGTGGCAGGTGGACTGTCAGGAACAATCTGGTGGATGAACTGCAATACCCAACTTGTGATCAGTGTGGCCACTGGCTGCAGCAGGTGTCTTCCGGATATGACCCAGCAGTGCAGGATCTGCCTGTGCTGCATGATGTGCTGATTGATGGGAACCAGCTGCAGGTGTCCCCCAGCTATCTGCCAAGGGCTGGTGGCTATGGCTTCCTGCTGATTGGTGGACCACCAGCCAACACTGTGGGCATCAAGCAGATTGAAAATTTCCAGTTCACCAATAATGTCTTCCACTCTGGAACCTATCCAGTGTGGTCAGTGGGTGGTGGTGCCAACAATTGTGCCACTGGCCATGTCACGGATTACAACGACACATGGAAAACCTGCTTCACCGGGCAGTCATCCTTTACTGGCAATGTGGTATTCGCTCAGGAAGCAGGGAAGAACATCATCTGGCCTGATGGCAACACTGTGACCAAGACTGCTGGGCCGAACCTGAAGCAGATCCAGAGTGGTCTGCCCCAGTCTGCTGGTGTGCAGGAAGGCCCTGAAACAGATCAGCCCTAAAAAGTCACAGCATCATTCCACGCTCTTGGGGCGGCAGGCAGGCTTCTGGATGTTCCCTGTGCTTCACAGTGCTCTGTGCCCTGTGCCAGAAGTCAGGTGAAACCCTGCTGTGACACCTTGAAGCCCTAATCCCTTCCGGGCTTCCTTTTCTTGGGTGGGTCATAGGTGATGCCCGTCCTTGGGTCCACCCATGGCATGCCCAGATCATGACAGGTCTTCCGGGCGACATCATACAAAGCCAGATCATCTGTCTTCAGTAGTTTCTTGCTGCTGGCCAGAAGCAGGTGAATGGCAAGGGTCAGGATGTGCAGCTGCCTTGGCCCTTCCAGTGCCATTTCCCCAAGATAGTTCAGAACGTTCACAGCCTTCTGCACCTGATCTTCCGGATAAAACTTCTTGGCCTGATCAATCACTGCTTCCTGTGATTCCCACTGTTCTTCCCACCATGGCTTCTGTGTCAGTTCCATCCATTGTTTCTTTTCCATGAATACATTCCTTTTCTGATCTTGTGGCACATGTTGGCGTTGCAAGTGAACTGAAACCTGCCCCATAATCAGTGCATGGGCAGCATCCAGCAAAGACGTGAAGGGATGAAGACGGTGTGGCGGAACTTGTCTGCCAGAGCCAGACTGGGGGAGTGCTTTGGCTTCATTGATTGCCTTGCCATGTTCTACAAAGCTGGACACATCAGCAGGGAAGTAGCACTGGACCTGCTGCACCAGCATGCATCACCCGATGAAATCAAGGAATACCGAAGGGTCAGAAACTGTGAAATCCTGGCAGGCTAGATCCAGCTGCTTGCCAGCATTCCCATCCAGAAAGCCACTGCAGCACACAGGGCCACCCAGCCACTGTCAGTGATTGCCCAGAACAATCCAGCCACTGCAATGCCAAAGCAGATCTGTGCTGCAGCGAACAAAAGCCAGTCTTTCATCACAGCCAGCTTGTGGTCCTTGTTTCTGTAGACTGCACCACACAGCACACACAGGCACTGGCTGTGCCTTCCTTCAATGCCGCACTGATGATGATGCTGGCCCTGTGAGCAGTTGTGAGGCATGGGAAAAATTCGTAACACAATTTTACAAACTGTCAGAAAAAACAGGTTGACCTTCCACAGGGTGCGGGTCTAGAGTCTGACACCGTTCGCTGGTTGCATCCCCCAAAGAAGTGAGGCCAACACAGTGAACACAGTAGCACCTTGGCAGGCCATAGCATCTGGGCATGGCTTGCACTTCTGCAGGTTGAATGATCCCCTGTTCCGTCACGCGGGGCATCTGGCAGAAGAACCTTTCATCCACCACTGATCACAATCTGCAACTGAAAGCAATTGCGGACTGGCCAGCGTCTTCAGGGCCTGCCTTTCGTCACAGGGGCTGGATCTGGGATCTGTGCAAGTTCCCCCGGAACCAGTGTGTGAAAGGAAGGCCATCCTTGAAAAATCGTAATGAACAGGTAGAATTGTCACTGCAGGATAAAACCCATAATCTGTCATCACCGGATCATGGGGATAAAAAGTCAGAGCAGAAGCAGGAAGAAGTTCCTTCCACAGATCCGGTGCTGCCAGTAGAAACGGAAAACACTTTGGCACCAACACCGAATTTTGCAGCCATGCCCTTCAACGCTGCTGCTGATTATTGGTTCAGTCAGCACACCCAAGGGCTGGCACCCAACAGCATCACCAACTACGAACGTTATCTGAGGCCACTGCGGAACTACTTCAAGGACACCAAGGTGAAGTCCATCACCTTTGACCACATCTGCCAATACAGGAAGCACCGTCAGAACGGTGACACTGATGCAAGGTGGGCAGGCATCAATCATGAATGTGGTCTGCTCCGGATGATGCTGAAGAAGGCAGGCTGCTGGAAGGACATGTCTGACTTCTACAAGAAACTACCCAGACCCAGAAACGTGAAACTGCCCGGAAGGGCATTGACACCGGAAGAAGCCACAAGGCTGGTGGCACTGTTCCGTGAACTGGCCACAGAAAGATCAGGCTTTGAAGTGGCTGCATGCTGTGGCCTGATTTCCATGAAGACCACGGCAGGCCCTGCTGAACTTCTTAGCCTGCAGCTGGGTGACATCTACCTGAATGACAAGAATCCAAGGTTTGAAATTCCCAGACGGGGTGCCAAGAGAAGAACAAGGGCACGGACCATCTACCTGAATGGGGATGCACTCTGGGCCATGCAGCGACTGGTGGAACGGGCCAAGAAGCTGGGCTGCACCAAGCCCAATCACTACCTGATGCCCGGACACCCCAAGGATCTGATCATCAATCCTTGCAGGCCACAGATCCACTATAAGACTGCCATGAAGGGCATTCTGGCCATGGCAGGAATTGAGAACTTCAGAACGTATGATTTCAGGCACCATGCCATCACTCGACTGCTGGAAGATTCCAGACTTGGTGAACGGACTGCAGAACACCAAGCAGGCTGGATCAGGCCAGACATGAAAGAACGTTATGGCCATGCCCGGAAGCATGAACTGCTGAAGGCTTCAGCTGTGCTGGCTGAAGATGAAGCAGTGCAAGAAGAATCACTGGATGATGTCAGAGCACTGAAGGAACAGATTGCCCAGCTGCAATTGCAGTTAGGGCGACAGAAGAAGCAACGCGCCCCTGTGAAAAATGTGCAAAATCCTGGCAAGTTTCGCAAGGTCAGTTAGCTGCAAACCTTATTGACAGAAGATTCCAGTGGGAGCAGGATGGCCAACACCAATGCAAGGGATGATCACAGATCTGAACAGCAGACAGCATTTAATTTTCCTAGCAGGGTTTGGGAAGGCTTGAAGCTGAACAGCGTTTATTTTGGGCAGACTTTTTCTGACAGCCATTTATTCCAGAAGAATGGCTTTCAAGATCAGGCCCAGACAAAACCCCAGAATTGTGATCATCCCAGCAAAAACACTGGGGTTTTCATATGTCGCGCAAGGCCAAAGATCTTGAAAAACGTTTATCCGGGGAAAAACCCAAAACCGGGCTGCACCTAGTCCATCCTGAACAGCATTTATTTTTCAGGCCCACCCAAGCTGTTGACCACTCGACACATGACACCCCTGCAGACCTGAAATCAGCAGTGCTGTTTTTCAAGTTGGCCCTGCAGGCCCAGTCAGAACTGTTCGCCAACTTGGCAGATGTTCTGAATGTGATGGTGTGCCCTGACTGCAGGGACAGCTGCACTGAACCACTGGAAGATCTGGTGGTGGAATTGGTCTTCCAGTTTGGCCCGGAAGCCAAGGGCATCACCCAAGGGCAGGCCCTGCACTTCTTGCTGGACCACTGGCTGCAGAACCGGAAGTGCAGCAGCCCAGCCTGCCCACTGTTTGAACCACCCACAAAGCAGGTGCAGTGATGCCAGCAGCAGTGTGTGCCCGGTGCAATGCAGCCATGAAGGTGATCCGGACTGGTGCCCCAGTGCTGGAAAAGTTTGAAGATGGCAACCCCTACAAGCTGTGGGCAGCAGATCTTCTGCAGTGCCCCATCTGCCAGATCAAGGTGCTGATGAACTTTGGCACTGAACCAATGGCCAGTCATTACCAGTTGGGCTTTGCCAATCTGGTGCTGAGAACCATGGGACAGGAACAGCTTTATGAATTCTGAACAGATGAAGATCTTCGATCAGAAAAAAGAACTGGATGACATCACCAAAAACTTCCACAAGGGAAATGAATTTTCTGTCAGGGCCAATCAGGATGCAGCCCCGAAAAAGAAAGCACTTCGGGCACAGATCTATCAGGCCTTTGTGGCAGCAGGCCCACAGGGCAACACAGCTGAAGCTGTCTATCAGACTCTAGGCATAAGAGCACAGACAGGATCAGCCCGATGCAGCGAACTGAAGCGGGATGGGCAACTGCTCCGCACCAGCAGAGAAGGGAAGACAGCATCAGGCAGCTGGGCACAGGTGCTGGTGGCTGACATCTACGCTGCAGCCAATCCGGATGTGGTGCCCTATGTGCCCAGACAGAGGCATCCATGAATCACTCTGACAATTTCAGCGAACTGGTGACAGCACTGGCCAAGGCCAGAAAGGAATTCAAACCAGTGCTCCGTTCCAGCTTCAACACCTACTTCAATTCCTACTATGCGGAACTGGGTGAACTGGTGGAAGCCACCAAGGATGCACTGAGTGATAACGGGCTGGTGATGATCCAGTCACCCAATTTCAACTATGAACTTGGTGTGACGGTGGAAACCTGGCTGATGCATTCCTCTGGCCAGTGGTTCAGGGATGACATCCTGTGCCCGGTCAAGAAGACGGTGAAGGACAAAGACACCAAGGAAGTCATGGTGCTTGATCCTGATGCCCAGACAATTGGAACTGCCATCACCTACCTGAGACGGTATGCCTACGGGGCCATGCTGAATCTGGCCAGTGAAGCTGATGATGATGGCAATGCAGCAGCTGACAGGAAGCCAGAGAAGAAGCAGCAGAAGCCAGCACCCAAGCCTGCACCACCCAAGTCAGAACTGACTGAAGAACAAAAAAAACTGCTGAAGCCCATGTGGGCCAAGGTGGGTGAAGTGGGCATGCCCAAGGAAGACTTCCGGAAATACCTGAAAGAAACTTTTGGTTTTGAATCCACTGCCCTGATGACCCCAGAGCAGGTCAGCAGCACCATTGATTTTTTGAAGACGGTGCAGGAAGGCCAAGGAAGTTAGAACGTGCGGGATCTGTTGGAAGAAATTCTGAAAGGGAAGTTTTTGGTGCCACCGGAAATCAGCAGAGTGAACAGGCCTGACATCATCGGGCCACTGCAGTCAGCTGTGGCCATAGATGCCACCAATGTCCATGAATGGAAGCTGACTGACAAGCACACATGGAAGGACCGACTGCCCCAGCTGCCACCCAGAATTCCTTTCCCCACCATTTGGGTGGAGTGGACAGAAATGGTGCAAGAGCATCAGCACTTCACACAATATCCCATGGGTGTGCTGGTTGAAGAAGACCCATGCTGGGGCACTGACAGTGAAAACGATGATGACCACCCGGACTGGTACAGCCAGCACCTGACAATCTTCATGCAGATAAGCAGCCGCAATGTGATTGCAGCACAGGTGGATGAAGACTGGGAAGAAGACGGGCGCACCTATCATGTGTATTCCCCTGACCCAGCCAGAAGTGATGAAAGCTATGTGGGTGATTCACTCCCAGACAAGATCAAAAAGAATGAAGATGCCAGCATTGACATTTCAGACTGGGCTGCAGTCCGGGCACTGGAAACTTTCCTGCCCCTGCTGATCTTCATGAACTGCAGGAACGTTACTGTGAACCAGCTGATAAGGCCTGCCAGATCCCAAAAGAAATTTCAAAAACGCTATCACGTTAGCAGGCCGAGCTTCCATGTCATTGAAGTGCACAAAACCATGGTCCGGAATGTATATGAGCAGGGCATTGCCACTGAAACGGTGATGCATGCCCACATGGTCAGAGGCCATGTGAAGCAGTATGGAGAGCACAACAAACTTTTCGGAAAGATTGCTGGCAGCTGGTTCTGGCAGTCCCATGTCCGGGGTGACATTGGTGTGCCAGCTGTTTCTGATTACAGGGTCTGGGGTCCAAGCAAGGATCACAAACGGCACTGCAGGGTGACTCAGTAGATGTCCATTGCCTTCACCTTCGATGCTGCAGTGCATGCCTATGTGGTGGACAACCAGCTGCAGCCCCATGTCACTGGGATCTTGGAGCACTATGGGGTCATTGACTATTCAGGTGTTCCAGTCCGCACCCTGCAGAGGAAGTCACTGATTGGAACCATGGTGCACCGGGCCACCCACCACATGGATGAAGACGGACTGAAAGCTGAACTGGCCATTGAACAGATCCGCGATGAATTTTATGGGCAGATGGCAGCACTGCAGGTCAGCCATGAAGACCTGCTGGGATACACACTGGGCTGGAAAAGGTTCATGAAGGAATCAGGCTTCCGGTGCCTGCCCGGATTCATTGAACGGAAGCATGTGGCTGAAGTGAATGGCATGAAGTATGGGATGACGATTGACAGGGCAGGCAAGCTGGGAAGAAAGCACACCATTCTGGATCTGAAGTGCACACATGCAAAAGAAAAAAGCTGGCCCATCCAGCTGGCTGGTTACAGGCTGGGCCTGCCCAAGCCTTCTGGTGTGGTCCGGTGGGAAGCAGATGTCATCTGGCTGAAGCCCGATGGTCAATTTTCACGTTGTCCTGGCGGAAGGAACCACACAGATCCGGTGATTGAAAGACGAGATGAAGAAGTATTTCTGGCAGCACTGAGACTCACATGGTGGAAGCAGGAAAACTTGGGGCACTTCTGATGGCAAATGAAATCCAGATCATTCTTCCCAGCAAGCTGCAGCAGGATCAACTGCAACTGCTCACCCTGATTGACACAGTGCAGATCAGGGACAACCAGACCTATCAGGATGCAGGCAGGCTACTGCAGAACATTGGCAGGGCAAGGAAGCAGATTGAAGATTTTGCTGACCCCATCATCAAGGCCAACTGGAATGCATACAAGGTGGCCATGGAGCAGAAGAAGAATGCCCTGATGCCACTGGAACTGGGGCAGAAAAAGATTGATGCCCTGATGCTGAAGTGGAAGGCAGACAGGGAAGCCATCCGAAGGAAGCAGGAAGAAGAACTGGCAGCACTGAAGAAGCAGCAGGCAGAAGAACAGGCCCTGAAAGAAGCCCAGCAGTATGCCAATGAAGGTGACACAGAACTGGCAGAAGAAGTTCTGAAGCAGGCCATTGCAGCACCTGCCCCGGTGGTGGCCCTGCCCCAGCCCACACCCAAGGTGGAAGGCTTCAGCACCAGAACACACTGGCGCTGGAAGATTGAAAACCCTGACCTGATCCCAAGGGAATATCTGAGGCCTGATGAAGTGAAGATTGGTGGTGTGGTCAGAGCCTTGAAAGGAGCAACCAAGATTCCGGGCGTGAAGGTCTACCCAGAAGAAGGTGCCATCCACAGATGAAGCCATTCACTCAAAGATAAATTTGAAAAACGGCCGGCATTCCCGCGAGTTATAGCGAACCAAAAACGAAAGGATGAATATGGCACTAGCCAGACAAGAAGCCCTGCCCGGTATGGAAGACAGAAAACTGAAGGACATCCATGAAGCAGCCCTGAACTATGCAGATCTGAGGGATGCCCGGATTGAAGCCAGTGGCCCGGAAGTGGATGCCAAGGCCACGCTGCTGCAGCTGATGAAGAAGCACCAGCTGGAGCATTACAAGTTTAATGGTGTGGAAGTGGATCTGGTGCATGAAAAGGAAAATGTGAAAGTCAAAGTTCATGCAGGTGGGGAAGACGGTGAAGCAGCTGCTGAAGGCGATGGCATGCCCACCCTGCCCGATGCACAGAAGAAGGCAGTGAAGAAGATCCCTGCTGACCGGAAGAAGAAGAAGAAGGCCAAGAAGCACTGACATGCAGCAGCTGATTCAAATTGACTCGCCCGGAGTGGATCTGATCAGGGTATTTCCTGAAAGGAACCACTGGACCCCAGTGGATGAATGGGCCTTTGTGGGCTTCCCCCCATTCTTCAGACCGGGCACAGAGAACACACCAGTTCACATCAGTGTGACATTCACATGGCACAGGAAAAGGGCACAGCAATTGGCAGAGTCATGGGGGATGTACTACAGGAATGTGATGGTGGGTGGGCCTGCCTACGATGACCCCGGTGGGGAATTCATTCCGGGCAGATATTTGAAGCAGGGCTGCACAATCACCAGCAGGGGATGCCCCAAAAGATGTGGCTGGTGCAAGGTGCCAGCATCAGAAGGTGCTCTAAGGGAATTCCCCAATTTTGCACCGGGCTGGATTGTTCAAGACAACAATCTGCTGGCCTGCAGTGAAAAGCACATCTATGCAGTCTTCCAGATGTTGAGAGAACAGAACCGCAACATTTTTTTCAATGGTGGTCTTGACAAAGATTACTTCAAGCCATGGCACAGGCAGCTGTTTGACTCCATCAAGATTGGGGAACTGTGGTTTGCCTGTGATGACCACAAGAGCCTGCAGCGACTGGAAGCCATCAGGCCACTGCTGGATGGCATCCCCAAGAAAAAACTTCGCTGCTACACAATGATTGGTTTCGACACCGAAAACCTGGCTGAAGCTGAAAGCAGAATTGAAAAAGTTTTCGCCTTGGGCTTCATGCCATTTTCCCAACTGTATCAGCCACCAGTGGCTGACATGCCCAGCAAGATCTACAGCCCAGAGTGGAAGGCAGTGAACAAAAAATGGTCAAGGCCTGCTGCCTACATGGGCACAAAACAAGAACCACCAATGCCTGTTGCCAGCACTTGATGTGCTGGTGGTTGCTTCGTGGCACAGCTTTTCCCAGAAAAAAACGGGCCACTGCTTCACCCTGAACTTCAGTGAACAAAAGGACTGAAGAAGAAGTGCAAGGCTGGTGAAATCCGGGCAACGGGCCAGTGGTAGATCTGGCATCAAGCACACGCCCCGGTCCACAGACAGATAAACCGTTCCTACACTTCAAGGGGCACTGAACAGGCAGAACAATGTCTAAGTCTTAAGGGATGCTTGTGTCATGGAAAAACTTTCCACAATACCTGAAGGTTTGCACAGCTTGGAATACAGCAGGCACCTGCTGGAAAACAGTCTGGCCATGCCTGCCACCAGAAGAAATATAGAACTGATTGCCGAGTCCATCACTGCAGTCTCTAAGACAAAGAAGCTGACCCTGCCCATGGCCTACACCTACTTGGAACGGGCAGTCAGGCTGGCAAAAGAGCAGGGCATAAAAGTGGATTACTTCTTTTTCGAGTCTGGAACTTACACGGAAGTGAGGCCCAAGACGGTGGACCGATACGAGAAAGAAAAGCGGCAGGATGCAGCCTATAGGGCACATGGCTGTCACAGTGGCTGGATCTATAAAGGCGACAAAGTTGTCCGGTGCCCGGAGTGCATCAGGGGTCCGATTGAATGAAGCTGATCATCTTCTGCACCCAGTCATGGCTGCAGGGACTGGTGAAGGAACTGCAAGTCAGAGCCATAGAAAGGTCTGAGACTTACAAGGTGTCATGGGCATGGAAAAACCCAGCAAAAGGACAGAAGCAGAAATGAAGACCATCAGGCAAGTGCTGACAGAAAAGCTGAAGGAAGCTGAAGACCTGCAGGCCAAGGTGAATAAGCTGGCAAAGGAAGTGGAAGCCCTGCAGATTGCTTCCAAGCTGCTGCTGAATGAACAGCCTGATGAAGCAGTGGTGCAGTGATGAAGCTGACTTTCACAGTGTACGGAATTCCCCAGCCACAGGGATCAGCCAAGGCCTTCATGAACAAAGGCATGAAGTATCCATCAATCACCACCACCAATGAAAAGCTGAAACCATGGCGGCAGGAAGTGGCTGGCACTGCACTGATTGAAATGAAGCAGCAGCAGCAGCAGCTGGTGGACAAAGGCCCCATCAGTATTGAAGCCAGATTCATCTTTGCCAAGCCCAAGTCTACAAAGAAGACTGCACTTTATAAGGTGACAAAACCTGATCTGGACAAACTTATCCGGGCATTGTGCGATGCACTATCAGGAATAGTTTTCAGGGATGATGCACAGGTGGTCCGGTGTGTGATTTCTAAAGTCTTTGGCGAACCAAACCGCATGGAAGTCTCGATTGAAAGCCATCCTTAGTCTGTGCGATTACACAGGCAACTGGGCCAAGTACTACAGGGAAGCTGGGTACTATGTTCAGCAGGTAGATCTGAAGACTGGAGCAGATGTAAGATTGATTCCGCATTCTAAGATCAAATTCTGGGGCATCCTGGCAGCACCACCCTGCGGAGCATTCAGCAGATCCGGTGCCCAGTACTGGCCCAAGAAAGATCAGAATGGTGAAACCTTGATGGGCTTGTCACTAGTCGATGCATGTCTCAGGGCAGTGGCACTCTATCAGCCACACTTCTGGGCACTGGAAAATCCAGTGGGCAGACTGAAGCACTGGCTGGGTGAACCAAGACTGATCTTCAACCCTTGTGACTATGGTGACCCCTACACCAAGAAGACCTGCCTGTGGGGAAATTTTCATATACCCAGAACTGATCTATTCACCCAGATTTCAACTGAAGCAGTGGAACCTGTCAGAGTCAGCACCCAAGGTTCATGGCTGCAGCTGCTGGGTGGATCATCCGAGAAAACCAAAACACTAAGGAGCACCACGCCCCTGTGTTTTGCCAAAGCATTTTTTGAGGCCAACCCATGAAGAACGAAGAAGAAGACAATGGAAGAAGTGCAGATGAACTGACAGAGCAGATTGTTGAAATGATGCGTGAAGCCAGCATCAGGGAAGAAGTCATCTATGCCTTCAAGAAGACAGGCAAGATTGTGACTGAAGACAATAAGGAACTGTTTGAACCAGAAGAACTGCAGAAGTGGAATGATGCTGTTGATGAATACCGGGCACACCATCAGGAGTGAAGGGCATGCTTGGGATCAAGGTCAGAGGGCCAGTGCTACAGATGCTGTTTGATGAGGTGTGGGCTGTGGGTGCATTCAATCCGGAAGCAGAAAAGGATCAGGTGATCTGTGTGTGCTTCAGGGAGTGTGATGCCCAGCTGGTGAAGGAAGCATTGGAGCAGGCCCCGGATTGAAATGTACGGCATCGGACATTCTGTTGACTCACAAGGGCATCCCCATTGACATGGCCCTAGCAATTGGCTTAATTAAGTTCCTAGATATTCCCCCCATGAAGCAAAAGAAATTCTCCGTAGTGAAAGCAGTCAAGGCCAAAGCCAGAAAAGTCCTTGGCCAGCCGAAACCCACACACATCAGATCAGGCAGGAAAGCATCCACCAGGTTGACCCTTGATCCGGATCTGAACCAGCCAAACCTTGCAGCCAATCCACATTACATTCCAAGGGAAGATCACATTGAAGGTGCACCCAGACTTTCAACCAGTGATCAGCTGCACATCACTGTTCCAGTTGCCTTGAAGAAGCCAAGGGAAGGTCCAAGGCCCAAGACACCCTGCCTGCAATACTCACCAGAAGTCATTCAGCACATCAATGTGTTACGCAAACAATGCCTGAATGCTATCGAAGCACAGAAGGCAGTGGATCAATATCTAGCCAGCCTTAAGGAAAGGGACAGCCAAACCATGCATAGCCAGCTTGCAGAAAAGTTAACCAGAGAACATGAAGCACCACAGCCAGTCGATGGGGCCATCACAGCTGCACTGAAGGATGCTGAATTGAAGGTGGCATTCTTTGAAAATGAAATCAGACGCAACACACAGGAAGCAGAACGGTGGCGACAGGTGGCAGGCAATCTGAAATCTGCCATCAAGCTGACCATGGGTGAAGTCAGCATGCCCAAGCCCAAGACTGGGGAAAAAAGGGAACGTGGCTACTGGGCCAGCAAAGTGAAATCAGTGCTGAACAGAACAGGCCAGCCCATGCTGAGAACAGAACTGCAGAAAATTCTGGGCAAAGAAGAAGGCACCCTGACGATTGTTTACCCAGCTGTGCACAGTCTGATCAAGACTGGGGTGCTGGTGGAAATTGATGGGAAGCTGGTGCTGCCTGAATGGACTGAACCAGCCAATGCAAACTGATGACAAGATCTGGCTGGCCTTCACCGGGGCCAAGCTGATCATTGGCCTGACTGTCTGCATCCTGATCTGGATCTGGACTGCCAGCCCAGCCATTGCCTTCTTGTCACTCGGGGCCTACTGGCTTGGTGTGCTGGTGAAGTCATCCCTGAAGACCTGACCCCTGCTCAAAACTCACCCTGTGAAGCCAGCCCGATTCCGGGCTGGTTTTCTTTTGCACACCCCACCTGCATGCAGCCCAGAATCAGCAGGTTGCAGCCTGTCCGATTTCCCTTGAAAAAGCCTATTACGATATTAAAATGGAGTTTCAGCTTGGTTGGTCGGCAGGCTGGAAGAAAAAGGAGCACCAAAGCAATGATGAACACAGCAGCATGTGACAACTGCACGGAACATGTCACCAGTGGTTTCACTTGTGAGAAGTGCATCGCAGCCATCAACAGAGCCAAGGCCATCAAACGTGAACGTGCAGCAAACTGGCCCGAAGCACCGGAAGCAGCACAGTGTGGATTGACCTGTGACTGTGCACCCGGAACTGGCTGCAGGGCCTGATCACCAGACTTTCAAAACGAGTCAGCACAGCTGACAGAAAAAGGAGCAGCAAAGCAATCATGAAAACCCCAAACCACCTGAAGCAGATGGCAGCTGACATCAGAGAACTTGTGAAGGCATGTGGTCCCACTGAAAAAATCGAAGCACAGAACCAGACATTGTGCTCCACCCATGGTGATGTGGACTGGTATCAGATCCTTGGTGCAAAAATCTACCGAAATACAGTCTACGTGCAAGGGATGGATGGCAAGTGGTTCATGCTGCGTGAGTATCGCCTTTCAAAAGTGCCTGCTGCTTCCCCAGTGAAGGAAGCCATGAACCAGTTCCCAGCAGAGTTTGGCCTGAAGGCCTTCCCCGGTAGGAAATTCCGGATCAGTGAACAGAAGTCTTATGTGGGTGACTACCCAGCACCGGGCACCATGAACCTTTACACACAGGGTCTGATGCCTGATGGCACTTGGATGGACTTCTGCAAGTGCACCCCAGCAGAACTGCAGTCCCAGATGGTGGAACTGGAGCAGCCCAAGCCAGCTGCCCTGCCTGAATACTGGCTGGCTGAATTTGGCGCGAAGTTCCAGCCACCAGCTGAAGTGCTGGCCCTGCTGGCCACCAGCGATGGCACCATCACTGATGACTCATGGCACAACGATGTCACCCCACACCTTGGCTTCTATCCGAAGGCAGACGACCGGGGCATGCGTGAAGCTGAAGTGGAACTGTGGTGGGATGCGGTGAAGCCAGAAGACAGGGAATATGAGAAGGCCAGCAGGTTCTGTGTGACCTTTCACCGGGATCTGGATGACCCTGAAACGTTCTGCACTGATGACATCACCGAAGCCATGAAGGCCTTTGAAGATTTCAAACTGAAGGCACAGGTGAACCAGTAATGGTCAAAAGGATTGTGGGCACCTTCACCAAGGAACAAGAAGCAAACTTCCTGAAGATCCGGAAGCAGCAGCAGGAAGCCAAAGAGCAGAGGCAAATGAAACCAGCTGTCAGGCATGAACTGCGATGTGTGGTGAACCTGAATCCAAAGCTGGACTGCAGCTGTGGTGCAGCAGACAAGCAGCCTGACCACTTGCTGGTGAAGGTGGAAGATCTGGCCAAGTGGGCTGGCCTGATTGAAAACATGTCTGCCAATATCCAGAGGAATGATGCCCAGCATGGCTTCAGCCATGAAGTGCTGCTGCTGAGACAACTGGCCAAGACCATCAGAGAAAAAATCTAGTCAGGGGTGAAGTGATGGCTGAGAAGAAAAGCGAATTTGCCAAGGCTGTGTCCAGAGCAATGAAAGCCCGGTGGGCCAGCATCCCCAAGAAGGACCGGGCACAGTTTGTTCCCAAGACTGGTGGCAGGCCTAGGAAGTATCCACCCTGCCCCAAGTATCCGGGCCATGTGTTCAGTCCCAAGACAGGGAAGTGCCCATGTGGCTACAAACCCAGAACCAAAACACCAACCAAAAAGGAGAAGAACTGAAATGAAGCTGACCAAGATTGGATCAAACAGAGGCAAGCCCAGAGTGTGGCTGCAGGGTGCAGTGCTGAAGGAAGCTGGCTTCAAGAAGGGCATGAAGTTCACAGCCCAGATCCTGCCCGGTGAACTGCTCATTGAACTGGACAAGGATGGTGACAGGCATGTCAGTGGCAAGCCGGGAATTGCCATCATTGACATTGCCACCAGCAAGCTGCTGGAACTTGGCCCCATCGGCACCAGCCTTCTGATCTATAACAAAACCCAAGGCACCATCCGACTGGTGCCAGCCAAGGAGCAGGAACGTGGAAAAGCAGCATAGGTTCAAGCATGAAGTAATGGCCCACTTGCTGATTGATCTGTGTGATGTGGACGGGCAGCTGATGCCCCAGCTGGCCAGAAAGCTGGGCTATGCAGTCCGGGCCATGCAGATCTTCAATGAAGATGACTATCAGAACCAGCTGATGGACATCCGGACAATGCTGGGCCTGAAGGCCCAGAGAACTGGAGAAGTGATCCGATGAAAGAACCATGGCTGAACAAGGAACAGAAGATTGTGCTGGGAGTGCTGGCCCTGATCCCAGTGCTGCTGATCATTGCTGTGCAGGTCTGGCAGTGGCACCATGACAGCCAGATGGAACTGAAGCAGGGCTTGGCTGACATTCACCTGAAGCAGACCGAAGCCCTTGCTGAAGCCAAGCAGCAGACCCTTGAAGCCCACATGAAGGTCATCACCATGAAGCTGGGTGAACTGACTGCACTGGAGTACCAGAAGTGCAAGGCAGATCCACCCCATAACCCGGACAACATCCGGCGCTGTGAAGAAGTGCAAAAGCTGGTTCAGGAACTTGATGACAAACTGGAACAGGAAAGGAAACACTGGTAAGCACAACATGTCCCCATTTGAAGATCACACTGCTTTCATCACAGAGCAGCGAGAACTTCTGACACAACAGGCCATCAAAAGTCAGAATGCTTCCCTGAATGCAGCCCGGATCACCTTGCTGCTTTCTGCTGCCCTGTCAGCCCTAACATTTTCCCCAGTCATTGCCATCCTGCTTCTGCTGGCATGGGCACTGGTGACTGTGTGGCCATTCACAGGGAAGGCACAGCCATGACCTTCACCCAGTATGCAGCGATTCTGGCAGCAGTGGTCATTCTTGCAGTGGCCACTGCCAAGCTGGTGGGCACACAGGTGAAGGCTTCGGTGGATCACACTGTGTACCGTATCGAACCAGACCATGGTTCACTCGATTTCCCCCAACACAAATGAAAGGAGCAGCATCAATGCTGAAAGTCAGAACAGTTGTGATTGCTTGCCTGCTGGCCATGACCGTCTATGGCATAGCAGAAACCATCCACCCCAAAAGCATGCCTTCAGATGGGTCAGACCCTATGCCCATCTGCAGGAAGAAAAGGTGCTTCTGATATAAAAGCAGCAATGCAGCAGCCAAGTCTGCTGCATGAAGGGCATCGGGTGGCCTGATGTCTTTCATGGAGCAGATCCCCCCGGATGAAATTCAAAATCAAGACCCCGTGTGCAGACTGTCCTTTCCGGACTGATTCCAATCCATTCCTCAGAAGGGCACCACAGCTTAGACACCAGCTGAGAAATGATCAGAACTGGTTCGCCTGCCATGAAACCACTGGAGTGAAGAACGGCAAACGGATCAAGCCAGCAGATCAATCACACTGTGCGGGTGCCATGGGTGTGCTGTGGAACGAAGGCAACCCAAACCTGGCAATGAGACTGGCCCTAGCTTTCAAGCTGATCACAGTGAAGCAGCTGGACAAAATGCAGCCAGTGTTCCAGAGCCTTGATGATTTTGTGAGACACCACGCGGGGAGAAAATGAAAAATGACTGACAAGAAGCCCAAGGATCTGCCCAGACAAGAACTGATGGAACTGGCTGCAGAAACTCTGCGAAAATATCCGGGCAGTGAAATCCATTTCAAGTTCACTTGCACTCACTGTGGTGCCCGGTGCACACTGGCTGATGCCAACAGGCTCTATGAACGGGGTGAATGTGGTGATTGTGGCAAGCTGACCACGATCACAAAGGGTGGATTCAGACTGGATCTGAAAATATGACAGAAAAGCATGCTTATGACCCAGCCCGAAGGGATGCCAGCTGGCAGATGATCCAGCCGGGTTTGTATGTGGACCCAGCTGGCCATGGGCATGTCTTCCCTGATGAAGTGCTGGCCTACATGCAGGTGATCTACCCTGATGCTGGCTTCCATGCCACTGATCCGGAAGACCTGAAGCTGGTGATGAAAGTGGCGCGGGATCTGTTTCACAATCACAAGGTGGATGTGCAGCTGATCCACCACCACCGGACAAAACACTGATGGGCTTGATTTTGACTTCCATTGGTGCAAGAATTCCTGCCAAGTAATACCTGCTCCACACAATCAGCTTCACCTGCACACCAGTGGCAGGTGAACACGCCCCGAAAAGGCACGCCCCAGTGACAGAGGGGATGCACCACAGCTTTTGATTCCCTACCAAAAAAATCATGAAGCGAAGAAGCAATACCAGACTGTTTGAAGCAGATGGCTACACCTTCAAGTGCTGGATTGATCCACTTGATGCGGCAGAAAAATTCAATCGGGGTGAACTGGATCTTGCCGTGCACCCGGTGACAGGTGAAGCCACAGGCTACAGGCTAAGGGAACATTTTCAGAAGTCAGATCCCACTGCACTCAGGCCTTCACAAAGTTCCATCAGCCTTGCAGAAATGTTGCTGAATGTCGGCCTGCCCATCCACCAGGTTGACCCCACCCAATTTGAAATTGAAGCAGCCAGAAAAAAAATCCTGCTTTGGCCTTTCATCTGGGATCAGCAAGCCACCACATGCAGGCACCAAAAAAGCCTTGCAGAAAATTAGGCTGCAGGGCACTCACCACAGAACGACTCTGCCCCACACACCGGGCACTGGAACCACCCCAGCCTTCAGCCCGAAGACTGGGCTACACCAAGCAGTGGGAACTGTATGCCAAGGCCTTCCTGCACAGGCATCCATGGTGTGCTGACCCCTACAAGAAGCATGCCCCACTCAGGCACCTTGCTTCCCATGTGGATCACATCATTGCCCACAGAGGCAATATGAAATTGTTTTGGGATGAAAAAAACCATCGCAGTCTATGCAGCAGTTGCCATGCTTCAAAGACTGCGATGGAAGATGGTGGAATGGGAAATCAGAAAAGGCAAAAGTGAATCAGTGTTTGTGCTTCTTCTTCCACACTGCCCACCTTGCCTTCTGTGCAGCTGAAATTCTGGCCCGAGCAGCAGCAGACATCATGTGTCTTCTGCTGCCATGGTTTCCAGATCGGGGATGTGCCAAGGTAGTTAGGGCCTGCCTTGCTGCAGTCAGCTGTTCCAGTTCTCTGTTCCTTCTGTCTATCTCAGTGCCTAATGACCGAAGCACTTCCTTCAAAGTACCACTAGGCTTCATGCTTACTCCTTTCACACAAGTGAGAGAAGTGGCACACAGCAGTGGGGTGCTGTGCCTGACAGACTAACTGCCCTGCAACACAAGGAGCAACATGAAACCATCAGTGCATCTGTTCCTTTTAGTTCTGGCAATGGTGCTGTTCTTGCTGGCTGGCCTTGGTGTACCAGACCAACCACGCATCAGGTTCCTAGGCTGGGGCCTGTTCCTCTGGGCATTGTCTACATGTGTAACAGTGTGATCAATCAAGGCACATGTGCACAGTGGTGGCAAAGGCCAAAGCCAAAAGCAAAAGTGGGATGGCCACTTTCTGGGCTGAAAACATTTCTGAAAAGTGGGAAGGCGGGTCAAATCTCTGGAACTTTTTCGCCCGTGGAAGCGGACCGCCAACGCTTCGAAAACCCGCACTTGAAGTGTTATCAGGGCTGTCAGCAGGGC
>AP72_2010_repI_A10DRAFT_1000003_pt1 | contig 48629 bp, 45 predicted proteins | sample AmaPasreplicIA10_FD_9194 | JGI IMG/M metagenome (IMG submission 9194) | reverse complement strand
ATACTTTAAAAGTTTAATGGCTTAATCTTGCTTTACTGTTTGACTTACATGTCTATCAGTCGCGTAAGCGGGGCATATGATCACAAGATGCAGAAAGGAAAGGTCTTGGATTATAGAAAAAGTTACGCTAGGGATTAAATGTTAGTCCACCAATATTTTAAAATATTGATAATATTTTTGGGTAAATTTCAAAAACAACTTTATTATTTATATAATTATAAAGTATATTTGAAGCGAAACTTATTTAATAAATAAGAACGTTCAACGACTAAAAGGAAAGGCGAAAATGCTAATAATCCTTTTTTACTCCCAACATCTTTATTAACTGTATAATTTATTTTAGATGTATATATATATAATTAAATATATATATATTTGTATAATTATTAATGTTATTATATAAAATATTTAAACATTAATGAAATAGATTTAACTAGTTTAGTTAAACTAATTATGTAGTTAATTAATTACATAAATATCTACGTGTATAATATATGCTAAATATCATCAAATTAAAATTAAAAAATAAATATAAAACTATTGGAATAAATACAAAAAGTAAAAATATTTATTATAAAGAATTTGCACCTGCTATAAGAAATTGGAAAAATATTATTTATGTTTTTAATAAAAATACTTTAAGTTTAATACCTGAAGCTAATAAATTAACAATTAATTTAATAAAAGGTTATTTTAATTTATATAATTTAAAATTAGAAAAAAAAATGAGAAAGAAAAAGAAATATATTTATAATTTAAAATTACGAAAAATTTCAAAACATAAAATATTCGTAAGTAATGGAGAATTTAAACATACTAATGATTTAGTAAATATAACTATATATTTTTATAATAGACAATTGTTAAATTATATGTATAAAATGTCTAAAAGATATAATAAATATATAAAAAAAAATATATTTAAAACTAAATTATTATTAATTAAAAAAGTTGGTTTAAATTATATTAAAGAACAAATAAAACAAAAAGATATAATATTTAAAGCTATAATTTTAAATCGTAATTATAATATAAAACAAAAAATGTTTTACAATAAAATTATTGAAGAATATCAAAGTAAATATTATAAACGATTTATAAAAAAATCTTTAAAAAAAATATTATTCTTTATATATCTTAAACAATTAATTTATATTAATAAATCAAAGTTTAATAATTCTTATTTACAAAATTTAATTAATTTTTTAAAAAAAATATATAAAAAAAATATACAAATTAATTTTATTGATGTTAAATATTTTTATACAAATAGTGATATTTTTACTCAATCTCTAGTTTTAAAACTTAAAAAAAATAGAAAAAAATTATTAAAATATCTAAGATCTTGTATTTTAAAAACAAATATAATAAATAGGAAAAATATCGATATTTTTCCTACTTCAAATTATATTTTTAATGAAAATGATTTGGAACTAAATAATACTAATAATGTGGATATTACTAACGAATTATTATATAATTTATTGTTTCAAAATGAAACTAAATCAAAATATTTAAAACAAATTATTTTAAATAATATTAGATATAAAAGAATTTCTGGGATTAGATTACAAGCTAGTGGAAGATTAACTAAACGTTATACGGCTTCAAGATCTATATCTAAATTCAGATATAAAGGTAATTTAATTAATATTAATTCTTCTATTAAAGGTTATCCTTCAACTTTATTAAGAGGTAATTTTAGACCTAATATACAATTTACTAAAATTAATTCTAAAACACGTATTGGATCTTTTGGAATTAAAGGTTGAATTAGTGGAGTATAAATTACAAATTTTTAAATTTATTTATAATAAATAAATTTCTAATATTTATTATTATTATATATCCCTCCCATAAATTTTATATAGTTAATAAAGATGATGAAATAGTCTGAACCATTTTAAAAAAAATGGAAATAAAAGATAATAGCTTTTATGATAACATAAATTGAACAGGCTAATTTGCGCAAGAGAGTACAAATTGAGTGCGCGGTTTGGCACCTTGAAAAAAATCAATAATAATAATTTTTCTAATAATATAAATAATGAAATTAAGGATATGTTAATCGGTTGTTTATTAGGAGATGCACATATTGGAAAATTTAGTAATGATAAAGCGTTTATTACTTTTGAACAAACTGTTAAACATAAAGATTATATTATGCATATATATCAAAAATTAAAAGATAATGGTATAAATTTATATGATATCAAATATTATAATAGAAAAGATTATAGATATAACAATATAAATAATTCCATTTATTTTAAAACATATAATTTGGAATTATTAAAACCATTAGCTAATATGTTCTTATCAGAAAATAATAATAAAATAGTGCCATTAGATATTGAATCTCATTTAAATCCAATAACATTAGCTTATTGAATTTGTGATGATGGACAATTAGTTAAAAACGGAGGTATAACATTATGTACTGATAATTATACTTTAGCCGAAGTTGAATTGTTAATTAAATCTTTAGTTAATAAATATAATATTAAATGTACTATTCATTATAAAAAAAGTAAAACTGTTAGAATATATTATAGAATATATATATCTAAAAATTCTTTAAATTATATTAAACCTTTAATAATACCATATATGCATGAATCTTTTCATTATAAATTACATGTTTAAATTTAATAATATAGTGTTAATTTTAATAGTTACAAGCTTAAAATATCCTAATTTTTAGAATTAAAAATTGTGACATCGGGGATTTTTTATAAAAATATAAAATTAGAAATAGGCTAATTGCTGGAATGTTTTAAAATAGCAAATCAGCAGGGAAGTTATATAATATAACACCTTCAACGACTACACGCCTATATCCAGAACAATATTAATTACTCTTTAATACTGGTTACAGATATAGTCTAAACCTTAAGGAAACTTTAGGATTATAAATTAAATAAATAAATGCGATGTCGGCTTAGCTCATCCACATGAATGCAGAAATCATGAAGGGTACGACTGTTCGTCGGTTAAAGAGCTACACGAGCTGGGTTTAATACGTCGTGAGACAGTATGGTTTCTATCTTCTAGAGGGAATTAGAGTAAAGTATAGATAGACCCTTCGTACGAAAGGAGTTGGGGATATTAACCTATGGTTTATCTGTTGTTTATTATTAATATTATTTATATTAATTTTCTTAATATTAAAATAATATTTCCAATATTATTTAAACAATATTAAAGATATTATTTAAACAATATTTATTTATTTTCACTTTAATAAATAAAAATATAGGCATGGCAGAAAAGCTAAGTTAGTTAAAGATAAGTGCTGAAAGCATATAAGCACGAAACTTACTATATTATACTCTTAATATAAACGTAATTTAACATTACGAAATAATATTAATTGATGTATTAAATTTATCAATGATATTTTATAGGCTTTAGTTATAATAATTTTAATTGTTTTTAGACATAAAGTACTAATTTATTAATTTACTATTAATTACACATATATAATATTTATATATGTAAATTATATATATTTTAGCCTGGTTAGTATAATAGTATTATATCCGTTTTGTAATCGGCAGAAGAAAGTGCAAATCTTTCACTGGGCTCAACCGATTTTTAATCGGTTTAAGTTAGTGCGATACTTGCACTGGGTTTAAAATTTTAAGACCCAATGGTCAAGTTTGGTTAAGACATAATATTTTCATTATTAGTGCGAGAGTTCAAATCTCTCTTGGGTTGAAAGAAATTAGCTCAATTGGTAGAGCATCCATTTTACACGTGGGTGGTTAGGTGTTCGAATCACCTATTTCTTATTAATTAATTTAATTGCGGATTAATGTAAAAGTAACATATTTGGCTCATGACCAAAAAATTTAGGTGCAATTCCTAAGTCCGCAAATTTTCAAAATAATAAAAAAGGCTATAGCTTAATGGTAAAGTCAGCTGCTCATGATAGCTTTTATAAATGTTCGACTCATTTTAGCCTTAAGTATTAAATTGGGTATTTAGCGTTTTTTTTTCAAGTGTTTTTAGGTTTTATTATATAAATATATGTATTTATTTATTAAATTAATTAAATAAATAAAAAATAAAAATTGGTATTAATAGAGATATAATATTTAGTAAATAGCATTTAATTATATATAATCCAAGTGCTGGAATGGTAGACAGTACAAACTTAAAATTTGTTGGTGAATAACCGTGAACGTTCGAGTCGTTTCTTGGATAATTATAATAAATAATATTTATATAAATTTATTTAGGTTTATCGTATTTAATTTTTGCTATTATATTTAATATTGTGCATAATTTGGTTACTTAACCTATAGTATTACTGGCGTATCTTAATAAATTACTCTATAGGTAATTTTATATTTATATTTTTATATTTATTTTTTATTTAATTTTTAAATTAACAAAAAGTTAATAGTTAGGTAATTTTTTTTTTTTTATTTTATTTATATATCTTAATATTAATTTTTATAGAAAAATTGAGAGCAAATTAAAATGTTCAGGTAGGTAGACTTTACTTAAAATTAAACAATGAAAATCGTGTATATTCAAGTTGTTATTCGTATTAAAAGTAGTAAAGTAATTATAATATTAGTTTATATATATATATTAATATATAAATAAAATTAATAGTTTAATTAAATAAGTTTAAAATAGGTTAATATATAAATTAGAAAGTAAAAAACATATAAAATTTATTACTAATATTTATATTAAAATATATATATAATAAGTATTTATAAAATTTTTTATAATAATTAAACTTTAATTGATCTTTTTGAAAAAAGTACATAAAATACTATTTTATGTACTTAATAAAGCTCAGAAAGCTCAATTGGTAGAGCAGAAAACTGAAGATTTTCCTGTTGTAAGTTCAAGTCTTACTCTGAGCAATTTAATTTAAAAATTTTTTAGGGGTTATAGTTTAGTTGGTAAAACAAGGACTTTGCACGTCTTTAACTTAGGTTCAAGTCCTGATAACTCCAAAGTAATTTAAATTTAATGAAAATTTTTTAAAAAATATTTTAAAAGTTTCTGCTTGAAATATGTAATTTAATAATTACATATTTATATATAAATATACTGTAATAATAAATAGTAAAAATCTTATAAGCTCAAGTTTTATTATTTGTACAGAACGGATATGCTGAAATTAGGGAGACAGACTCCGTTTAGGCCGGAGTGGCAAATAGCCATATAAGTTCAAGTCTTATTGTCCGTAATTTAATAAATGATTTCTAAATTAAATTTTAATTGGATATTAGGTTTTAATTAGATATTAGGTTTTATATATAGGTGTTTTATGTAATAATTTATAAAATTGTTTTTAATAATCCATAAGTTATATAAATTAAAAGTCCTTTTATTGTAACATTTGTATATTATAATTGAATATGATAATTTTAGTGGTGAAAATTACTTTTTAAATATTTTTAAAAATAATCAATATAAAAATGGTTATTTTATAAAATTGCAAAATGGGTTTTTTATAAAAAACTTATTATTTTATTTATTAAATATAATGTCAAAATAATAAAATATTTAGATTTTTGTAAAGTAGAGGAATTTATAAATAAATAAATACATGTAATAATAGTTTATAATTAATAAAGTTATATATAATGCTAAAATACTTGTAATTTTTATATAATAAAATAAAAGTGCTTCAATATAATAATTTTTATTATTAAAGTACAAAAGTTATAGTTTATTTTGTAAAACAAGAACTTTACTTAAATTAAAATCTTGTTATCCATATTTTTTATGTTGTCGACTAATCGGTAAGTCATAAATTTTTGGTATTTATTATTGAGTGTTCGAATCGCTCCAACATAATTATTTCAATAAAGTTACTTTAAAAAGATTTTTTTTTGATATAAAATGATTAAAATTATGATTTTAATTAAAAGATTTTCATCGTTATAGTTTTGTGAAAATAGTAACAAATATAATTATTATAATTTTTAAATTCTGATTTATAGTTATTTATATCAGCCCGAGTAGTTTAAAGGTAGAACAATAATTTCATGAATTAAGAATGAGAATTCGAATTTCTCCTCAGGCTATTATTAAGTAATTTAATAAAAAAATTTTTTATTTATTTATAATTTTATAATGGTTTATCTAATATTTTGTTTTTAATTTATATTTATTTATGATAGAGTATTACTTGTTATTGCATTTAAAAAAGTTTACATTTATAGAAGGAAGGTTTAATTTTTATACCCTTTGTCTTTCTTTTCTTTCTTTTATAGTCCTCTGAATGTTCATTTTATTACGTTATTTTCCTATAATTTTTTAGGTTTTATCCATTTTTTTTTTAATATGTTTGTTTTGCCATGAGTTGCCTGTTGATTGTTTATTATGAAATTATTAAGTTTATCTATAGCTTTGTTTAGTATGTTTGTTATTTTTATTTTATATTTATTTATTATAAAAATTAAATCTTTTTTTATTTCCTCTTTTTGAGGCAAAATTTTTGATAGATATATCTTTACTAAGGTTATTATTATATTTATAATTGGTTTTATTTCCAAAGTTTTTATTGTTGGATGATTCAAATTAAACTAAAGGTGGATATAGTTCAATCGGTAGAACAGCTGTATGTGGCATAGTATATCCTTGTTCAATTCAAGGTATCCTCCTAAATAATGTTAATTATAGGAGTAAGAGCAGAAGGTCTGCATTTTGACTGCAAATTAGGGATTCGATTTTCCCTAACTTCTTCTCAATTTGGATTGGTGCAAATTGTTAATTTTATAAAAAAGTTTTTATTAAATTTTTTTTTATAATATATAATAAAAAAATAATTATTTTTTTATTATATATAATTTTCAAAATATATATAAATCTAGATACGCTATAGCGTAATAAACATCAAAGATAGTTATGTTTAAGCCAACCCATTTAAAAATAAATTTTAAAAATTATCAAACTACATTTATTAAATCTGATGATAATAAAGAAGTTACTGAACATGATAATTATAAAACAAAAGATAGAATAACTAATATAACAATGTGAAAAGAAAGGTGATTTTTATCATCAAATGCTAAAGATATAGGAACATTATATTTAATGTTTGCTTTATTTTCAGGATTAGTAGGAACTGCTTTTTCAGTTTTAATAAGATTAGAATTGTCAGGTCCTGGTGTACAATATATAGCTGATAATCAGTTATATAATAGTATTATAACTGCTCACGCAATCTTAATGATATTTTTCATGGTCAATAAAATGCGAATGTTAAATTTACCTATAGTTTTAGGTATAAAAAATTATTATACTGAAATAAAAATTGGTGATAATGATTCTTTAAATAATAATAACTCAAATAATCTTAAATTCAAATATAATTATACTAAAATTATAATAAAAGATCCCTATAATAATAGGGATATGATAGCTAAAATAGCTAAAAAACAAAAAGGTGTTTATATATGAGAAACATTAGACGGTAAAAATTTATATGTAGGTCATTCTATTAATTTGTATAATCGTATATGTTCTTATTTTATGCCATCTATATTAAAAACTAAAGAACGTAGAGTTCTTAGATTTTTTAATAAATATGGTTTTACTAATATAAAATTAACTATTTATATTATGGATAATTCTACTAAATTAGAAAAAATAATAGAATTAGAACAATATTTTATAGATAGTTTAAAACCAAATTTAAATGTAGATTTAATAGCAAGTAGTTCAGGTTATCATGAACCTATTAAGCAAGAAATACGAGAACAATTAAGAAAACAAAGAGGTACAATTATTTTTATGTATGATGCTAATGATTTTACTTTATTACATATTTTTGATTCTAAAACTTATATGTTTAATTCAATAAATATACATCATAAAACTCTTGAAAATTGTATATATAATGGACAATTATATTTAGATGCTTTTTTCTTTTCTCTAGAAAAAATTGAAGAAAGTACCAATACTAATTTATTAACTTTAGATGAAGTTAAAGCTCTTATTTTAAAAAAACGAAAAATATATCAAGTTAAACATCCAATAGCTAAAGCTATTATAGCTGAATTTAAAGATAATCCTAGTTTTAATAAAAAATTTAATTCATTGAACTCTTTATCTAAAGAACTTAAAGGAGATCGACAAGTAATTAAAGAATATTTAAAGGGAAATAAATCTGGTTATTATAGAGGTAAATGAAAATTTACTTATATTAACTAAAATAATATAATATATTATAAAATTTAACATATAAATTAATATATATATATATATATATTAATTATAATGCATGGCCAAGTAATATAGAAATATATTATTTTTTATTCACTGTTTGCTGGAATATTTTTATAGCTTTTAAAACTAGTTTTGCATGTTTTCTTATTTGAAAAGCGGCATAATACAGTAACATTTTAAAAGATTAGACAATCAGCCAGAAACCAAAAGTATAAGGGCTTTATAAGCATTAAACACTTTTACTGAGTAGGATCTTCAGAGACTATACGTGAATATTCTGTTTATATATGGAATAAAGAGATAGTCCAATTGTTAATGAAAATTAACAACAAATTGTATGCCCGCATTAATTGGAGGTTTTGGTAATTTTTTATTACCTTTATTAGTAGGTGGTCCTGATATGGCAAAAAAATAGGACCCGTAAAAAAAATATATAATAATTATATTAATAAATTTATTAAATTTCATGTGAAACATAATTCTACTGAAGTTAATAATAATAATTTAGGTTCATATTTAGCAGGTTTATTTGAAGGTGATGGTCATATTTGAATACAAAAAACATTTTCAGGAAAAAATCATAATCCTAGATTTTGTATAACTTTTAGTTTAAAAAATGAACCTTTAGCAAAAAAATTACTTGAAATTATTAAATCTGGATTTATAAGATATAAAAATAACGATAATGCTTGTGTAATAGTTATTTCATCTGTTGCAGGTTTAAAAAAAATAATTTCTTTAATTAATGGTAAACTTAGAACTCCTAAAATAGGACAATTAGAAGCATTAATTAATTGATTAAATAAAAACCATTGTGCTAATATATTATTATTGCCACTTTGTGATAGTTCTTTATTATCAGATGCATGATTAAGTGGATTCGTAGATGCAGATGGTAGTTTTTCAGTACAATATACTAAAAAAGAAAATGCTAAAAAAAGAAAAATATCTTGTAGATTAAGAATTGAACAAAGAATGATTGATCCTTCATCTAACAATAGTTATTTTAATATTTTAAATAAAATAGCTATATTTTTACTATGTAATTTACTAACTAGAGAACAAAGTGCTACAGGTAATACATATTATACTTTAACTGCTTCAAGTCTAGAATCAATAAAAGTAATTATAAATTATTTTAATAAATATCCTTTATATTCAAGTAAATATTTAGATTATAAAGATTGAGAAATAATTGCTAAATTAAGACTAAATAATGAACATTATACAGAAGATGGTATATCAAAAGTAGAATTAGCTAAAAATTCAATGAATAATAATAGAACATTTTTTAAATGAGCTCATTTAAAAAATTTACATGAAAATTAATTAATATATTAATATAATATTATATAAATTTTTTATAAAAAGGGAATGCCGTTAAAAAGTGTAAATTTTTTAATTATGACTTCGCTATATGCATAGAATTCCTCGAAATAGGAAATTAATTTTCCAGTTAACAGATTTAATAGACACTTTAAAAAAAGTTGTTATATCAACTAAATAAAGAGTAAAACTTATAAATACACGGGGAGAATGTGTAAGAAACTAAAGAATTGTAAAGTTTGAATAGGTTCTTCAGAGACTATACGCGAAGCACCCTAAAGGGGTTGAATACATAGTCCATTGGAGTAGGAAACTACTGCAGTTAATATACTTAGTATTAAAAAATATCTAAGTAAATTCTAGATTCCCTAGATTAAATAACATTAGTTTTTGATTATTAATACCAAGTTTACTATTATTTGTATTTTCTGCTATAATTGAAAATGGTGCAGGTACTTTCCTGTGCCTGAGTAATAAATAATTACTAAAATTGAAAATCACTATATGCTGAAAACTTCTAAAGTTATAGATACTTCGCCGAAGTAAAATTCTATAGATATATAATGAACAATCAGCAGGAAACTAAAATAGTAATATATACTATGAGTAAGATCCTCAGAGACTATACGTGATACACTCGTCTATATGACGGTGAAGACATGGTCCACATATATATGAAAATATGTATATATATATTGATTTTAAGTTTTATTTATAAAGGTACTATTAAATTAATATCCATAAAAAATAGCATGAATACTAAAAGAACTCAATATAATTGATGTACATTAAACAAATTTTATTGTTAAATTTAATCAGGATAAATAATAATAAGGCTTATTAAAAAAATTATAAATATTAATAATCAATATTAGTTGACAGGTTGGACACTTTATCCCCCATTAGCAGGAATACAAAGTCATAGTGGACCAAGTGTAGATTTGGCTATATTTGGTTTACATTTAGCAGGTATTAGTAGTTTATTAGGTGCTATTAATTTTATTACAACTATAATTAATATGAGAAGTCCTGGGATTAGGTTACATAAATTGGCTTTATTTGGTTGAGCTGTAATTATAACTGCAGTATTATTATTATTATCTTTACCTGTACTTGCTGGTAATCAATTTAAACTGCCAGCACAAAATTTGGCTATATACTGAAAATTGTTATGTATATATATAATATCACAATCAGTAGGAAACTATAAATATATTTATATTTATTAGATTCTTCAGAGACTATACGCCAAAATATTTTTATTATAGATTTTTGTTTAAGATCATAAAGTATTATAGTACTAAGGGATTTAATAATCATAAAAAGGATAATATAAGTAATTTATCTTTTTCTGCATATTTGACAGGTCTTATTGAAGGTGATGGTACTATTGTAGTACCTAAAACTTTAATATCTCCTAAAGGTGAATTAAATTATCTTTCAATTCAAATTGTTTTTAATAAAGATTTACCTTTAGCTTTAATTATTCATAAATAATTAGGTTTTGGTTCTATTTCAAAGAAAAAAGGTGTTAATGCTTATGTATTAACTATAAATAATTATAATGGTATATTATTTATAATCAATTTAATTAATGGTAATATGAGAACACCAAAAATAAATAGTTTATATAAATTAATTGATTTTTATCAAAATAAAATTAATATAGAAAAAACCCATTAAACAATAGTCCAATAGAATCTAATGCTTGATTATCTGGATTTTAGAAGCAGATAGTTCTTTTCAAGTTAGAACTACTCTTAGTGGTAAATATCCTAAATTTGAATGTAAATTGGAAATATCTCAAAGACAAGTAGATCATTTAGGTTTTAGTAATTTGGAATTTTTACTAAAAATTGCTAAACTATTTAATACTCAAGTTAAAGAAATTAGATTAAATAGATCTAATCCATAATATAGAGTAAGAACTACTAGTTTACAGGGTAATAATCAAGTAAAGGATTACTTATTAAAATATCCTTTATTTGGAACTAAGTATTTAGATTCTGTAAATTGAATGAAAGTAATAAATATATTTAATAACGGTGAACATAAAACCAATTTAGGTAAAGAAAAAATAATAGAAATAAAATCTACTATTAATAATAAAAGAACTATATTTACTTGAGATCATTTACAAAATTTCTATAAATTAAAAATATAATATATAGTCCAAACAATTTCGAAAGAAATTGAATATTTACCTTAAATAATACATTAATATTATTTATGAAACTAAATATATAAATAAATGAATTTAGTTATGGGATATTATCCAGTAAATTAAAAAATTTTAATTGGGTATAACAATGGTTTTAACAGATAGAAATTTTAATACATCCTTTTTTGAAATAGCTGGAGGAGGAGATCCTATACTATTTCAACATCTTTTCTTGGAAGAAATTATTTATAACTTATTATTTATATTAATTGGATTTATTTTTTTTAATAATAAAATGTTTAATAATATAGAATCAAAATATAAAGTATTAGAAAATAAAATTTTTAAATTTGATACATTTTTCAAAAAATACAAAGATATTTATCCTAATTTAAAACAACCTTCAAAGAGATTTTTAGAATGATTTATAGGATTTTCTGAGGGAGAAGGTTCTTTTATCGTAGCTAAAAGAGGAGATTTATCTTTTGTAATAACTCAATCTACTACAGATATTAAAAGTTTAAATTATATTAAAGATAATCTTGGTTTTGGTAAAGTAATTAAACAGTCAATAAAACAAAATACACATAGATTTATTGTTCAAGATCTTAAAAATCTTATATTAATTTGTTTAATATTTAATGGTAATATGGTATTTCCTACTAGAAATGCTAGATTTTTAACTTTTCTTTCATCTTTTAATGAAAGATTATTAAAAAAAAATTTAGATTGTATTATTCCAATAAATAGTTGTATTATTCCATCTTTAAAAGATAATTGAATATCAGGTATAACTGATGGTGAAGGTTCTTTTACTTGTTCTTTGTTGTCTAATAGTAATAATTTTAGATTTAGATATATATTAACCCAAAAATGAGAAGTTAATAAATATGTTTTAGAACATATTATGAATATTTTTAATGAAAACTTAGTTAAAGGGAGTGTAGTTACTCATTCTATTGAAAATATATGAGAATATAGAGTTAATGGCCTGAAAAATTGTAAAGGTTTATTTTCTTATTTTGATGAATTTAATTTAATAACTAAAAAAAAAGATAGTTATGATAAATGAAAATCATTATATTTTAGATTAATTAATAAAGATCATTTAAATAAAGATTTAAGGCCTGAATTAATAAATTTAGCTAAAGAAATAAATAAAAAATTATAAATTTTTTTATAGGAAAAAAGGGATTGGTTTAGTTAAAACTATGAATTTATTAAAGGCAGATGTAAAATTAAATAAGACCTTTAGTAATAAATATAATTATATAAAATAATATATACCATAACCCTAGTCATTGAGTTATTTTATGTAATTCTTAGAAAAAAATAAATTAATAAAATCAATGGCTATGCTAGTTTACGGTTAAAATTCTTCCTAAACAGAACAAGACCGTCGGTTTTCTAAGAAACTGCTACAGACTGTTTACTAGTGGGTGGCTGAAATGCTGCTTAATATACAGTCGAATTCCTCGTTTCTTAATTCTAAGAAACGGCTTATATAAGGTTATATAATTAAAAAGGTGAATAAATAATTATATAGTAAGGAATTGGATTTTTTGGTCAACTGTGGCCCTTATTGCAACAAACTATAAGCGAAAAGTTCGTTTTATATTTATTAGGTACTTTAATTATAAGTTATTTAATATATACCGTTAAAGTAAAAATCCAATTAATTTACGATAATTCGCAAGTAACTAACGCGTTTAACTCGCTAATAGGAACTTCAGAGACCATATGTTTGTTAAACAAAAATAAAAGATTAATTCATAAGTTAAGTAATTCAGATAGTGATTTAAATTTTAAACAATGATTAGCAGGTTTAATTGACGGTGATGGTTGTTTTACATTATCTAAAAAAGAATATGCAGGATTAGAAATTACAATGGATATAAGAGATGAAAGAGCATTACAAAGTGTAAAAAATATTTATGGAGGTTCAATAAAATTAAGATCCAATACTAATGCTTTAAGATATAGATTACATCATAAAGAAGGTTTATTAAGCCTTGTTAATGATGTTAATGGACATATTAGAAATCCTAATAGATTAGTTCAATTAAATAATATTTGTATTAAATATAATTTAAGTTTAATTTGGCCTGAAAAATTAACATTTAATAATGGATGATTATCTGGATTTTTTGATGCAGATGGTACTATTAATATAAATAAATCTAATTGACAATTATCTATTTCAGCTGGTCAGAAAACATCTGAACTATTAACTCCTTTAGTTGAATTATATGGAGGGCATATTTATATTGATAATGGAAGTTCTAAATCTTTCAAGTGATATATTACTAAAAAAGAAGATATACTAAGATTAATTGAATATTTTAAAAAATATCCTTCAAGATCAGCTAAAAATAATAGATTACATTTAGTACCTAAATTTTATGAATTGAAAAATATGAAAGCTCACATAGCAATACCTGAAACTTTTTTGGCTAAAAGTTGAATAATATATTTAAAAAAATGAATGAATTATGAATAAATTTTTGTTTAAAGATATGGTCCAAACATTTTTTTTATTAAAAATGTAGCATCCAGAAGTCAAATATATAGGCTTCTTAACGTTGCTGTATGCTGGGATTACTTCAATAACTAGTTTTAAATACTTCGTTTTAAATAATATAGTAAAAAAGTTAAAACAATGAAGTAAATCAGTAAGTAACAAACTTAGATTTGGAACTTCAGAGACTTTGCGCAACGAAATTGTATTAACAACAGAAAATATAAAACCTATTTCTATACATGTACCTAAGCATTTAAAGCCAATTAATGATAATCAATTTGGACATTATTTAGCTGGCTTGATAGATGGTGATGGTCATTTTAGTAGTAAACAACAATTAGTTATTGTATTTAACTCGTTAGATGCTTCTTTAGCTTATTATATAAAGAAAAGGTTAGGTTTTGGTAATGTTAAAAAAGTTAAAAATAAAAATGCGTATATTTTAGTTATTTCTTCTAAAGAAGGTTTAGAAAAAATAATTACTTTAATAAATGGCAAAATTAGAACAGAAAATAAATTAGATCAGATAATTAATAATATTTTAAATCATGAAAGATATAAAGAATTTAAGGAAAAATTTAATTTAAAGCTAAATAAAGAAAATGATTTAAGTAATAGTTGATTAGCTGGTTTTTCAGATGCTGACGGTAGTTTTCAAATAAAATTAGTTCACCGTAAAAATAAAATTGAAGTTAGGTTAAATTTTCAAATTGATCAAAAAAAAGATAACATTTTAATTTTAATAAAAAATTTTTTAGGGGGTAATATAGGTTATAGAAAAAGTCAAGATACTTATTACTATGGATCTACTAGTTTTGGGTCAGCTAAAAATGTTATTAATTATTTTGACTATTTTCATCTTTTAGGTAGTAAATATATTAATTATTTAAAATGAAGAAAAGCCTATTTAATAATTCAAAATAAAGATCATTTAAATGAAAAAGGGTTAAATAAGATAATTAAGTTAAAAAGTACAATGAATAGGTTAGGTGTTAATACAATTTAAGATAAAGTCCTAACAAGAATGTTAAATTCTTGAGTGTTAATATAAATAGATTTTTATTATTATAAGAAATAATAAATTTCTTATTGATTTATATATATATATTTATATATATTAATAATGACTATTTAATTAATCAAAATTATTGCTATATATTAATAATTCCTGGTTTTGGTATAATTAGTACTGTAGTTTCAGCTAGTTCAAGTAAAAATGTATTTGGTCAAGATGGCCCTTTAAATATATATTTAATGCAACAAACTGTATGCAGGAAATTAGTAGTTTTTATAATACAAACTACTTTTTTATGTACTTTTATAAATATAATTATGTTTATAATGTGAAAAATAAAGATAAATCTAAAAAATGTAAGAATGTTTGTACAAGGAATATTATTCCATACTAATAACCCGCAAATAACCAAAGCACCAAGTTTTTTTAACTTGAAATTTAAGACTTCATTGTCTAAAGAATTAAGCATGTGAGTAGGAATTTCAGAGACCATACGTTTGTTTTCAACAACAACAAATTGTTTAAATAATAAAAATAATAGTAAAGATAGTAAGGAAAAAAATTTTAATCAATGATTAGCTGGTTTAATTGATGGAAATGGTTCATTTCAATTATCAAAAAAAGGTTATGCTAGTTTGGAAATAACTATGGAAACACGAGATAAACATTGTCTTTACTTAGTTAAACAGAAATTTGGAGGTTCAATAAAAATTAAATCTGATGTAAATTGATTAAGATATAGATTACATCATAAACAAGGTTTATTACTTATAATTAATGCAGTTAATGGATTAATTAGAAATCCTAGTCGTATTATTCAATTAGGAAAAATATGTAATGAGTATAATATTATTATAAAAGAATCTGAACCTTTAACATATGATAATGGATGATTATCTGGATTTTTTGATTCAGATGGTAGTATATATTTAAATTTATTATCTAGTCAAGTTTTTATTACTGCATCTCAAAAAAATAAATTTTTATTAGATAATTTAGTTTCTTTATATGGAGGTACTATTTATCCCATGGTAAAAGTAGGAGCTTTTAAATGAACTGTTTATAGAAAAGATGAAATTATTAAATTACTTGAGTATTTTAAAATTAATCCTTCTAGATCAGCTAAAAGTAAAAGATTAAAATTATTAACTAATTATTATGAACTTAGAAAATTAAAAGCTCATATAGCTACCAATGACTCGCTACTTGGTAAAAGTTGAAAAATTTTTATTAAAAAGTGAGAAAATTATAAGTAAGTTGAAAAAGAGATGGTCCAATATAACTCAAAAAGAGTATATTTTGTATCTTGGAATGGTGTATGCAATGATGTCTATTGGTGTTTTAGGATTCGTTGTTTGAAGTCAATGGTTGGCTTCCCTCATATATAGCTATGAGGTATTAAATTTCGCTGTATGCTGGGACAGTTTAGTGTCTAAAAGTACTTTTAATAGTGAAAATCTTTTAGATTGTGCTCAATTAGCAGGTAATCTTATTTTTATATTTTTTATTATTTTTTTTATAAATAATAAAAAATATTATATAAAAATTGACAAGAGTTCCTAAGAGACTACACGCGAAACATCTTTTAATTTTAATGATTATAGAAAAATATCTGGAAAAAATTCTGATGAAGTATCTAATGACTGATTAACTTGATTTATAGGTTTTTCAGAAGGAGATGGAGCTTTTTAATAGGAAAGGATAAGCGTCTTATATTTGTGTTAACTCAAAAATAAACTAAAATACTCAATTATATATGTGAAACTTTAGGTATAGAAAAAGTTAGAACATATGGTCAATATAGTCGTTATCGTGTATATGATAAAAAAGGTATATTTGTTTTAATAGCTTTATTTAATGGTAATTTAGTATTAGATAAAAGAAAAGTTCAAGTAAAAAAATGACTAGATACTCTTAATATAAAACAAAAAGATAATAACGTTCTTCCTTTATTGAATAATAGTTGATTATCTGGATTTATAGATGCTGAAGGTTGTTTTAATGTTACACTTTTTAAAAGAAATGCTATAACTTTAGGTTATCAAGTTAAATTAAGATTTATGATTGATCAAAAAGATAATTTAGATAATATGATATTTATAAAAGATCAATTAAATTTATTATTAACTCACAGGAAGCTTAAAAAGAAAAAATTAGTAATATGTTTAGAATAGAAAGTAATTCATTTGTTAAAGTACCACTTATTATCGAATATCTTAATAAATTTATGTTAAAAACTAAAAAACAAGAATCTTTTAATAAATGAGTTACAGTTTATGAGTTAGTAAAAAATAAAGCTCACCTTACAGAAAATGGACTTAGTGAAATTAGAAAATTAAGTAAAGAAATTAATTTAATTACTAGTGTTACTAAAAAAATTGGTGATAAGCTTAGTTAAAAGGTGAAGATATAGTCCACAAATAATTTTATTATGTGCACCATATGTATACAGTAGGTTTAGATGTAGATACAAGAGCGTATTTCACAGCTGCGACTCTAATTATTGCAGTTCCTACAGGAATTAAAATATTTAGCTGGTTGTCGAAGTCCTTTAGTAAGACTTATATGACCAAATACAATATAAATTTAAATAATACTTATATTTTTACTAAATCATTAGTACCATATGGTACTAATCTATCTTCTACTTTAGGTTATTCTAGATATACACCTTTAGAAAGAAAATCTATAAAAATACCTAATAATATTTTACCTATTTTTATAGGTATTATTCTTTCAGATGCTCATATTAGTAGATCATATAAAGCTGATGCTAGATTACAATTTAAACAAACTATTAATCATATTGATTATTTTTATTTTGTTTTTTTTAAATTAAATCATTATTGTTCTAAAGGTCCTTATACAACTAGAACGATTGTAAATAAAAGAAAGCATATAGGATTAGGTTTTACAACTCGAAGTTTATTTTGTATAACTGAATTACATAATATATTTTATGTTAATAATAAAAAAATAATACCTTCTAACTTATATGATTTATTATCTTGAGAAGCTTTAGCTCATTGAATTATGGGAGATGGAAGTTATAATTCTGGTGTAAGAATTCAAACAGATTCTTTTACCATAAAAGAAGTGGTTTTTGTTATTAATGTATTAATTATAAAATTTAATTTGGAGTGTTCTTTGCATTATCAAAGAAATAATCCGATTTTATATATAAAAAGTAAATCTATAAAGAAAAATTTACACAATATTTTACCTTATATGCATAATTCTATGAAGTATAAAGTATTGGGTAAAAAATATAAGTAAAAATATAATTTTTTATTGTTAATATGGCAAATTCTAGAGACATCCTGAAATAAGAATAGTAATTATTAAGGATTATCGTAGAGCTAAATGGTAGCATGAAAATGTTATTCAATAAATAAAAGATTTATTGAGTATAATAAATATAATTATTTATTGTATCTAAAAGTGTAGAGGCCAGATGCCATACTATTTTTAAGTAGTATAATTATATTATTATATTATATAAAATATGAAGGAATGGTCCAGATTACTAGTAATAGACAATGCCTTAAATAAGCATTTAAGTAAAAATATACAGATATGTCACTATTATTATGAAATATAAAGCCAACTAGATCTGAAATGATCGAAGGCCTTACCCTGAGCAACTTGTTATGGTGGATCTTTACATTTAACACCTGCTATGTTATTTGCTTTAGGTTTTATCGTTATGTTTACTATTGGAGGATTGAGTGGAATTATTTTAGCTAATGCATCACTTGATATCGCTTTCCATGATACTTATTATGTGGTTGCTCATTTTCATTATGTTTTATCTATGGGTGCTGTTTTTGCTTTGTTTAGTGGTTGATATTTTTGAATACCTAAAATTTTAGGTTTATCTTATAATATATTTGCTGGTAAGGTTCATTTTTGAATTTTATTTATTGGGGTTAATATTACTTTTTTTCCTCAACATTTCTTAGGTCTATTGTAGGCCCATTAAAATTTTATTTTATTTGAATATCACTATATGCTGGGAAATTTTATTTTATTTTTAATATATATATAACAATCAGCAGGAAACTATGTTAGTTTTTAAAAAATAAAATAAAAAATAATTTATTGAAAATTAAATTAGGATCCTCAGAGACTATATGTGATAAATATATATATATATAGTATATATTAAAATATAGTCCAATCAATATATAAATATATTGATTATTTTAATAATTTGCTACGGTTTTTAAACAAATATTTTAGTAATTATAATAATGGTTCAAATAGATTTAATAATAGTGAACCTTTTAATAATAATTATAATAATTTATCTGATAATGAACCTGAAGATGAAGATAATAAATCAATTACAATAAAAATTAAAAAGTCTTTTGAAAAATTATATCTTTTAAATGTAAATACTTTATTATCTAAACCCGTTAAAGTATTTTATAATGCTTTATTAAGTAAAGACAGTATTATAAAAGATTATAAAAATGTATCAGGTATTTATCTTTTACATAATTCAGTAAATGGTAAACAATATATAGGTAGTGGACAGAATTTAAGTGCACGACTTTCTAGTTATTATTATCCTTCTAAACTTTTAGATAAAAGACATATTTTTAATTCTATTTTAAAATATGGTCATGATAATTTTAGTGTTGTTATTTTAGAGATATTGGGTTATAAAGATTCTACAGTTAAAGCAAATTTAACAATGAAAGAACAGTACTATATAGATCTTTATAAACCTATTCTTAATATAAATACTATAGCAGGTTCTACTTTAGGTTTTAAGCATACTGATGAAACTAAAAAAATTATTGCTGAATTTAGAAAAGGTAAAAGTTTATCTAAAGAAACTAGAGAACGGCTTAGTATTTTATTTTCTGGTGAATTGAATCCTTTTTGAGGAAAAATTCATAATATAAATACTTTAGATAAAATGAAAAAAAGTAAATTAGGTAAATTAAATCCTATGTTTAACAAAGAAAAATCAAAAGAATTTGTGGAACAAATGTATAAAGATAAATCGGGGATTAATAATCCTATATATGGTAAAAGTCATAATGCTAAAACATTAGAAAAATTAAGAAAGAAAGTTTATGTTTATAATTCAGATACTAAATAATTAGAAAAAGTCTATGAAGGTATTGTAATAGCTAGTAAAGATTTGAAAATTAGTTATGAAACATTACAAAAATATTGTAAATCTAATGAAGTATATAAAAATAAAATATTTAGTTTAAATCCTTTAGATTTTTAATTTAAATTATTTGCTACAAGGAATGCCTAGAAGAATTAGTGATTATCCTGATGCTTTTGCTGGTTGAAATTTAATAAGTAGTTTTGGTTCAATTGTAAGTGTTGTTGCTACTTGATATTTTTTAAATATCTTATATATGCAATTAACTCAAGGTATTGCTGTTTCTAGATATCCTTGATTAACACCAGAATATTATAGTGACTTATTTCAAATTCTATTTAATAGAAATAATAATTCTTTAGAATGGTGTTTGACTAGTCCTCCTAAACCTCACGCATTTGTTAGTCTTCCTTTACAATCTAATTTTATTGTATTTTAATTTTTATGTTAAAATTTATAGATAGAGAGATATCTCTCTCTGAATTTTTTTTTCTTATTTTTTTTTGACATGTTAGTTTAATGGTTAAAATTCCGTGCTACGGACACGTTGATATAAGTTCGAATCTTATACATGTTTATAATTGATTTAAAAAACAAAATTTTTTGTTCTTATTAGCTCAATGGTAGAGCAGAATACTTCTAATATTTTGATCTTAGTTCGAGTCTAGGATAAGAATATTGATTATTAATAACTAAAAATTTGTATATTTTATAATAAAAAATTTTTGTAGCTCTTATAGCTCAAAGGTAGAGCAAAATACTGTTAATATTTGTATAGATGTTCGATTCATCTTAAGGGCTAAAATGTGTATCATTTTTTATTTTCTATTATTAATTTCTAATAATAGAAAATTTTTTAAGTAAATTTTGAAATTTTAATAGAAAAGAGTAAAATTTATATTTATGTTAATATTATATATATATAAATAATATTTATTTTTATATATTTATTTATATATAGTATTTATGTATTTGTTTATGATTATACTTATGTATAATTGTATACAAATATATCAATGTATTGATGTACTTAATATTTGTATTAATTTAATAAAAATTGTAATTTTATTAAATTATGATTTATATTTTGTTATTATTGTTTAATGAATAAAGGTTTCCTAATTGGATATGTATTAATAAATATTTTATGATACAAGCAGCGAAAATTATAGGAACAGGATTGGCTACTACTGGTTTAATAGGTGCTGGTGTTGGAATAGGTGTAGTATTTGGTGCTTTAATTATAGGTGTTGCTAGAAATCCTTCACTTAGAGGTCAATTATTTGCATATGCTATTTTAGGTTTTGCTTTTTCAGAAGCTACAGGATTAAATTAAAGCAAATAGTTCTGTATAAATTGGGTAAATTGCAAGAAATATTTACAAAGTAAACTTGCAGCGAAGCTTAACTTTAGTTATGAACGTTCAACGACTAATAAATATTATTAATATTTAATAAACCCAACAATTAAATGAATTTTTAGTTGAATACATAGTCTGATCAATAATGTAAATTATTGATAAAGGATTAAAACCTTGTAATAACAAAATATATTTATGTATTTGCTTTAATGATGGCTTTCTTATTATTATATGTTGCTTAATTAATTAAAAATTTAAATTTAATAAATTTAAATTTTATTTATAATATAATAATTATAAATAAATTTTACACTTTTCAATAGAAAATTTTTAAATCTTATTTAAAAAATATATAAATCAATTATAATATTGATTTCTAAAAAGAAAAACAAAAATTAAAATAAAAAAACGATAGATCCTGCTTACCCATACCTTTATGCCTGATGATTTCCCAAGCATATTGTATGATTATTCCTAATTCTCTGCAACAGGGCTCATTTTTGTTACCAGTTGCTCTACTATAAGAATTTTTAATAATTTCAGGATTTTTTCCCAGGATCTATCGTCACAGAGGTAGATAGGGCCATTCGTCCTAGCTGTTTTCCTTACCTCCTGTGTATTCTTAACCGTAATTTTAAGTCTGCGTCACTCCACTCCACTTCCTTCTATTTTGATTTTCAGTCCCGTTGGTTCCATTAGGATTTCTCCTTCCTCTTTTTTATTTTGTTCTTCTCCTCAACTCTTCACGTTCCATTATTGATCTTTATATAGGTCATTTAATAGTCTGTATTGTCAGTCTTTGGGGGGGATGAGCTCCATATACTAGGAGGTTGTTTACTGGTTCGGGACCATAGATTAGTCCATCATCTGCATAGCATATACTTTCCGTTTTCGTTAGCCCTACCTCCCTCTGTGAGGAGAGACCCTGGAAAAAAAAACTTGAAATTATTAAAAATTCTCATAGTAAAGCAACTGGTAACAAAAATGAGCCCTGTTGCAGAGAATTAGGAATAATCATACAATATGCTTGGGAAATCATCAGGCATAAAGGTATGGGTAAGCAGGGTCTCTTTTTTTTTTAATACATGAAATGATTTAGTGTATATTTTACAATATATTTGATAAGTTGTTTAGGAATTATAATTTTATTCATTATACATACAATTTTAATATTTAATTTATTTGGTTTTGAATTAAAAAAAAATGAATGAATTTTTTAAATAGAAAAGATTCTGTGTATATAATGAGCTTATTTGGATTTTTATTTTATTTTATTCAATTATTGTTGTTCATTATAGTAATTTTGTTTGTGTGATAATTCATATGAATAATTGTTTAAAATAATAACAAAAGCAGATAAAGTTATTTTTTTTTTCAAAAAATAATATTTTGATGTTGCTTTGAAATAAGACAAAATTCTTGTTTAATTTTTTATATTTAATGAAAATATTTTTATTTTAAAATTGTAAATTTTTTATAACATTTAATTTACATAAGTATTATGAATTTTTAATTAATAAAAAAAATTTTTTTTAAGTTCTCTATAGCTTATAATTTTATTTGAAATATAGTTTTATAATTATATAAATAATCATATACTAAAATAATATATAAATATATTATTTTATTTTTTTTTTCTTTATAAAAATAGAATATTAAATATACTATTATTTGAAATTAAAAATAGATAAACGATTAAATTATTAAATAAAATATGTATAATAATGTTTATGTTTATAATAATTTTATAAAACTTGATGCTCCAACGCCTTGAGGATTGTTTTTTCAAGATAGTGCAACTCCTCAAATGGAAGGTATAGAAGAATTACATAATAATATAATGTTTTATTTAGCAATTATCTTATTTACTGTAACATGAATGATGATAACTATAATAAGAAGTTTTGTTTCTACAAAATCATTCATCTCACACAAATATATGAACCATGGTAAATTTGTGCCTATTCAAAAGTGTTTTAAGTTTAATAATACTTTTTTAAAAAATAAAATGTATATATATACACGTTCTTATACTACTTTATCTATTGATAATTTAGATAATAATAAAAATAGTATTGATTATGTTAAAAAATATGAAAATGCTTTTGATATGAGAAAAGATATCTTAAAAGAAAATGAAAATAAATCAGGTATTTATATGTTAACTAATAAATTAACAAATGATATATACATTGGACAATCTAAAGATATATCAAAAAGATTTAAAAATTATTTTAATATTAGTTATATAAAAAGTAAAAGTAATTTAAAAGTAAGTAGAGCATTAATTAAATATGGATATTCTAATTTTTCTATAACAATATTAGAGTATTGTAATAAATGTGATTTGCTTATAAAAGAACAATTTTACTTTGATAAATTAAATCCACAATATAATATATTAAAAACAGTAGGAAATTCTAAAAATTTTAAGCATTCAGAAGAAACTAAATCAAAAATAAATAAATCCTTAAAAGAAATTTATGTGAAGGAAAAATCTGCTTTATTTGGTCATTCTCATATAAATGAAACTAAAAAATTAATGAGCTTAAAAAAGGTAAATGTTAATAATCCTTTATTAGAAAAAACTCATAATAAAGATTACGTAGAATTGATGGGACAAAAAGCTTTAGGTAAAATACAGGATACTAAATTAAAAATCAGTGTTATACGTGGAAATCCTGTTAACGTTTATGAAAAATGTTCTTCACAAGGATTTAAATTAATAGGTAATTTTGTTTCAGCTAGAAGAGCTGGTAAATTTTTAGGTATGAGCGGTAGTACTGTTATAAGATATATGAATTCTGGTGAAATATTTAAAGACAGATATAAATTTTCATCTAAATAAACTTAAAAAAACTATGAATAAAATTTCACTGTATGCTGGAAACTCCTATAATATTAGATACTTAGTCCGAGTCGAAGTGAAAATTCTAATAGATACAACAAGGGACAATCAGCAGGAAACGAAAGTAATATATACGAGTAGATCCTCAGAGACTATACGTGAAAGCCGATAATTTGGTATAATATAGTTCATTAATATAAAAAATTGCATTAGTTTAATGACATTAATAGAATTAATATGAACTATAACTCCCGCTGTTATATTAATATTAATAGCTTTTCCTTCTTTTAAATTATTATATTTGATGGATGAAGTGATGGATCCATCTTTAGTTATTTATGGTGAAGGTCTTTTAGGTGGCCTTATATTATATGTATTATATATTATAAAATATGCTATTTATAATGAAAAAATATAGTTTTCAATATAAATCAAGTTCAAAAAACAAATAAATTTTCAAGGTTTACTTTTAAAAATAACAAATTTTTATTGAATAAAAGATCTTTTCATACTAAAGTAAGGGCTTCTAGAAGGATAGGACCTCATAATGAAGATGTAATTTCATTATTTGTAGGTTCTTTGTTAGGAGACGCTTATGGTAGTAGAAGATCTGGGGAAGGTACAAGATTTTCATATAGACAAAGTATAATACATAGAGATTATTTATTTTGATTATATGATTTTTTTTACACAAGAGGATATTGTTCAAATTTAAAACCTAGAAAATATATTAGGATTTTAATAAATGAATTTGAAAAAAAAGAACATTATGGTTATGAATTTAATACCTTTACTTTTAGAAGTTTTGATTGAATTTATGATATGTTTTATAAAAAAGGAAAAAAAATAATCAATTCAAATATGGAAAACTATATAACTCCATTAGCGTTAGCTGTTTGAATAATGGATGATGGGGGTTGAGTTAATTCAGGAGTTCGTATTTCTACTTATAATTTTAATTTACAAGAAGTAAAATTTTTAGTATCTTTATTAAAAAAACTTTATAATTTAGATTGTACAATACAAGTGTTAAAAAATGGTATTCAATCTTCTATTTATATACAGAAAAAATCTGTACCAACATTAATAAATATAGTTTTACCTTTTATGCATAATTCTATGTATTACAAATTAGGTATTAATTTATAATTAATAAAGTAAAAATAAAAGAAAATTTTTTGTAGCATAACATATAGATATATATAATAGTCGTGAAATTTAATAGATAAGTTTGTTAATTAATTAATTAATTTTAAATAAAATTTTCTAAAATATATCTATTTGTTTCTAAGTTTTCGACAGGAAACTTTAAGGAAATAAATTATTTCCTTTGGCGACATGAGTGAAAACAGTTAAAATATTATTATTAGTTAAAATCATGGTAATAATAAAAGACTGTCAGTAAATAATTTTTAATATTTATTGCAACAGACTGAGTCACTTGTGGGTACTAATTTATTTAGTACTTAATATACAGTCGATTGCACCAATGGTATTGAAGTTATCAATATCCTGATTTTACAAATTATAATGATGAGTTTATAGAATTTGATTCTTATATAGTACCAGATGTTGATTTGGAAGAAGGGACATTAAGAATGTTAGAAGTTGATAACAGAGTAATTATACCAGAATTAACTCATACAAGATTCGTAGTTTCAGCTGCTGATGTTATACATTCTTTTGCTTGCCCTTCTTTAGGTATTAAATGTGATGCATATCCAGGAAGATTAAATCAATCATCTGTCTATTTAAATAGACAAGGTACATTTTTTGGTCAATGTTCAGAAATTTGTGGTATATTACATAGTTCTATGCCTATAGTTATTCAATCTGTTAGTTTAACAAAATTCTTACTTTGATTACGTGATCAAATGGGTGATTAACATATATAATTATATATATATATATATTTAATATATTTTTGTAATGTATATTTGTTATAAATTGTAATAATTTGTATACATAGAAATTTTATATATATAAATCTTATCTTAAGATCATTTTGTGAATTTTTCATTAATATTATTTTTAATAGGAATCTTAGGTTTTGTTTTAAATAGAAAAAATATAATTTTAATGCTTATTTCAATTGAAATAATGTTATTATCTATTACTTTCTTGATACTAATAAATTCACTTAATTTTGACGATATATTAGGGCAAACTTTTGCTATATATATTATTACTATAGCGGGAGCAGAATCGGCTATAGGTTTAGGTATATTAGTAGCATTTTATAGATTTATCTCTTCCATAATTTTGTACTATATATTTTATAGTAAAAATATTATAAATATTTATAATATTTTTACTAATCATAATATATTTATTAATAATAATAACTATAAAATCAATAAAGGATTTAAAATTAATAAAATTAATAAAATATCAAATAATAATGTATATTTACCTTATGTATTTAATAAAATAAGGTATTATAAATTAGGAATAAGAAATTATTCTTCTAAAAGTTATTATCTTGATCCTTGATTTGTTACTGGTTTATTAGATGCTGAAGGTTCTTTTGTAATTACAATTTTAAGGAATTCTAGATATAAAATAGGATGATCTATACAAGCTAGAATGCAAATAAAAATGCATGAAAGAGATAGATCTTTAATTATATTAATTCAAAAATTTTTTGGTGGTATAGGTTATATATCTAAACCTAATAATTCTTCTACTGTGGAATTTAGAGTTAGTAAATTAAAAGATATAATTAATGTTATTATTCCTCATTTTGATAAATATCCTTTATTAACTAAAAAGTATTATGATTATTTGTTATTTAAACAAATTATTTTATTAATATCAGATAAAGTTCATAATACTATAGAGGGATTAAAATTAATTGTTAGTTACAAAGCATCTCATAATTTAGGTTTATCAGAAGAATTGAAAAAAGCATTCCCTTTAGTTATTCCTATAAAAATACAGGAGATTAAAAAAAATATAAATTATAAAAATTTATCTCCGGAATGAATGGCAGGGTTTTCTACAGGGGAATCTAATTTCTTTATTTCTGTTCAAAAGTCTAATAATAAAAGTGGTTTATCTGTCTGATTACGTTTTTCAATAGGACAGCATTCAAGAGATATTTCATTATTAAAAGGTTTTATAATTTTTTTTGATTGTGGTTATGTGGTTAATTATGCACAACGTTCAGTTTGTGAATTTATTGTAACAAAAACTGATCATATTGCTAATAATATAATACCTTTTTTTGATAAACATCCCATTGTAGGTTCAAAATATTCTAATTTTTTATATTTCAAAAGTGCATTACATATTATAAAAAATAAAGAACATTTAAATCCAGAAGGGAAAGGTTTACAAAAAATATTAGAATTAAAAAATAATATGAGCAAAGCTGTAAATAATCACAGTAACAATAATTTAGGCAAGGAAGAATTATAGATTATTAAAGGCAAAGTGAACCTTTGTCTAGTTTTATATTAAGGGTTTAAAATAAGTTTTTTAAAATAAACATTAAATTTAATTTTATTCTTAATATAGGGCGAAACCTTCAAATTGCGGGAAGTTCTTAAAGACAAAATTACCAAATTAATGCAGTAATGTAATTAATGGAACAGGTAATGACTCGTTGTATGGTAAAAACAATTTGTATGAAGAAATGAAATAGATAATCTGCAGCCAATTACCATTATTACATTATAATTTATATTATGTTATATTATGTAATGTATAAATAATGGTTTACAGTTCATCGACTAAACGGAGGTTGGTAAATAATTTTTATTTGAATTTTTGTATATTAATTTTATAGACTTTTTGAAAAGTTTATATATATAGATGAATTGAATATAAACTATTTTAATTTATGAATTATTTGCTTAAGAGATAGTCAGTCATAACTTATAAGTTATGGGTATATCCCAGCCTATCCTAAAAAAATATTTTATATTTTTACGGTAAAGGGAGAAACACGAAGAGGAAGTATAGCAATACAATATAAATAATGTATTTAGTTATAATTATTTTACCTTTATTAGGTTCTATAATATCAGGTTTTTTTGGTAGAAAAATTGGAGTTACAGGAGCACAATTAATTACTTGTAGTTCTGTTTTAATAACAACTTTTTTAGCTATATTAACTTTTATTGAAATAGGATATAATAATACACCTGTAATAATAAATCTGGTTAGATGAGTCGATATAGAATCTATTAATGTATTTTGAAGCTTTTATTTTGATAGTTTAACTGTTTCTATGTTAATACCTGTATTAATAGTATCTAGTTTAGTACATATATATTCTATAGGTTATATGAGTCATGATCCTCACAATCAAAGGTTTTTTAGTTATTTAAGTTTATTTACTTTTATGATGATTATACTTGTAACAGCAGATAATTATCTTTTGATGTTTTTAGGTCCAATTATTATATTCTCGGCCTAATATATAGTAAAACTATATATAATATGTCACTATATGCTGAAATATCCTATTAAATATATGGGATAATCAGCAGGAAACTTAATAAAATTTCATTTATTAAGGATCTTCAGAGACTATACGTGATACATTTATATCATTATATTAATATAAAATGAAGATATAGTCCGCATTATATGAAAATATAATAAATAAATGAGGTTATTTATTAATTTTTTGTTTAACAAATTTATATGAATATATATCTATATATAATTCTATAAGATTTTTTTCTAAATCATTAAAAATAAACATAAAAAATAAAACAAGTAAATATATAAAATATATAGTCAAATACAAAAAAGAATATAATTTAACACTTTTTCAAAGACAGGTTCTTGTAGGAATAATACTAGGTGATGGTTATTTAGAAAGAATTAAATTTAGTTACAATACAAGACTACGTATAGAGCAATCATATCCTGAAAAATAAAAATATTTTAATAGTTTGTATTCTTTGTTTGAACCTCTTGTAACTATGAATCCTGTTATTTTAACAAGAAAACCAGATAAAATAACAGGAAAAATTTATAAATCTATATATTTTAGGACATTAGCTTTACCTTGTTTAAATGAATATCATGATATATTTTATAAAAATAAAATAAAGACTATACCTAAAAATCTAGGTGAATTATTAACACCTGTTGGATTAGCTTATTGAATAATGGATGACGGAGGTATAACTACACATAAACAAACTGTTTTACATACTAGATCTTTTTGTAAATAATAAGTTTTATTTATTATGGAAATTCTAAAAAAAAATTTTGGTTTAGAAACTAGAATCGAAGAGAAAAAAAGATCAATGAATTATATATATACCTGTTAAACAAAAAATTAAATTAAAAGATATTGTAGGACCATATATACATGAAAGTATGTTATATAAAATACAATAAAATAATTATAACCTTTATGATATTTAAAATTAAATATTACAATCCGTGAGAAGGTGTTGGAATTTGTTCATATCTTTTAGTAAATTTTTGATTTACTAGAATTGCAGCAAATCAAAGTTCTATCTCAGCTTTTTTAACTAATAGAGTAGGTGATTGTTTTTTAACAATAGGTATGTTTATACTTTTATGATCTTTTGGTAATATAAATTATTCTACAATATTTTCTCTAGCTCCTTATATAAATCAAGATATTATTACTTTGATTGGTATTTGTTTATTAATAGGTGCTATGGCTAAAAGTTCTCAAATAGGTCTTCATGTTTGATTGCCTCAAGCTATGGAGGGTTTGTTAAAAAATGGGCTCTCCTTAAATTTTACTATATGCGAAAATAATTTAAGATATATTGGTCCACTCAAAAAAAGATTTTTGTTAGGAAAAATCCAATATATAAGTCAATTCGCAAGAAACTTTATGGGATCAAACAAAAGAGTTTTATCTAATAATTTAAAACATAAATATTCTTCAGAGACTATACGTGAAATAAATAACTGTGATATTTATTTAATAAAATTAGATGACAAGTTTAAATTTTGATTTATTGGTTTTGCTGAAGGAGATGGTTCTTTTTCTATTTATAAAAAAAGGTATTTAGAATTTAAAATAACTCAATCAAGTCAAGATGCTCAAATATTATTTTATATAAAAAAACAATTAGGTTTTGGTAGTGTATCCATACAAAGTATATTCAATAAAACTCATCATTATAGAGTTAGAGATAAAAAAGGTATATTAACATTAATAAAAATATTTAATGGTAATATACAAACGAAAAGTAAAAACGTTCAATTTAAAGAGTGAATTTCTGCGTATAATAAAATTTATAATAAAAATATAGTTTTTATTGATAATAAAAATGATATAAGTTTATATAATAGTTGATTATCTGGATTTACAGATGCTGAAGGTTGTTTTACTGTTAGTATTATAAAAAATACTAAGTATAATAGTACACAAGTTACAGTAAGATATATATTATCTCAAAAAGGAGAATTTGAATTACTTAATAAAATATCTTTGTTAATAGGAGGTAAAGTACATTTGGTTAAATCTTATAATGGGCATAATATGGTAGTTAATTTAACTAAATTAAAAACAATTATAAATTATTTTACACATAATAAACTTAAAACTAAAAAGTATATAAATTATTGCAATTGACTTAAAGTTTATAATTTAGTTATAACTAAAGAACATCTTACTGAATCTGGATTAATTAAAGTAAAAATTTTGAAAGACAAAATAAATAAAAAAGTTATTTAATGATATAGTCCGAACAAATACGAAAGTATTTGTGTATATTTATTTATAAATAATAAATATCAACAAATTTGCCAACTCCAGTATCTGCATTAATTCATGCTGCTACTATGGTTACTGCAGGTGTATATTTATTAATGAGAACATCTCCATTAATAGAATTTAGTTCAACAGTTTTATTGCTTTGTTTATGAATTGGAGCAATAACTACTATATTTAGTTCTATTATAGGTTTATTTCAACAAGATATAAAAAAAGTAATTGCTTATTCAACTATGAGTCGATTGGCTCAAGATTACAATTATAATTTAATTGTTTTCAGGTATCAAACTATATACGAAAAAATCATATGTATATTAAAAATTATTAAATATAATATTTTTATTTATAAAATTTACTTTATAGTAAAAAATAAATATTCATATAATTATATTAGAAATTTATCTTATTTAACATGTAATAAAGATATAAATACAATACAAAATATTAGAAAATTAAGTCCTTATTATATTACTGGATTTGTAGACGGTGAAGGTTGTTTTTTAATAAATATAGTTAAGGGATCTAATCAGATATTAGGATTTAATGTAAATTTAGTATTTAAATTAAAATTACATAGTAGAGATATTGAATTATTAAAAAGTATTAAAAATACTTTAGGTCAAATAGGAAATATTACAATCAGGAAAGATGATTATGTAGAATTTATAGTTAGTTCAAAAAAAGATATAGAAATATTAATTAAACACTTTGAATCCTATCCATTAATAACACAGAAATGGTCTGATTATAAACTATTTAAACAAACTTTTATATTAATAAAAAACAAAGAACATTTAAAAATAGAAGGATTAAATAAAATAGTATCTTTAAAATCAGTTTTAAATAATGGATTATCTGATAAATTAAAAATAGCTTTTCCTAATATAGTTTATATTATAAGACCCAAAGCACCTAAACCTATAATTAAAAATCCTTATTGAATGTCTGGATTTGTAGATGCAGAAGGATGTTTTTTTGTAACATTAACTAATAATTTAACTAGTGCAAGTTTAATATTTAAAATTACACAACATATTAGGGATGCTGATTTATTAAAAGAATTTATTAATTATTTTAATTGTGGATATTATAAAATTTGTTCAAATAATGCAGGAGATTTTATTGTAACTAAATTTAATGACATTAATACTATAATTATTTCCTTCTTTAATAAATATTCCATATTAGGATCAAAATTAAAAGATTATTTTGATTTTGTTAAGGTAGCGGAATTAATTCAAAAAAAGGCTCATTTAACAAGGGATGGATTTGAAAAAATTAAACAAATTAAATCAAGTATGAATAAAGGTAGGAAGTCTAATGTATAGAAATACTAATTTAATTAAAACTAGAATATTAACTAGTCAAAAAAATAATTTATTTTTTAATTATTGTTGAAAATATCAATTAAATACAAAATGAATTATTAGTAAAAAATTTTATTATCAATATAATTTTTCAGAAAAATTGTTTAATGAATGATTGGCAGGATTAATTGATGGATGTGGTCAATTATTAATATCTAAAAAAGGTTATGCTAATTTCAAATTAATCGTACCAGAAAAAGATAAATCTTTATTGTATGATATAAAACATAAATATGGGGGATCTATAAAAAGTATTTCTGGTTTTAATGCATTTAGATATAAATTACATCATAAAAAGGGTTTAATTTCATTAGTTAATGATGTAAATGGATTAATTAGAAATCCTAATAAGATTTTACAATTAAATAAAATTTGTGTATTATACAATATTAAACTTAAATCTAATATATCATTGACATTTAATAATGGATGATTAAGTGGATTTATTGATGGAGATGGATCTATATTTATAGATGAAAAATCTAATCAATTAATTATAAGTATTTCTCAAAAAAATAGATATTTACTAGATCCTTTAGTAATATTATATTCAGGAAGGATTGAAATTTTACCATCTAAGGATGCGTTTTTGTATAAATTATATAGAAAAAAAGATATATTAAATTTAGTAGATAATTATTTTAATAATTATCCTTTAAGATCTAATAAAGCTTTTAAAGTAAAAATGATAAAAGATTTTTATCTATATAAAAATAATATAAATTCAAATATAATTAGTGAATATAATTTATGAATTGATTTTAAAAATAAATGAAATAAACAGTAGAAATTTATATTAATATTATAAATTATATAATCAATATGATTAATTCGTAGATAACCAAAGCTCATGGTTATTATTTCAATAACCATATTAGTATTAATCTTTTTAATTCATCTATCAAAATTAAATGATTGTATTTATTTATAAACATTATAATTAAATCTATAAGGTGAGAGGTTAATATTATAAGCAAGTTAGTAGAAATCTCAGAGGCTATACGTTTGATATTAATCTTTTTTAAATTTAACATCGTTTCTTTTATAATATATCTGTATATTTATATTTTAAATATTAATTATTTTGTTTTTTATAAAATAATTAATAAAATTAATTATCTATTTATATACTTTTTAATAAATTTTGTATTATTTTTATATAAATTTTTCTATTATAGCTTCATCTATTACAAAAGTATTTATAGTAATTTTGCAAAAAGTATTTCTTATAATAATTTTAATAAAAACAAAGCATTTGTTGAATGATTAGCTGGTTTAATTGATGGGGATGGTTATTTTATTTTAACTAAAAAAGGATATACAAGTTGTGAAATAACTATGGATACTAGAGATAAAAAGGTATTAGAAATTCTAAAGCATAAATATGGTGGTTCTATAAAACAAATTTCAAATGCTAATGCCTTTAAGTATAAATTAAGAGATAAAAAAGGTTTAATTTCACTAATAAATGATGTAAATGGGAATATAAGAAATCCTACTCGATTATTACAAATTAATAAATTATGTGTAAAATATAATATAGTATTAAAAAATCCTGAACTTTTAACATTTAATAATGGATGGCTAAGTGGATTTCTAGATAGTGATGGTTCAATTTATTATAATGAATCCTCAGGACAAGTATTTTTAAGTATAACTCAAAAAAATAAATATTTGTTAGAACCATTAATAGCTTTATATGAGGAAGAATTGATATACTTAGTCCTAAAATAGATGCATTTAAATATATTATATATAGAAAACTCGAATTATTTAATTTGATAGATAATTATTAAAATAATTATCCTTTAAAATCAGAAAAAATGAAAAGATTAAATTTAATAAAACAATTTTATGAATCAAAAGTAAATAAAAAAAATCAAGATATATATAAATTAAATAAATGAGTTATATTTAAAGATAAATGAGAAAAATATAAAGATTAATAAAGAAATGGTCCAAATTACATTATTAATAATAATAATGTAATTGCAATTAGGTATGATGGTTGTAGCAATAGGTTTATCTTGTTATAATATTGCTTTGTTTCATTTAGTAAATCATGCTTTTTATAAAGCTCTTTTATTCTTGGGAGCAGGTGCAGTTATACATTCAGTAGCAGATAATCAAGATTTTAGGAAGTTTGGAGGATTAAAAATATTTTTACCTTTAATATATTCAGTAATGTTAATAGCTTCTTTAAGTTTAGTAGCTATTCCATTCATGACAGGATTTTATTCTAAAGATTTTATAATTGAATCTGCTTATGGTCAGTTTTTTATATCTAGTATTATTGTATATGTTGTAGTTGTAATTGGTGCAATGTTTACTACATTATATTCAGTTAAAATATTATATTTAACATTTTTAACTAATCCTAATGGACCTTTAATAAGTTATAAACATGTTAATGAAGGAGATATATTTATTAATTTTCCTTTAATTATATTGGCTGTTTTTTCTATATTTTTTGGTTATATTACTAAAGATATATTTGTTGGTTTAGCAACTGATTTTTTTTCTGATAATGGTTTATTTATACATCCTTCACATGAAATAATATTAGATACTGAATTTGCTGTTCCAATTGTTTTTAAATTATTACCTTTTATTCTTACTATTAGTTTAAGTTTAATATCTTTGACTTTTTCTGAATTTTTTGGTAAAATACTTATTAACTTTAAATTTTCTAATTTAGGTTATAATATTTTTAGTTTATTTAATCAAAGATTTTTAATTGAATTATTTTATAATAAATATATTACTGATATTGTACTTGGTTTAGGAGGTCAAACTACTAAAATAATTGATAAAGGTTCTGTGGAATTATTAGGACCATATGGATTAGAAAAAAGTTTATTAAATTTAAGTAAAAATATAGGTAATTTAAGTACTGGTATAATTACAACTTATGCTTTATATATATTAATAGGTTTAATATTTTATATTTGTTTATTATATTTTTCTTTTATAGATAATAATATTTTATTATTATTGTTATTTGCTATTTTTTCTATTATAAATCATAAAGGTTCATAAAATATATTTTATAAAATTTAAATTAAATTAAATTTTAGTTTATATTTTTCTAATTATTTTATATTCTTTACAATTTTTTTTTCAAATTATATTAATAATTGTTAATTATTATAATATTAATTATTAATATAATAGTTTTATTTGGTAACCAAAATGTTGTATTTTATTTTTATGTTTTGACACATTATATTATAATAATTTAAACATTTTGTATTTTTAAAATTTTATTAGTATGTTATTATCTTCTATTTTTTTATTATTATTATCTAATTCCCTAAGTTTTAGGCGGGATATTTCAATATATTATTCCAGAATTGGAATTATTGTACAGTTATATTGTATATTTTTTTGTTATAATAATTTATTTATTTCATATTTAGATCAAGGTGTAGGACTTTTTGGTGGTTTATTTGATATATCGTCTTTATCTCTTTTTTTTCATATGTTTATTTTTTTTCTTACTTTATTTATATTAAATTTAACAGGTTTTTATCCTAGAAAATGTTGATCTAATCAACATTTAACTTTTTACAAATTATTATTTACAAAATTAAAATTATTTATTGCAAATATAATAAATAAAAAAGGAGAACAATTTTCTATTATAGAATATACACTAATTATATTATTTATAATTACAGGTAGTATATTATTAATATCTAGTAGAGATTTAGTTTCAATATATTTGTCTATAGAATTACAAAGTTATGGATTATATTTACTTTGTACAATGTATAGAAATTCTGAATCTTCTACATCTTCAGGATTAACTTATTTTTTACTAGGTGGTTTAGCTTCTTGTTTTATTTTGTTAGGTATAGGTTTAATATATGCAAATATTGGTACTACGTATATTGATAGTTTTTATATTATAACTAATTTATCTAATATAATTAATTTAGATGGACAAAATAATATAATGTATTGAGATGTTATTATATATATACCTTATTGTTTATTAATATTAACTGTTGGGTTTTTGTTTAAAATATCAGCTGCTCCTTTTCATTTTTGATCTCCTGATGTTTATGATGGTGTACCTACTATTGTTACTACTTTTATAGCTATAATACCAAAAATATCTATTTTAATTATATTGTTACATATAGTATATTATACTAATAATATATATATATCTACAGAATATACATGAACATTTAGTTTATTAATTAGTAGTTTATTATCTTTAATTATAGGAACTGTTTTAGGTTTAACACAGTTTAGAATTAAAAGATTATTTGCTTATAGTACTATATCTCATTTAGGATTTTTATTATTGGCATTAAGTATTAATAGTGTAGAATCTATACAATCTTTCATATTTTATCTTATACAATATAGTATATCTAATTTAAATGCTTTTTTTTTATTAATTAGTATTGGTTATACTTTATTTGCATTTATTAATAATAATAAATATAATTTATCAGATAAAAATAATTCACCAATTCAATTATTGAGTCAAATAAGAGGTTATTTTTCTATAAATCATACACTAGCTATAAGTCTAGCTATTACTCTTTTTTCTTTTGCAGGTATACCACCTCTTATTGGTTTTTTTGCAAAACTGATGATTTTATCTGCTGCTTTGCAAAATGGTTTTGTGTTTATGACTTTTATTGCTGTAATAACAAGTGTTATAAGTGCAGTTTATTATTTAAATATTGTTAAAATTATGTTTTTTGATTTACATTCTTATAAATTTAATCAAAGCTTATTTGATATTAAAATTCCTGCACAAGTTATTAAAAATAATAATGTTATAGATACTATCTATATTAAAATATCTCAAATATCATTATCTAGTTCTCTTTCTATAACTATTTCTATTTTTACTCTTATTATTATCTTATTTATGTTTATGCCTGATATATGGTTACATATGTCTAATATTTTATCTATTATTTTATTTACACCTTATAATATATAGTAATTATATTTTGTAATGATTTATATATGTTAAAATAAATATATAGTGTAGTAGTACTATGCTAAAATACATAAATATATTATATTTATGTATATAACTATCCATAGTATTTATACATAACATTAAATTATTGTATATATTTTTATATAGAAAATATATCAATTAATTATAATATTAATTTCTAAAAATAAAAACAAAAACTAAAATAAAAAAATTTTTAATTTATAAATATATGAGAATTTTAAAAAGTCATCCTTTATTAAAAATGGTAAATTCATACGTAGTTGATTCCCCACAACCATCTAATATTAGTTATTTATGAAATTTCGGATCTTTGCTAGCTTTATGTTTGGTTATACAAATAATTACAGGTGTAACATTAGCGATTAATGGGTTGCTATAAAATCTTACTATATGCTGAAACACCCTAAATATGTTTATTTTTTTAATATAAAATTATATATGGACAATCAGCAGGAAACTAAAATATTAATAATTATGTTATTAGGATCCTCAGAGACTATACGTAAGACATATATATGAAGATATAGTCCGTCTTTATTTGAAAAATATAAGATAATTAATCTTTATTTATTAATAATTGTTTCAATAATAAAAATTTTACATATTTTTATTAATTTTATATCTTTAAATAATCATTTTAATTTTTTGAGAAAATATAATTTAAAGCAAACTAGATATAATAGTACTAAAGAAATTATATCAAATACTTCTTCTATTTTGAATCCATGATGAGTAACAGGTTTTGTAGATGCAGAAGGATCTATGTCTATTTTTAAATCTAAAACAGGTTCTATAGGTTGGACTATAGAACCTTGTTTTATTATTACTTTACATGAGAGAAAGTTGCTAAATTCTTTTAAAAAATTTTTTCTGTTGGTTCAGTCTCAAAAATAGGAACTAAAGGTGCAATATTTAGAGTTAGGTCAATATCTGATATTAATATTATTATTACTCATTTTAATAAATATCCTTTACAGAGTACTAAACTTTTAAATTTTAAATATTTTTGTGAAATTTTTAATCTTATTAATAATAAAGTCTATACTAATATATCCGGGTTTTTAAAATTAGTTTCTTTAATAAATAGACTAAATAAACCTATATCTGAATCTTTATTATCTAAATTATTACAATTAAGTCCAATACCTAAGGTAGAATTTAAAATTTCATCTAGTATAAATAAAATAGAAAATTTAAACCCGTTTTGAATTTCAGGTTTTATTACAGGAGAAGGTTCCTTTACTTATTTTACAAATACTCGTGTTAATTCTGTAAATAAAATAGTTAAAAACTATTCTCTTGTATTTGAAGTAAGTCAAATAACACAAGATTTACAAATATTAAATCTAATTAATACCTATTTTAATACAGGTAATGTTTATACAGATAGTAAAGGTATAAGTAGATATAGATTACGTACACAAAATAAAATAGTTAATGTTTTAATTTCTCATTTTAATAAATATCCTTTAATTGGTCATAAAGCTTTACAATATTCAGCATGGATTAAAATTGTTAATATTATAAGTAATCAAATTAAAACTGATGTAAGAGACAAAGAGATAGAAAAATTAATAAAAGAATTATCTAATTTAAAGTAAAATTTTATAAATAATTTTAATTAATAAATAATAAAAAACGGCATTACACACCTAGTGTTTTAGAAGCTTTTGATTCAATAGAACATGTTATGCGAGATGTAAATAATGGGTGATTGATACGTTATTTACACTCAAATACAGCATCAGCTTTCTTTTTTTTAGTTTATTTACATATAGGTAGAGGTATGTATTATGGATCATATAAAACACCAAGAACATTGACTTGAGTAATTGGAACTTTTATATTAATATTAATGATGGGTACAGCATTTCTGGGTTATCAACATAGCCCCAAATGATTTAATATAAATGTTTATTATTTATATATTATTTTTATAATTTTACTATATATATTTTATATTGTAAAAATAAATTTTATTAAAAATAAAAATAAAAATAAATATATAATACAACAATTGAAATATAATAAAGTAAACAATGGGTTATACAATAAAATTATTGTAAAAAAATATTATTCTACAAACAACTTTGTAAATAATAATGTTTCTAATAGACTAAAGGAAATAATTAAAGAATTAAGTTTAAATCCAATATATATTTTTGAAAATTTAAATTTAGAAAATACTAAAAAACAAATATTAAATAATAAAGGTTTAAGTGGAATATATATGATAGTTAATAAAATAACTAAAGACTATTATATAGGCTCTGCATCAACTAATAAATTTTATTCTAGATTTAGCAATCATCTTATTTATTTTAAAGGTAGCAAAATAGTTAAATTAGCTATTAAAAAATATAATTTAGAAAATTTTGCTTTTATAATATTAGAATTATATCCTGATATAATTACAAAAGAAAATAATAAGGAACTAATGAATTTAGAGGATAAATATTTGAAGTTATTTTTACCTAATTATAATATATTAACTGAAGCAGGATCTAGTTTTGGATATAAACATACTGAAGTTAATCGTCAAAAAATGAAAGATATTTATACTGATATTAGACGAGAATTGATAGGTAGTTTAAACAGAGGTAAAAAATTATCACAAGAAACAATAGAAAAAATTAGAGAAAAAGCTTTAAAAAGATCTCCTATGTCAAAAGAAACTAAACAAAAATGTATAACACATACAAGACCTATTATTTTGTACAATTTAGATGATACTATATATGGTGAATATAATACTATTGTAGATGCAGCAAAAGCTATAAATTGTAATGAAAAAACAATTAGAAGAGCATTACAAACAGAAAAAAGTTAATAAAAAAACAGTGAATAGTAAAAGATTCTAATAAATAAATTGTAATATAATTGTTTTGTTTTAATTATTTTTTATTAAATCATAGTCCCATGAGTAACAATCTTTCACAATTTTTATAAAGAATAAAAGATTAAAGTGGTATATCCTGACAAGGATATAAAATAGTTTTTATAATTATTTGGCGATATTAGTGAAAACGATCAAAAAGTTTTTAAATACTTTAAGATCGTCGGTTATATAAGTAATCGCTACAGACTGGGTCACTAATAGAGAGCTGAAATGCTGTTTAATGCACAGTCGAAACTTCGGTTATGAACCGCTTAATAAACGAAATAAAAGTTATTTTGGCTTATTATAAATATTATTTATTAATAAGTAAGTTGTATGTATTACCATATGGTCAAATGAGTTTGTGAGGCGCAACAGTTATTACTAATCTTATGAGTGCTATACCCTGAGTTGGTCAAGATATTGTTGAATTCCTTTGAGGAGGTTTTAAAGAAGAACCATACTTCGGCAATGCCGAAGTATTAAAAATCCTGCTTAATGCTGAAATATCTCCCAATATAGAATTTGCATACGATTTATTATTGATTTTAATAACAATTATTTACGTAAAAATTGCAATAACATGGAGACAATTAGCCGGGATAAGAAGTATACATACTTCAGAAGTCTCTCAGAGACTACACGCAGGAGATATTATATATGCTTATATAGTAGGTTTATTTGAAGGTGATGGATATTTTAGTATTACAAAAAATGGTAAATATCTTACGTACGAATTAGGTATTGAATTATCAATTAGAGATATTCAGTTAATATATAAAATCAAAAGTTTATTGGGTGTAGGAATTGTTAATTTTAGAAAAAGAAAAGAAATTGAAATGGTATCTTTAAAAATAAGAAATAAAGATCATTTAAAAAAAATTATTATACCTATATTTGATAAATACCCTATGTTTTCTAATAAACAATATGATTACTTAAGGTTTAAAAATCTTTTATTATCAAACATTATATATTCAGATAATTTACCTGAATATACTAGAGATAGTAAACCTATAAATTCTATAGAATCTATTTTAAATGCTTTTTATTTTTCTGCTTGATTAGTAGGATTTATAGAAGCTGAAGGTTGTTTTAGCATTTATAAATTATATAAAGATAAAGATTATTTAGTGGCTAGTTTTGATATTGCTCAAAAAGATGGAGATATTTTAATATCTGCTATTCGTAAATTTTTATCTTTTACTAATGCTATATATTTAGATGAAACTAATTGTTATAAATTAAAAGTTACAGGTGTAAGATCAATAGAAAATATTATTAAATTTTTACAATATGCTCCTGTAAAATTAATAGGTAATAAAAAATTACAATATTTATTATGAATAAAACAATTACGTACAATTCCTAGATATTCAGAAAAAATTAAATTACCTTCAAACTACTAAAGAAAAAAAATATCATGATATAGTCCGATCAAAAAAGAAATTTTTTGAGTGTAACGATAGTTTATTAAAAATGAAGTTACCAACATATATGTTCTGTTAACAATGCTACATTAAATAGATTTTTTTCTTTACATTTTTTATTACCTTTTATTTTAGCTGCATTAGTTTTAATGCATTTAATTGCTTTACATGATACTGCAGGGTCATTTTTACTTGGCCCTAGACTTTTATATGTAAAATCTTCACATTTTTTAAAAAATAGTTTAGCTTTTATATTACCTAATTATAAAGCTAGTTCTAGAATAGGTCCCCATAATGAGGATATTATTTTTATATTAGTAGGTTCATTATTAGGTGATGGTTATGCTGAAAGATTAAAAAATGGAGGTGTTAGATTTATATTTAGACAAAAAGCAACACATAAAGACTATTTATTTTGATTATATAATTTTTTTTTTATGTAAGAGGTTACTGCTCTAATAATTTACCTGTTTTTTATGTACAAAAATATGATAACAAAATTTATGAAGCATATCGTTTTGGTACATATGGATTTACAAGTTTTTTATGATTATATAAATTATTTTATACTAATAGTAAAATTAAAATAATACCAACAAATATAATTGATCTATTAACACCTTTAGCAATTTTAATTATGGACGACGGAACTTATAAAAAACCAGGAGTTAGAATTGCAACTAATTGTTTTACAAAAAAAGGTAGAGTTATTAAAGTTAGAGACCAAATTTAATATAAAAAGTACTTTACATAAAAATAATAATAAGTATCAATTATATATTAAACAGGAATCTATGTGTATATTAAAAGAATTAATATTACCTTATATAGTGTCTAGTATGTTTTACAAATTAGATTTATAAATATATAAAAGTAGTCGTGAGATTTAGTATTAATCTCTAAGTTTTTGATAAAAGACTTAAATCATAATATTTTTATATTTATTTTGATTTGGCAATGCTAGTGAAAACGGTTTAAGTTAATTTAAAAAAGACCGTCAGTTACATTAAACTAAATAAGTTTAAACTGTGATTGCTACTGACTGGATCACTAGTGGATGTTTGTAATTAATATTTAATCAAAAAATAATAATTTATTTATTATAAATGTTTAATGTACAGTCGATTTCTATGCAAGTAATCCTTTAGGTATTTCAGGTAATTATGATAGATTACCTTTTGCTCCTTATTTTATTTTTAAGGATTTAGTTACTATTTTTATCTTTATGTTTGTTTTATCTATATTTGTTTTCTTTATGCCTAATGCTTTAGGTGATAGTGAAAATTATGTAATGGCTAATCCTATGCAAACTCCTCCTGCTATAGTACCAGAGTGATAATAAGAAGATGTCACTTAATCTTGCTATTTGCTGGAAAATCTTATAAGATAACCAGCAGGAAATCAAATAAAACTAATTTTATTTGAGTCTTCAGAGATTATACGCAAGACACATTTAAATGTGAATATATAGTCCAAACATTATAGAGATATAATGACTAATAAAATAATTAATATTAAAATGATCTTCTTCCTTTTTATGCCATTTTGAGATCTATACCTAATAAATTATTAGGTGTTATTGCTATGTTTTCTGCTTTATTAATATTATTAATAATGCCTTTTACTGATATATCTAAATTAAGAGGTATACAATTTAGACCTTTAAGTAAAATAATTTTTTATATATTTGTAGCTAATTTTTTAATTTTAATGCAATTAGGTGCTAAACATGTTGAATCACCTTTTATTGAATTTGGACAAATTTCTACAATTTTATATTTTTCTCATTTTTTAATAATAGTACCATTGGTTAATTTATTAGAAAATAGTTTAATAGATTTAACAGTTAAGTAATTTTATTTTTAAATATTTTTATATATAGTATAATTTTTATAACATATATTTATTAATAAATTTTTAGTTATTATTCCATTTTTTTTTTTAATTATTTTAAAATTTGCTTCTTTTTTGTATTTTACATAAATAAATTTATTATATAAAACATGTCAACAACTACTTTTTTTTTAATTTTTATACCTATTTTAGCCTTTTTACTATTAGTGATTAATTTAATTTTTTCTCCTCATAATCCTTATCAAGAAAAGGATAGTGCTTTTGAATGTGGTTTTCACTCATTTGCTTATCAAAATAGAATGCAATTTAGTATTTCTTTTTTTATATTTGCTTTATTATTTCTTATATTTGATCTTGAAATTTTATTAGTTTATCCTTATGTCGTAAGTGCTTATTTTAATGGATTTTATGGTTTAATTTTTATGTTAGGTTTCTTCTTAATTTTAACATTAGGATTTGTATATGAATTAGGTAAAAATGCATTAAGAATTAGTTCAAGACAAAATAGATTTACAATTAATACTATAATTTATCCTATTTTATATAAGTTCGTATAAGATATGGAAATAATAAAATAATTTTTAAAAATTTTAACTTAATAACAGTATTTTTAATATTAAATTATGTTAATCTTTTTAGTTTTACTATAAAAATGTTTTAATAAATAAAAATTTATATATTATATATAATATAGATTATATATATATTTATAATCTTTTTATTTATTTTGTAATATTTACATAGTATAATTATATTGTAGTATTATATTAATTATAGGAGTAAGAGCAGAAGGTTCTGTATTTTGACTGCAAATTAAAAAGTAGGGATTCGATTTCCCATTACTCCTAACCAAATATATAATTTATTTGGATTATTAATTGCTATGGTTGGTGCAAATTGTTAATTTTATAAAAAAGTTTTTATTAATTTTTTTTTTTATATAATAAATAAATAATTATTTTTTTATTATATATAATTTTCAAAATATATATAAATCTAGATACGCTATAGCGTAATAAACATCAAAGATACTTATGTTTGTTGTTGATTATTTATTAGATGTAGTATTTTATACTACTATGTGTGATCTTGTTGTTTGATGTGTAGAAGGTGATTATCCTTTGGGTGTTAAAATAATATTTGCTAGTGGTATATTTGTTGGTTTAACGGTAGGTAGGACAACTGGTTTTTAAATTTATCTAGTATTTTGTCTTATTATTTAAATTTATGTATGTTAAAAATTAAAACTTTTTTATTTCACCTTTATGATCTATAATATTTAATAGATATAAAATATATAAGATTATTTTTATAACAGGAGGTATGAATGGTACCAATTGTTAGATAATACTAATATTAAGTTAAGACTTAGAGAAATAACTTTTTAGCTAAAGGTATTGATTATATATTAAATAATAATGTATTTAAATTAGGTAAACTATTTAATTATTTAAATGGAATAGCTGATATATGTACTAAATTAGAAATACCAATTACATGAACATCATCTAGTGGTGTTCATGTAAGACAAAGTTATTTAACTAGTAAAGAAGTAAGGTTAAAACCGTTTAGTTATAGTAAACATATTTTTTCAATAAAAGTACCTAAAAAATCTGTATATAATAAATCAAAACAAAAACGAGCTCACATGCCTAATTTTGTCCATTCATTAGATTCAGCTGCACTAGCTTTATTAGGAGATTTTTATTATAATGGTAAATCAGATGAAAAAAGTTTATATGCTATACATGATTGTTTCGCTGTTACAGCAAATAATGTTGAAAACTTAATAGAATATCTAAGATTTGTATATAGTAAAATATATTCAGATAAAATATATTTAAGAGAATTAGATCAACAGATCAAAAGTTATATTAAAAGTGTTTATAAAGAATCTTTTAATGAAAAAACCGGATACATTAAGACTGATGACATCGAGCTAGAATTTCCAAATATTGAATATGTATTAGATACAGATTTAGATGCTAAAAAATTCAAATATGACAGTGCTTATCTTATTCATTAAAAGGGCGATAGTTTAACATTTGGTGCATATGGTAATATTTATACTATTATAGACAGTAATTTAGGAACTGATCATGAACTTATAAATATAATAAAAAAAATCACTAAATGAATATAATGAACATTTAAATTATACTAAATAACTTAATAATAAGTATGAATTATTAAATAATATTAATTATAGTAAAAATTTTGTTACTATTGCAGATACTAAAGACATCTATGAATTATTAAATTTACTTTATAATAAATAATAAAAAATTTCTTATGTTATTTAACAGATTTAATAAAAATTAGAGATGATTTAAATTATTATCCTGATAAAATAAATATGGATATAAATGTTAACTTATTAAATAATTATGTATTTGTTATCAAATATCTTGCATCGTTTGTAAAATATATAAAAGATAATATTTGTAAAGATGTTAATAAAGGTTCTCAATCATTAAGAGGTGTAACTAATTCTATGCATTGTTTAGCTTTTTGGATAAAGATTTTAGTGATTGCTTATATAGACATAATACTTAATTTACAAAAAATGTAAATAGAAGTTTATATTTATCAAAAGATAAATTTGAATATAGAAATATTAATATAAATTTAAGTAATCTTAGATATTATTCTACTAAAAAGTTCAATGATAAACGTTAAAAAAAAAATAGACAACTATTTTTTTAATAATTAAAATATCGTTTAATGATGATATCTTAAATACTAATCTTAATATAATAGTAAATATGTTCAATTAAAAAAAAATGAAAGTTTATTATTCAATTAATAAAACTTTTATAATTCAGTTTTACTATTATTAAATTAATTTAATAGTAGATAATTACTTAATACTAATGTGATTTATACAGCTTAAAATATTTAAGTACGTATTATATTTATTATTAACTTATATATTATATAAACATAAAAAAGTTACTTAAATATTTTAGGTAATATTTTTACATTGTTTTTAATTATAATAATAATTTTATAAAATGATATCAACATTAATATCTATTATTGAAAGTTTATTAGTTATTATTCCTGCTTTATTAACAGTAGCTTTTGTAACAATTTCAGAAAGAAAAACAATGGCAAGTATGCAAAGAAGATTAGGACCGAATATTGTAGGGTATTATGGTTTATTACAGGCATTTGCTGATGCATTAAAATTATTATTAAAAGAATATGTTTCACCTACACAAGCTAATATTATTTTATTTTTTCTTGGACCTATAATTACTTTAATTTTTTCTTTATTAGGTTATGCTGTTATACCTTATGGTTATGGATTATATATTTCAGATTTTAGTTTAGGAATATTATATATATTAGTTGTTTCTTCACTTTCAACATATGGTATTTTATTAGCTGGTTGATCAGCCAATTCAAAATATGCATTTTTGGGATCGTTAAGAAGTACAGCTCAATTAATTAGTTATGAATTAATTTTAAGTTCTGTTATATTATTAGTAATATTGTTAACAGGTAGTTTAAATTTAACAGCAATAATAGAAGCTCAAAAGGCTGTTTATTTTTTAGTACCATTATTTCCTATATTTATTATATTTTTTATAGGTTGTATAGCAGAAACTAATAGAGCCCCATTTGATTTGGCAGAGGCTGTTATAGTTCATTCGGCCTCTTTAAAGATTGCTATTTGCTGAAAATACCTAATATTTAGGTGAATCAGCAGGAAACTTATAAATATATTTATAAGTTTCTTCAGAGACTATACGCAATCATTTAATATTAGTCTTATTATTAAGTATAATATAGTCCTATTCATTATGAAAATAATGTATTATAAAAATATTGGAAAAAAATATGAACTTATGTAATTTAGTATTTTTTTCTGTTAAAAATAATTCCATAAATTCAAATTCTTCAGAAAGTAATTCTAATGATTCAAATTCTAAATAATCTTTACCTAAAAAAGTTTTTAATTCATTAGATAATACTGATATTGTAAAATCATATAGAAGTTTATTAAAAAATAAATCAGGTATTTATAGTTTATATAATGAAATAAATGGAAAACAATATATAGGTAGTGCTAAAGATTTGTATTTACGTTTACTTGAACATATTATAAGTAAAAAATCAAATAGATCTTTACAAATGCTATTAAAAAATATGGTTTAAGTAATTTTACTTTTTATATACTTGAATATATAATAGGTAAATCATTTACTAATAAAGATTTAACTGATTTATAAACTAAATATATAGGAAAATTTGATTTTGAAAATTTATATAATTTTAAAAGTATATCTACTAGTATGTTAGGTTATAAACATACGAGCCTTATTAAAGATTATTAAAAGATTTAAAAATAAAATTAATCATCCTATGTATGGTAAAATTCATACAGAGGAAGCAAAAAATTTAATAAGAAAATTAGGTGAAAAAAATCCAATGTTTGGTAAAAAACATACAGAAGCAACTAAATTTTTAATTAGTAAAAACATGAAGAAATACCCCTTTGGAGTAGGTCTTTATGATTTAAATAATAATTTAATTAAAAAGTTTAATAATAATGCTTCAATGGCTAGAGATTTAAATATTAGTAGAACTACAATGGGTAAATATATAAAAACTGGAAAAGTTTTTAATAATTTATATTACTTTTAAATAATTAAAAGTTAATATAATCTATTTTTATAAAAATATATTATATGGAATCTGAACTTGTTAGTGGTTTTATGACAGAACATTCTGCAGTTATTTTTGTATTTTTCTTTTTAGCTGAATATGCTAGTATTGTTTTAATTTGTTTATTAACTAGTGTTTTATTTTTAGG
>AP72_2010_repI_A10DRAFT_1000002_pt1 | contig 78595 bp, 89 predicted proteins | sample AmaPasreplicIA10_FD_9194 | JGI IMG/M metagenome (IMG submission 9194) | reverse complement strand
GCCCACCGCCTGCCGCCACTTTGATCATGTAAACCAAAACCAAGTAAGGCGGCATCGTGTTGTGGCCAGAGCTGCTGCCGGCCGCATCACTGCCGCCGCTGGGACCGCCTGTGTTCGCCCAGCTCCCGCTGGTCTGGCTAGCATAGACCGTGTTCCATGCGCCGGTATTGGCTCCGTCCGAGCCTCCGGATGGGCCGCCGGTATTGCTTCCGGCGCATTGATAAAACGCATAGCCGGGGTTAGTGGTGCCGTAATTGATCGAGCTAGGCTGACCGCAGCCATGCGTGTGACCGCCTAACCCGTGACCATGCCAGCCACCTGCACCAATATTATGATAGTGGTCCATCCCGTGGGTGTGACCACCCAACCCATGAGCATGGTTAGCTAGTTCTGCTACTGAGAGGACATGGTTTTCTTCGCCGCCGGTTGTGGCGATGACGCGATTTGAGAGTCCTGTCCCTTGGCCGTTGCCGAGAATAAACTTTGAACGCAGATCAGGAATGTTGAATGTGGTCGATCCGTCCCCTGCTCCGTAAGTGGTGCCGATTACTGCAAAGAGCGCGGGATAAGTCGTGCGGCTGATTGCGCTGCCATCGGCGATCATTGATCCGGCAGGCGGGGTCACACTGGTGAAAGCGTAGACTGTGCCCACCGGCTGGCCGTCACCCATGGGTCCGGTGTAGCCTATCTGCCCACCGGGCGTGATCAAACTGCTGACAGGGATAATTGTTCCGGCAGCGGCTGTGAGAGCTGGAGCAGGCATCCTATACTTTTCCTTTCACGGTGACGTGCATATTGGTGATACTGCCAGCGTTTGGATAGTATTGGAGTGCGTTTAGCAACACTTGCTGATCCAGAAATCCCCAGATGTTATATTTTTGTGTTATCGCTCCACCTACGTACCAATATCCGCAATCCGTAAGCCAATTGGGATTCTCACCTGTCTTGCCCGGATAGAGTATAAGCTTCGCCATTGCATATTGCTGAGCCGTATTGGCGGTCATAGGAACCAGATAGGACCGCGTTTGATTATTCTGATTTAGATACGCTGCTGCTGTTCCGCTGGTGTTGTAAAGGAACCCATTATAGTAATTTGCTGCGATCCATGTAGTGCCGCCATTACTGCTCACTTGGAACCAGATCCATTGATCGCCGCCACCAGTTGTTTGAATCCCTGTAAATTCTAACTCGAAAATCCGATAACCGGAGGGAAGTAAAACGGTTTGTCCTCCTGCTCCGTCGATGGTTCCGACAATCACCTCGCGCTTCAATCCGAATGTTCGATAATTCGAACCATCGGTGATAATCGTGCAGTCCTGACCCGGAAGCAGATTGATCGAAGTTGCACCGTCGATGGTCTGACCGCCTTGCGCGGCAATCGTGATCGTACCAGCCGCTATCAATCCCTGGTCGTTTCGAATATAATAGTAAAGACCCGCCGCCGCCATAGGTAGGGTCAAGGTCCATCCTGTTCCGGTGCAGAGGAAGTATTTGCCAGAATCGGCAGGCAGCACACTGTAGGCGGCACTCTTGGCAATAAAGCCGCTCACCATGCTCAAAGGATGGCAGAGATTGTCGCCTCCTACGTAATCAGTGGTTCTGCCGCTGATCTGACTTAAGAGCCCAGCTCCCGTAACACTGGCTAGAGGTGGCGTTATTGTTCCGGGACCGGGATTCAGCAAGGTAAGCTGGTTGCCAGAAATGTTGGTGATCTGTAGGACTGCCGCCCCGCCTGCGCCGTCTGCGCCGGCCACGTAGACCCATTCTCCTTGAGCCGCCCAGCTGGCGTTGTTCACGTTTATCACGACGGTTGAACCGGCTGCGGGAACGGTGAAGGCGGCTGTGTTAACTGTGTAAGCAGGTTGCCCACCTGGCCCCTGTTGGCCTCCTGGCGTAATGAGCGCTCCGCTCGGCACGACGGTGCCGGGAACGCCAGATAAAACTTCAACGCCGTTGCTCATGTCTTGATGATTTTGTTCATCACCAGGTAAGGCTGGATGTTGTTGTGCGCTCCGTCGCTACCGGCACTAGTACATGGAACAACGCTATTACCTGTACTGGCGCAGCTTGTATGCGCTCCATATGATCCGCCTGCGTAACCAACAGGGTTGGACATTGCATAATGCATGTGGCTTGGCATTTCGGCTTGTACAAGTCTATGAGTTTCCTCACCTCCAGTCGCTGCCAAAGCGTAGTTTGAAAGCCCGGTTCCTTGACCTGCGCCAACTGGCACACGGCTGCGCAGATCCGGCACATTGAACGTGGTCGAGCCATCACCTTGGCCCCAAGGCGAACCGGCTCCTCCAAGCGCTGTGTAAAGTCCGCTGTAGGTTGTTCGACTGACCGCTTGACCTTGGGCGAGAAGAAATCCTGTTGGGGCAGTTGCTCCTGCGTAATCGATGACTGCTCCGGTTGGTACGAGATATCCTAGAAGTGCGGTTACCAAGGAATGGGTTGTATTGTCACCGCCCACAAAATCTGTAGCTGCACCTGAGAGTGGGCTTAAAAGTCCACGCGCGCTTGTTGAAGCCAGTGCGTTCGGCACAAAGACCAGATTATCTGAACCCAGTTTGGCGTAGTTCCCGGCATCCGAGCTGATTAGTGCTCCGGAGGCACCGCCGGCATTGAGCAAGGTTACCTGGTTGCCGGTGATATTTGTAATTTGCAATGTACCGGCTTGTCCGGAGCCGCTGGCTCCAGCTACATAGACAAATTCGCCCACAGTCATCCAGGTTGGGTCCGCCACGGTCACCACCACCGTCGAGCCGATTGCCGGAATCGTGAACCCGGCACTGGCTGTGGTCCAGGCCGGTGTCCCGGCTGGACCAGCGGGACCGGTTGGCCCTTGAACACTGGCTACGTTAATGGTGACATCGCCGGTTCCTGCATCAGCTCCGGTCGAGCTGAAAGTGACATTACTGCCCTGGACCAGTTTAGTGACAACAGCCTGCCCAACGGTCGAGGTATCCAAGTCCTGCCGTTGGACTGTGTTATTAAGGATCTGGGAACCTCTGACCTGGGTCTGGGGCATTTTAATACCAATAGTTGGCCAGTAGTTTGTCGCCACTGGAGGTCGTGGTGAGCATGGTGATGGCGGTCCCTGAGATTGTATAATCGTTCCCGGCACCTGATTGAAGTAGCAGCCCGTTTAGGAAAACTTCTTCGCATCCCACCGGGTTGGGCGCGTGGGCCAGGGTGTAAGCTGTGCCGGGGAATGCACCGCCGACAACTTCTCGTGTCACTCGGTTGCCGGTGCCCATGATCGGCATGTATAGCCCAGGTTTGACGCCTAAGACATTGCTGGTGATGACCAGGGTAGTGCCATCGGCGTTGACCCCGATACCAGCAGCCACCAGGGTGATGGCACGCGCCGGATCGATTTTAACGTTGACTGCTCCGGTAGCCAGGGTGAGCGAGGCGTCGGGGCAGGCTACATTAAGTGTTTGCCCCGATCGGGTCAGACCCATGCCGGGAATGATGTCGCTTGGCCCCGGCATTTGGGTGAACGTGATTGCAGTAGTCCCCATGGTGCCGCCGGGATCAGCTGTGGACAACCACACCGTGTCGTGCATGGTGGTGCCTTGTTCGACTGAGATGATCATTCCAGGCACCTGATTCCAGTTGGTCATCGACGGGTCACGTGTCCAGGCAGCTGATTGCACCTGGTAAATACCGTTGGTGGCTTGGGAGGTCTGATCCTTGACCAGCACCTTGTTGCCGACAGAAAGCGCGATACCGTCTAGAGTCTGCGTACCGCTCAAGGTGATATTTGCACCAATCGTAGTGGCCAGCACGGTTGTGCTTGAAGTGGCGATATTAGCCACTGCGGTATCAACGTAGCTTTTGGTGGCGACGTCCTGCGGGTTTACGGGATTGGTAACCTGACTGATTGCCTGAGTTCCGGCAGGTGCGGCTGGTGTGCCGGTACCCATCTGCAGTGTCGCCAGCATCGGCACGGTGCCGTCTGACTTAATGAATTTCGCGCCATCGGCGAGTTTGCTGGTTTGAATCGCGGCTGCTGCTTGAACTTGAGCATCCGCGATTGTTCCCACTTGAATCTGGGTGGTGCCGCGAATTTGGGTGCTGGCCATATGGTTTAGGGTTGGGTGTAATCGATGGAGATACTGTCTCCAGACAGCGGAGCAGCGACAAACTGGAAGGTTTGGCTTCCTGTCTCCGAATAATCGGCGGGGTGTCGTTGCCGCATTCCGTTTAAGAAAACGGCAAGCAAGCCTGGGCTGTAGGCGCTGGCAGTGGTAAAGACTTGGTTTGTACCGTTGATAGCCCCGGTTGGAATTTCACCCCAGACAAATTTGACTGCTGACCCGGAAGTTCCCGGAGGCCCTTGCGGTCCTGCCGGTCCTTGTGGCCCAGGTGGCCCTTGTGGCCCTGCTGTGCCTTGTACTGGAAGGAAAAGCTGAACTGGATCGTTATTTTTAGGGCTGAATCCGTTGAGGGTGTCTAAGGTGACCGTGATATCAAACCAAATGTCTGGTCCATTATTGACCGGCGTACCGACAACCTTAAATTTGACACTTTGATTGGCAGCAGCGGCTTCGTACAGGAACAATGGTCTTGAATCAACAAGCTGCCTTAGACCAAAAACTCCTGCTCCGGTTTGATCAAAAGCATTGGCATAAATATGGGTGACAGAGGAAATAGTGGCGTTATTACCAGCAATTTCGCCGCTGCCAGGGTTAGCCGCTGCGGTCGCTGTCGACCATTTATAAGGTGCATCATCTGAAGAATGCCCAGGTGGGCCTATTGGTCCCGGTACTCCGGGAGCACCAGCTGGTCCTTGCGGCCCTTGTGGCCCTGGAGGTCCGATTCCCCCTGGCGGGGCTACTGCCCCTGGAAGGGTAGGCAATTTTTTCCAGCTCCAGGCTTGGCCTGTATCTCGATAGGGATAAGGAGCTGGATCGATATTGGGCGACAGAGTCCAGACTGAACCGTCTGAACAAGCTACCCAGACCGAATTGGGATCAGTCTGGCTGGGAGAGATGGCAACTGGATTATAAGTTACCCCGTTGAGTTGGGGGATCGGCGGCAGTTTTTCCCAAAGCCAATTTTGGCCTGTATCTTGAAAAGGGTAAGGAGATCCGACCGAATCGATATTGGGCGATAAGATCCAGACCGAACCATCTACGCAAGCCACCCAGAGCGAATTGGGATCGTTTTGTCTTGGGCAGATGGCAATCGGGCTGGGAGGCTCGCTCATTTTTTGATTCCGGATGTGGCCTGTCGCAGGCGGGCTTGAGCATCGATTTTGCGCCCGACAGCGCTTTTAGCGGGTAAGGGAATGCGTGCGCGCCGACGCTTCTGGGGGCGCATGTTTGGCTTTGGGCCGGGCGCTTCCGCGCCCCCGGTTAGAGGTCCGCCGGTTAGTGGTTTTGGCATTGGGAGCTCCTATTCCGTCATTGGAAACCGCGCCTCCGCGTGAAAGTGCGCGGTTGAGATGGGTGAGTTTTTTGGTTTGTTTGGACATTAAAGAAAGGAGGATCAATTACTGGTTTAAGGAATTTTTAGGCTTTTGTTGTTCTTCTTGTTCCCCTCCAGAACTAATCTTCTCCACACCCGCAGGCGTGGCCCCACCAGCTGTGCATCCACTCGCTGGTATTGCATTTGCCGCTAGAGTCACTGGTGATCTGGGCCAGGTTCATGTTGAAAGTGGGACCGGCTTCCTGAGAAGCATGGGTTTTTTCCGGCACAATTTGATTAGAGGCATGTGGTGTTGCGCCTCCGGTACGCATCAGGCTTTTTCGTCTGAGCAAGGGACTGTCACCGTTCATTTTTTGTATCTTTCCGCCTCCTCAACACTGGAGTCGATTGGACACCCTGGTAGCCAGGGAGGACATTTGGCCATCAGGTTTTTTATCAGAAAAAGCGGTGTTCGAATTGGAACTTCCATTACCAGTTCATCATGAACACGCAGTATTATTTTAAATCCGTATGCAGCCAAGCGGAGAGCAGCATCCCGCAAAACATCCCGAGCGATCGCGCTTACTACGTTTTCGGTCAGCATTCCGCCGTAGAGTTTCTGACGAACCATCTTCCCCTGTCGGCAGATGATGGCTGTAGCGCCGTGGTCCTCGCTAACCTTAACCTCACGGTAGCGCAGTGTGCGGCCACTGGGTAAGGGGATCTTGTAATCGTCGCCTTCTGCGTTTCGAATCCCCTGGTCCAGCATTTTCCAGAAGGCTATGATGCGTGGATTCTTAATTCGAAAATCTTGAACGATCATCCAAGCATTGGTCCATTCAGTCACAAGCTCAAGATCCCGTTTTTTCCATTTGGCGAGGGTCGCGGGGTCTTTTTCATATTTGGCAAAGTAATCAGCGAACGCGGCTTTTTGCTCCTCTGTGATGGGCCGCGAGAAGATTTCTTTAGCTTCCTTGCCCAGGTAGGCAGGCAGATAAGCCATGGAACAAAATTTGCGCCAGCCGGCCCCGTACCCAAGGGCAAGCACGCGTGCTTTGGCCAAGAGGTAATGACGCGGGTTTTCGAGTTTATAGTCGCCGCTTCCACGCCACCCCATCGAGGTCCGCGCGTGAGCCTCATACGGGCTCATGCCGCGCTCTATGAGCGTGAGTTGCGCTATGTCTTTCACCATATAAAGGAGTACCCTGGCTTCGATCTGTTTCAGATCGGCGATGACCAACTTGCTGCCGGTTGGAGCAATGATCGAATGGCGCAGCTGGATACCGCAGATTGGCTCGCGGCTGAAATTCTGCATATTGATTTTGCCGCTCCCGGAATCGCGTCCGGTGTGAGCACCGAAATATTTAAGCTCATAGGGCATACGCCCGTTGAGTGGCCGAAGCCGGTTGAGCATGCGGGTGATTTTAGCGCTAAGCATATTGGCGCGACGGTAATCGCGCATAGCGCCGACCCACGGATATTTATCGCCGTGAAGTTCCATCCAGGCATCGCATTCCTCACTGCTCATGGCGAGTGAGGCCGGTGGATTGAGTCCCTCAAACTCACAGGCCGCATCGAACGCTGGGCGCGACAATGGCGGCTTATCGGGAACCCAAGGAATGTGTAGCAGTGCTTCTTTTTTCTGAAGCTCTAAAATATCCAGCTGCTGGTGAAGTAGCCCCTTATCAAGGGCAATACCGTAAGCGCATGAACTGAGGGTAAGCAGTGAGAGCTGACGTTCAACCAGTGGCCATTTGTCGGCAAATTCAGCCCAGATTCGATAGGCCCAGTAAGCGTCCTGTTTGCCGTAGATAAAGAGGGCTTCTTTGTGCTTGGGCTTGAGATCGGCCCAGTGTTTGCCGCGCATTCCATTGCGGACATCCTTGGTTACTTCTGCTCCGAATAAAACTTTAGCAGCGCCGTCCAGGGCTCTGGGAACTCCCAGGTATGCGCAAAGATTGGCTGTGCAGTTCCATTCGGCGGGATGGACAAACTTGGGGATAACGCCCCGGTGTTGAAGGTGGTCAAATACCTGCGCGTCGAAATTCGCGTTATGGCTGACCACCAGTTGTCCATGGAGAAGTTCCCAATTGAATTCATGGGGGTGGCAGGCCAGGTCGATTCCATCACCGTTGTTTGCACTGACCAAATAGATTTCGGTTTCGGGATTGTCCAGGTATTCCCGAACCCCCATTTTTTTAATCGACACCTGGGGACTATAAAAGCTTTCAAAATCGATTGCGATATGGTCCCCAGGCATAGGGTTAAGATTTGCTGCTGCTGGCGATTTGAGGTGGAAGATTTTTCTCTATGAAAAACCAGATGTCCTCATCCTTTTCAGGTAACGGTGCCCAGCTGCCAATAGTGGCTTTTTCCCAGATGGCTTCGATTTCACCGGCATCAAACAGGTAGCCGTGATCAAAAGCAATGTGCAAAAGGCGGTAGACATCTTTTTGGCGGTCTTCTTTCACGCCTTTATAAGATCCCGCTACAAATTTGATCATGAAGGTAATTCAATAGGTTCTGGTTTTTCATCTGAATTACGATCAGGAACCGGCATGTTAGCCAGCGGAAGGAATTCCGCGGCTTGAGGGCTGATTCCAAAAATGAGCGTATCTTTGGCGCTCAAGATCAGGTCTTCAAGGACAAGCCCTGGAATATCGAGAAGCTGAGCCAAGCTGTTGCGGAAGCCAAGCACATCATCTTCGTGAGAGAGGGTGTTGACGCTGAAAGCCTGGCTGCGGTCATTTACATTGACACCGAAAGCCGCTGCAATCAGCCCTGAAACATTGTAGTGGCCGCCATTGTTCAGGACGAAAAACCGGTAGCAGTGTTTAATTTGGGAGCCGATTTTTTCATCCTGATGGATGTAATGGATGGCGGGGCGGCGTTTATCCAGCAGCATGGCGCGCAGGATCTGAATACAGGTGTCTTTATTGAATTTTGCCATTGGTGGAGAACCATTTGGGTTCATAGTAATTGGACTGGTGAAATAATTCCAATTGTCCAGGTAGTCCTGGAGTATCTTGGTGTGGTTCGTGAAGATGCTCTATCTCGCTGAAAAGTGAATTGACGACAGCGAGCTGAGTTGGGGGCAGATCGCGAGTCTGCCTCCAGATACTTTCGATCTGGTGAATCATGGCCTTGCCTTGCCTTGGGGGTTATTTAGTTAGGGGAGTACTTCTTTGGTGTATTTGATGAAGTCAGGAGAGTTAAAACCGTTGGAACTCGGTTTAAGGTTGTACCAGGAATTTTTGGCGTTCTGTTGTTTTTCAGAAACCAATTTCCAGTTACCTACTCGAAGTCCTTGCTCCTTTGCTTTCGGAGTGTCCAGGAAAGTGAAAAGCGGTTGGGCAGTCACTTTGTAGCCCGTAGGGCTGGTGGTGAAAATGGCTGCTGTGTAATGGGTGCCTTTAAAGTCGTAAAAGAAATTTTGTTCGACGACGTTAGGGTCCATTCCTTCTGGAGCTGGAAGGAACAATAAAAGATGAGCAATCGGCAGAGCCAGTTTTTCATCTCCTGCCAGTTGTCCTGAAGGCCATTCGGTCGCAAATCCCGCCACGTGCGCTTCCTTGGATGTGTTGAACATCTTCGGTAAGGTGGTTGAGTTCGGGTCGTAAGGACGCCGTTCCTGGTACTGTTTTTTCATTTTCAGCACCGTCGCAGTGATCACTTTGCCGTATGGCGCGATAACCAGCTCCTTATTCAGGATCAGGTTGCCAAAACCCATGCTCTCGCCAAGAGCACCGCTTTTCTGACCCAGGTTAAGCCGGGGGATTTTTTTATCCTGGCTGGTGATTTCGCCGGTTACATCGCCGTCGAATTGAATAAAGGTCGATACTTCCTCACCCTGGACGGGTTCGGATGGAACAATTTTTTTGCCTTGTTCCTCTGCGCTAAGATCGAGGTCTTCTAATGATTGAACTGCCATATACTCTATTTTTCTATTTTTACTTGTTATCTAAAGCCACGGGAGGCCGCGCCCTCATCTGATAAGTTGGGGGTTTGATTTCCATGGCGCTTTCGTCCTTTAACAGGTCCGAAAATTCTTCCTGGGAACGTTTCTTTTGGCCTTTGGGCGCTTTGTCCATCAGTGCCTGATCGAGTTTGCCGATCTGAATGTCGGCACAAGCCAAATATTCCGCCAGTTTCCATCCTTGTTTTTCCAACAGTTCCCACACTCGCACCGGTCGCGTGATTTGCCGCTGGCCAGAGATTTCGATCAGCCGGAAATTGCGAAAATCGTGTCCTTGGCGAGCCAGTTCGGTAACGTGGTGTTTGACCGAATCACACCATTTTTCCATGACTTTGGCGAACATTAAAACCCGATTCAGCGTTTCAATATCGGTGATTTCAGAAGGGTGAATCGGTTCGGGGATATGGAAAGAAGGTTCGTAAGCGGGAGCGATTGCGCTGGCAAAATCGCGAAGGGCAAGACAACCGGCTTTGTTGCCGCAGAAGCGGCATTGTTGCCATCCAGCATGATACTCTTTACCGGCTTTGGTTCGTGCATTGTGAATGATGGCCAGAATTTGGTTCTTCATTCGATCCACGTCCTCGTGTGAGAACGTGTGATAATCGGCGTAGTTCAGATGAGGCTGAATGATGTGACCCCTGATCCGCTCCAGCCAGGGAATAGCGTCGAACAGGCCGGTGATATAAAACTGGATCTGCAGATTTTTTTCAACTGGATCAACCGGATAAATGCCGGTTTTAAGATCCAACAGGTCAGCTTCTTTGAGCTGAGGCCAGAGTAAAATCCGGTCAATGTAACCCCACTGATCTTCCAGCAGATCAATTTTGATTTCCTTAAGTTCTCGGTAAGGAAGCGATACGTTGCCGTTTGACGAGGGCGACATAACCAATGGCTTTCTTGGCGCAGGCGATTTCGATTTCGGTTTGGCAATGGGACAGATCTCCTGTCTCAAATGCTTTATGGATCGCGGTCCCACGGCGAGCGGCTTGCTCACCGGCTTCTTCGGTATCGCCTTGGCACCAGCTGGGGCAAAGAGCGAAGTTTTTTAAGGTGGAGGGACTGTAGGGGGCGTGTTCGAGTTCGGGGTAGTCTTCTGGGTCCATGGAGTTTGATTAACCGTTGGACTCACCACTGGCGATGGATGCCGGTTGATCGCTGCCAGCATTTCGGTTTGAACCGCGAGTTCCAGCCGGTCGATGAATTTATCGCTTACACGGCTGAAAAGTCTGCCTTTTTCACTGGGGAAACGCTCGTTGATTAAGCGTAACGCGGTGAGGCGTACTTCCTTGCGATTCAGTAACCCCTTGCAACCAATGATCGGTGTGGCATTTTCTGTCAGTATTGGAGTCAACTTGTTTTCTGCGTTGATTTTGTTTATTCCTTGATCTTGAACCCCTGCTTCTACGGGCGGGGGTTCTTGATTTATATCGGCGGCGTTATCGGCATCAGGCACCACCTCCTTTAAATCTTCTTTTGGTGCATCGCTTCCAGCATCAGGAGCGCATCCGCTGTCTTCAAGGATACTATAATCGAAGGGAACAGATCCGACGCACGTGTCTTGAGGTGATTTTTCCACTGGTCTCCGTATGTCTTGCGGTTGCCTAGGGACATCGCTTTTTGCCATTTCTGCGGGGTCACGAATCGGACCCGAAGTCCAAGTGTGAGCAGCGTCCAATAAGGCCCTCCCGCTGCGTATCCGAACTGAAACATCCTCGCTCCGGTCGATTTTTCTTCGTCTCCTGTGTAACCGCCGACTGCTTCAATGATTGAATCGGTCGGGTTGATTGTTTTGATTAAGTCAACAAGTTCTCGTGGTACTTTAGGTAAGGGTAAGGCCTGAAAAATCCCCTTCGAGCTCCTCCAGGCTACTCCCCCGTTTTTTCCGGGGTCGAAGGCTGCTAGCACGTCCATTGTAAAGGCCGCGTCCTTCTTTGGTTTTCAAAAAATTGAGCCATCGGGTAAGTTCACTTTCTTTGATGATAACACGACGATCAGGGGTTATTTCACTACGCAATCTTGCTTCTCCAGGCAGTCGTCGGTAAAGATCTATCATACGTGTGGTCTTATTAAGCCGCCTGGCAACTTCCTGGCGCTCTAAATCCCGATCGATTTTATCCTCTTGGGTAGTGTCAATAATTACTCGGTCGGACTCAGTTCGAAGCCTGAAGTTAGTCTGGGGGATGATCAGTTTCATGCGTCCCTAAATTTCTACTCCAGTGGAAACAGCAAGTCAAGCTCTCGATGGCAGAATTTTAAAATATGGCCGGCGGTTTCGCCCTGGTATAGGAGAGCTGGAGATCGAGTTGATAGCCTTCCGGGATGGGTTTACCGAGGAGAGCGGGGGGCTGGGTAAGTGGCGGCATTTTATCCGGTGTGTCAGGGCTTTTTGGGGGAAGGATTCAAAGAAGCCTTTCGAATGGCACCCGTGGGCGGTACGGATGGCGCAGTGCGCCAGCATACATCGCTACCTGTCGTTAGCCGGTTGTGGCAGTTCTGGAAAAACAGATTTTTGTGCCTTATGGGGGATCATCAATTTTGTCTGCGCCCCGGCTGACACCTTGGTTCTGGTGACTAGCACGTCTCTTAAAGACAGCCGGCGGCGGATCTGGGGGGCAATCTGTGATTACTGGCGATCCGTAGACGGCCTCCCTGGCAAGCTCGTAGATTCGGCCGGCATCATTCGATTTGAATTCAACGGTAAGGTCTACTCGAGCGATCGATGTGGTATATCGTTGCTGGCCGGTGAGAAAAAAAAGGAGCGCGAAGCTGTGGGAAAGATCATCGGTATGAAGAACAAACGTGTCTTCCTCTTGGCTGATGAGCTTCCCGAACTTAGTGAGGCCCTGATTCAAGCTGCCGAGTCTAACCTTTCGCTTAACCCATACTTCCAGCTAATCGCTTCTGGCAACCCCAATTCACTTTATGATCCACATGGACTTCTCTCCGAACCTCTCGACGGATGGGGATCGATCACTGTCGAAGATGAGGAATGGCAGACTAAACGAGGATATTGCCTACACTTTGACGCTCTCAAAAGTCCTAACTGGATTGCTCAAAAAGACACTTGGCCAATTATCGGGGTCGCCCAAATACGTGAGGCACAAGAGAAAATGGATCAGAATGGCCTTGCCTTCTGGCGGATGTTCCGGGGGTTCTGGTGTCCGACAGGCGATGAGACGGCGATCTATTCAGAACCTGATATGGTCAAATTCAGGGCGAGTGAAACTGTTATTTGGGGAACGGAACCACCCACGATTGTGGCTGCACTTGATCCCGGCTTTACAAATGGTGGTGCCCGAAGCGCTCTTTGGATCGGGCATTACGGGCGTGATCGTGATGGGCGGATGGTTATTTATTACTCGGAACTTGTCATCCTGGAAGAGGATGTCACGAACAAAGAGGAACCACGGAATTTCCAGATCGCGCGGAAATTCAAGGAGTTTTGTGAAAAGCGCGGGGTCACCCCTGAGCATGCGGCTTTTGATGGTACAGGAGGCGGGATCACTTTCGCTGATATTGTACATCGCATTTGGCACCCGGATGTACTGGCTGTTTCCTTTAGTGGGCTGGCTACTGACATGCCCGTCAGCATGTTCAGTCAGGAACCGGCTAACGAGCGGTATGCTGACCGGGTCAGCGAGCTTTGGTATGTCGGTCAGGAATTCTTACGCAATTATCAGCTCAAAGGCGTCACCCCTGAGCTTGCTAAAGAGCTCACCGCTCGACATTACGTGACGGTTAAGCACTCCAGCGGCCTTCGCATTCGGGTGGAATCCAAGGCTGATATGGCTTCTCGGACACAGAAAAGTCCGGATGTGGCGGATGCGGCCATGATCCTGGTCGATTTATGCCGTAGCCGGTTGGGGGCAATTCCAGGGGGTGAAAAAGGCATTCGCGTGTTTCCGACGCGTTCTGAAAATAAAAATGAACCTCCTCCGCAAAGGGTTGTCATGCAGAAGATTAAGCGCTTTGCTAGAATTACGGCACCCAGGTTAAGGTATGGGAATGACCTTGCTAGTGGTCAATTCCGTTGATAAAGAAGGAGTTTAGGATGCTTTTAGTTCTCCCGTTTCACACGCAGGATGCAAAACTTGCATTAAACCTGGCAAAATACCTGGAATTGGTCGGTCCTTACAAGAGTCATGAGCTATTACTTGTGACTCCCAATCATTGCGAGGAGATGGCTAATAAGATTCTGCAGGCCGTTGGAGATCAATTTGCCAAAACGAGTATTCATTACTTGGTCAATCATAAAGATGGGTGGCCGGTGGGTCCGAACATGATGTTTTACTCGACCATGCTTCACATTTGGAACAATGTGGATTGCGAGTGCTGGTACTTTTTCGAGCCCGATAATACTCCGCTTAAACCCAACTGGCTCAATAGTTTATATGATGAGTATCGGCGGGTGCAACGACCGTTCTTAGGTTTTATTCACCCCACCCACTGGCGTAGAGCTAGCGGGGAGGTCTATGACGACGGTGTTCATATGACGGGAAGCTCGATTTATCCCAAGAATGCTCCCCGCTACTCGATTCTTTACAAAACGATTCCTTTTGCCCCGATTGCGTTTGATGTCTACTGGCAGTGGGACATTATCAAGCATGCCGCTTCGACCAGCCTGATCCATCATGAGTGGCGCAGCTGGAAGTACAAACTGAACAAGGAAACCGGGGAAATCCTGGGAGAGCGCACTCCGAATGGCACAGTTATTCCTGAAACGGTAAGGCCGCTATCTCCAACGGCAGTTGTTCATCATGGGTGTAAGGATGGGAGTCTCATGAAAATCATGCGTGAGCAATTGACTTCGCGAAAAGAGGCCCTTGAAGAGCCAGAGCTTGTTCAGGAGACCTTGCCGGTATGAATGCACTGACCGAGGACCAGCTGGCCAATCTTGATTATGAAGGTCATACACCAAAAGGGTCCCGGCTCAGCGATGTTTTTGCCGCCTGGGCGCTTTGGACGGCTGCTTGGCAGGCTGATCGCTCGAACGCTTATAACCGTGCTCGGGTTAATGAGATGCTGGACGGCTTTCCTCCGTACGATCAAGCGGAACTGGATAATCTAGGGCAATCCCAGCGGACCAACATGAACATGCTGGAGGGTGCCAGTATCATAGAAAGCGCCCTGGCTCCGTACAACGATCTTACCAGCTCCGTCGACTATATTGCGCAGGTCGAGACGCTCGAAGGCGATCCGCAGGTGCGGGTCGAGTGGAATCAGATAATGAGCGAAGAGTTCGATCGTCTCTTGCGAACCTGGCATCGATTTGAATTCAACAATCAGGCCCTGGCTCGTGAGTTTGTCGTTCATGGATTGGGAGTGGTTTATTTCGAGGATGACTGGGACTGGCGCTGGAAAGTCTGCGGCCTCGCGGATTTTATCCTCCCGCGCAACACGCCAGCCAATGAAGATGATGTCGATTATGCGATTGCTCGACGCCGTTATACGACGACGCAGCTTTATCAATTTATTAAAGACCCGGAGTTCGCTGAAAAGAATGGCTGGAACGTCGATGAGACCAAGAAGGCTATCTATTGGGCGACATCGAGCCGGAATTCAGCACCAACTGCTTGGGAATGGGAAGAGCTAGAGCGGGAGATGAAGCAGAACGACGTCTATTATGGACGCGTGAGGGCTAAGGAGATCTGGGTGTTGCACTTCTGGGTGAAGGAATTTGATGGGACAGTCAGCCATTTTATGACCCTGGAAAATGGGCTCAATCAGGATTTTCTTTTTAAACGGATCGGACGGTTCAAATCGATCAAGAACTGTCTTCATATCTTTACCTACGGAATCGGCAACGGGTATTACCATTCAATCCGAGGGCTGGGATATAAGATATTTCCCCAGATCCAGGTCAGTAATCAATTGCGGTGCGCGGTCGTGGATGCGACTTTTTTCAGTGCAGGGCCAGTTGTGCAACCTGAAGATTCGACCGCTGTCGATGAATTATCTTTCAGTTACATGGGACCCTTCACCCTGGTTCCGCCCAATATCCGGTTTGTCGATATCAAACATCAGAACATTGCTGATCAGATTTTGCCGATTGTTCGCGATCTTTCGATGCAGATAGAGGCTAATACCGGTACTTACCAGCCGCGTACCGGTCAGGATCAGGTTAAAGGGCAGAAAGAGAAAACTCGGTTTCAGGTTCAGGCAGAGCTCCAAAAAGAGTCTGCTCTTTCGACCAGCGCCATGAACCTATTCTATATACCGTGGGACCGGGTTTTGGCTGAAACGTTCCGGCGTGTTACTTCTCCGGAACTTACGCAGCTAGACCCTGGTGGGCAGGAAGCGTTTCAATTCCGGGTGCGGTGCCTGAATCGCGGGGTACCGATGAAAGCCTTGCAGAATATCAAGCGGGTGCGTGCTGTGCGCGCCATGGGTTATGGGAGTGCAAGTGCGCGGCTTCTTGCCCTGGATCAGATCGCCAATGTCGCACCACAGTTTGATGAAATCGGGCGGCGTAACGCTATCCGGGATCGGGTAGCGGCGTATGTCGGGTATGCGCAGGCTGATCGTTATGTCCCGGCTGCTCCAGAAGCTGGGCGACAGCCACAAGATCAGAAAGACGCAGAAATTGAAAATGCCGTGATGATGCTTGGACAAGCGATGCCAGTTAACGCAAAAGATCTGCCGCGTGTCCATATTACTGTTCATTTTACAGCAATGCACCAGCTCATTGCTGGAATTAAGGCAGGGCAGGTTCAAGCGATGCGAGGAAGTGGGCAGCTCCACACGATTCTTGATCACACCACCCAGCATGTGCAGCAGATGGTGGGAGATCCCACACGATTTCAGGAGGTAAGATTCATTAATAAAGGGCTCAACCTGGTCCAAGGATTTTTGGCTCAGCTTGATCACAATATTCAGGAGGCTCAGGCAGCAGCAGCACGTGAAGGCGAACAAGCAGCTCAAGCGCAGGCGGTCCTCGCCCAACGCGCGCAAATCGGTCAGTTACCAGGTGGACAAGTTAATGCGGCGGCACCGGGGGCCGCCCCTGCCAGAGCTGGTGGCGGCGCAGCCGGACCCACGGGTGGAGCGGGTGTACCTACAACTTCAGCTGCGTCTTACGCAGCTCACCAAGCTGCTGCACAAGGTCAGCCGCCACTTGATCCGAAACTTATTGCTCAGATCCAGGCGCATCAGGTCAAGATGTCGACAATGCAACAAGAAGCCGATCTCAAGAACAAAATCCTTGCCGATCAAGGCCGCCAGAAGATTGCATTCGAGGATGCACGTATGGCCCGGCGTATCGCGCGCGAAGCGCAACTGATGGGTATGCAAAGTCAAAAAGGAATGATGGGCCCGGGACCTGAGGCGGCTGAAGGGGGAGAAATTAACCCGACTGACTGATGCTTCATGAGGAGTGGCAGGCGCTAGGGCTGACTGAGCAATGGCGCTCAGTGGTTAACTCGCTGATTTTTAAACAGGCGTGTGGTGTGGTTTTGGAACGGCTTTATGAGTTCAGAACTAATGGCACCCTGGAAACCAATGCGCTTCAGAACCAATTTAAAGAAGGGACTTATTCAGCAATAGCGACCTTGAGAGCTTTGGCTGATCCTCCAAAAGCTAGGCAGCCGATGCCGAAACCTTGGGAATTTGCTTCCCGTGTTGAAGAAGAAAAAATCCTTCCAGAAGGACCCAGACCACGAGGAGATTTAAAACGTGAGTGAAACAGCGGCACCCCCCACACCACCCCCGGCAAAGTTTGAGGATTTCATGAGTGACCAGATCGGCGCGTCACTCAAAGAAAATCCAAAGATACCATCTTTAAATAAACAGGCACCTCCTCCTTCTGAAGAATCACCTGATCAGCCAGCTAAACCTGTTATTCCTGAGACGACACCCGAACAGGCGGCGAAAGCGTTACTACCGGATTTTTCAAAACTCGCGTTTGGCCAGCAGGTTGAAAAAGTTGTTGAAAAGGGGCAGGAACAACCGGCGCAGGCTCCAGTAAAAGCTCTGGAGCACGAGGATTTTCCCGAAGAGCTTCCTGGCGCGGCAACTCCGCAGGCTAAAGATACCTGGGGGCGTTTGCGAACTTCTAACCAGGCGCTTTCCAAACAGAACGCTGAATTGATCAATCGGATTAAGGACGCTGAAGCGCGGTTAAAAGAGTTTGACGGCAAAACCCCGATGGCCACCGATGAGTTTGAGAAGCTTACCGGCGAACGGGACAATCTTTCCAAAGAGCTGCGCCTGGTAAAACTGGAAAAGACTCCGGAGTATCAGCGCGCGGTACAAGCTCCGATGGAGGCGATTGAGGGTGAGCTCAAACGGCTCTCGAATAAATACAATATTGGTGCCGGCCGAATCCGGGAAGCATTGATTGAGTCTGATCGGGATAAACAGGGGGATCTGTTGAGCAGAGTTACTGAGACTTTCAACGATCGGGACAAAATCAATTTGTTCAAGCTCTCCGATGACGCTCGGGAAATCATTCGGCGAAAAAGTGTTCTGCAGGCCGATGTTAAACAAGCCCTGGATTATATCGAATCCAAGCGCGTAGCGGAAGTTGAGCGTACCAAGGTTGAAAGCGCCAACGAATGGAATGGCGCGCAAAAGAAAGCGTGGAAAATGCTTGGTGACGAGGTTTACCTTGCGCGTCCCATTGAAGGCAATGATCAATGGAACAATGATTTAGAGGCAACCAAGGAGCTTGTTGCCCGAACTGATTTAGCAACCCTGGCTCCAACTGATCGCGCCAGGATTCTGGTTCAGGCGGCGTTATTGCCGCGTGCGCTTGTAACAATCCATCAGCTTTGGAACATGTATCAGGATGCTGCCAAGGGGTTGCAGCGTTATCAGGGAGTTACTCCTGGTGCTGGTGGCGGTCGCGCCACTGGTGGTGAGGGCAATGGCCAAGTTGCTCCTGGCAGTCCGACAGCCGATGACGGGATGAGTTTTATCGATGCTATTGAGTCGAAAATTAGAAATCCTTCTCGACGGTAATTCACTTGCTAATTGCTAGTCACATCGCGTACCTGTAGCGGATTATGGCAAAGAAGAAATCACCGGCAAAGATGGCAGCAAAAGCAGCTGAGAAGATTAAAAAGGAAGCAGTAGAAGAGAAGAAAGAGAAGAAGAAATAGCTTCTTGCCATCCCTCCCCTAGAGCGATAGATATTCTCTCACGGTCGCCCCCGGTTAAGCGGTTGTACATCTCACTCAAAATCGGAGTGTAAAGGTACCATCCTCCTGGTCCGAGAAACGGCTGAATTCTCTGAGCTTCAGTCTTCAGGATCATTTTCCCTCGGAAGGAGGGTACTCGTATCTCTTACACCATTGAGCAGCAGCTCATTACGGAGTCTGGCCGTATCGGGCCCGACATTTACCGGCGCACACTCAACATGTCGCCGTGGCTCAAACTCATGAAACAAGAAGAGTTTCCTGAGGAGATGGGCCAGATTATTTCAGTACTGACCTATGAACGTTCACTGCCAACCTATCCTCTGGTCTGGCAGAACATCGGTCAATCACCGGCACCTCCAGGCCCCGGCGTAGTTGGTGGCACCTGTTTGCCGCCTGTGACTGAAGTCGACTATGCGCAAACCTTGCTCCAGTACCAGCTGCAGCATACGGCTCTTCAGAGTCCGCCGCTTTGCGTTAATGACCTTCGAGTCACCTTCCAGCGCAAAGAGCAGCTGACCAACATGATGTATGTGCTGACTGAGAACAGCGCATACGCCTGGATTAACCGCTACCGGGATGAATACACGCGGCTCGCGTTGCATCAGATCATTGCCGCTTCCGGCTTTCCTGATGGCGCAGGTGCCGGGTTCCCGGCGACCGTGCCCACGGCAACACTTACGCAAGGTATTTTGCGCAAGTTTTACATGAAGCTCAATCGTGACGGCGGTTCGCTTAACCCGCTGGATCGAGAGAACGGCCGGCCGGTTTACGGGCTGATCACCGATGCGGAAACCAGTGAGAACCTGATCAAGTCGAATGCAAATATCCGCGAGGATTACAGGTTCAGTTCTCGGTCAAACGAGCTCCTGGCTCCGCTGGGTGTTGAGCGCTCTTATGGCGGATTTTTCCATATTGTCGACGATTTGCCGGCGAGGTGGAATTTTACCGCTGGTGCCTGGGTACGGCAGTATCCCTATGCCAATGCCCCGGCCACTCAGGGACAGAAAGCACAGATCGACCCCAATTACGAGAATGCGCTCTATACTGACTCGGTCATCTTTCACAACGATGTGATGATAAGCCTGGTACCAGCCCCGATTACCTCTCCTGGGGGTAACACCCGGTTTGATCCGGTCAGTTACCGGGGTGAATTCAAATGGTTGAATATCCCACATCAGACTGACAATCCGGACGGCACCATCGGCTTTTTCCGTGCCATTTTAGCGCAAGGCTCCAAGCCAGTCATTCCGGCATTCGGTTATGTGATCCGACACCTGCGTTGCGACACGTTCCTGGATATGTCGGCTTGCCCAACTAGTTAACAAAATGTTGCGTGTTTCCACGTGGAACACGCAACGTGTTTTCATCCTTATGCCGATAGAATTTGCTTTACCGGAGGGGTTTCAGGTCCCCGACCAAACCGAACCCGGACAATCCTTTGATGCTGTAGCGACAATCTCTGTAGGCGAGGATGGCAAAGCGCAGCTCTTGGCGCTCGATGGCCTGCCTGTCGAAGGAGGAGAAGAAGAAACTGCAGAGCGACGGGCGGGTCAGCCGCCAGCACCCGGAGGAGCGGCGGCTACGGCTGGCCAGGCACCGGCACCGGCTGACAATCGATCATTTTTACAAGCGATGGGGGCGACATGAAGATTTTTAAACCTCTTGGAGGGCCAACAGTGCCTGGAATTAAGTTCAAACGAGACGCTCTGCGGCGTCCTCCTAAAATAAAAAGGCTACGACAATGAGCAACGGTGATGGTGGTGATGGCGGCATTCAATTGGGCCAAGACGGGGCTGGCGATACCAGTCCGATGGGAATGCCTGGCGGTGGCGGTGGGCCGGATTATCCGGGTCTTTCAATGTCAAGCGATCATCCGGATATGGAGGGTGCGCCTGAAGAAGGAAGCGCCACGATTCATTTCCACAAACATTCGCACACCAAGGAGCGGCATCCGACTAAGGCTGGCTCGCATCGGCACCATGTCCACCTCAAAGTTCACTCGATCAAATTTAATAAGTCCAAAAAGAAATCGGTTTCCAAAGGTGATATCGCTGAAGCACTGGGTGCTGCCGGTGGCGGTCCAGAAGGCGGACCTCCGCCAGATGTTGGAGACGGTGGCGGCATGCCTCCGGGATAATGGATGAATCAATTCTTACTCCTCCTGAATTTGGAACATCAACTCGATTGCTTGATGACCTGCGAACGCTGATTAACGACCCCAAATATGATCATTTATCGGTGAGTGAACTGCTGGGTGTGCTCGATATGGTTCACGGCGAGTACCTCAAAAAATGGTTGGAATCTTAAAATGGCATTACTTGATTTAGGTTGCGCGTGTACTCCTGATTGTCCTCCGGTTGGCGGCACTCAAGGCCCCCCTGGTCCGATGGGACCGCAGGGTCCGCAAGGATTTCAAGGTGTGGACGGCGAAAACGCTTTCGGAATTACGGAAGCCGGCTTCACGATGCCCGATGTCGGGGCCAATGTGAATGTCCAAGTCGACCCGGCTGACTGGGCGACTCAAGGACAAACCGTTTATATCGGCGGGGTCAGCGGAGAAGTTGGATATTTCAAGGTTGCCGTCACTTCCACCTTGAGCACGATGGTGCTCACCAATCTTGGTTACCCAGGCAATTTAGATCCCGGTTCCAATATTGGAAGCGGCCAGCAGGTTACCCCGGCTGGGTTGCAAGGGCCGCAAGGACCGCCCTGGAAATTGACCAGCCCCTTAGGCGTCAATCTTGGCGGGACTGGGCAGGCGACTGTACCGGCAGCATTTACTGCGCTTTCCCCTCTGACCGGCAAAGGGCAACTGATTGGTTCTGACGGGCAGCAGAATATTGCTGTAATCGCCAATGCCGATAACCAGGTGCCGATTTCTGATGCAACGGCAACCGCTGGATTTCGTTGGCTGGATACAAGTCTTCTAAAGGTTTCCATTAATGAAATCTCTCCGCTGACCACCAAGGGTGACACCATGGTTTATGACGGGGTGATAAATCGCCGGCTTCCTGTAGGCCCCCTGGCTGGGATGGTATTGACGGTTTCCCCTGGAGCTGAAGCTGGAATCGATTGGATGAGCCCGGTGGGGTTCGCTTTTACCCGGCTTTCAACTGCTCGAACTCCGGTCGTTTTAAGCGGGATTGAACAGATGGTGGCGGTTTATACGCCCAATATCGCTTCCCCGGTTTCAGTGGTTTTGGCCGATGCAAGTCATTGGACCAATAACATGTTGCTTATCAAGGATGAGGGCGGCCTAGCTGATCAATATCCGATCACTATTACCACCAGTGATGGGACCACCATCCAGGGGCAGAACTCCTGGACGATCGACATCCCTTTCGGACACGTTTTCATCTATTCCAACACCAGAGAGTTTTACACGATCTAGCGCCATGGCCAATAACGGTTGGACTCCATTAGGTAAAAAGGTTGATCTCTCCCGCGAGGTACAGGGCACTCTGGCGATCACGTCACTCCCTGAAACCATTCAGGAAGATGTTACTGATGGGTACAGCTTAGGCACCAGCGCCGATGGGGTAAGTGTGCTGGAAGGTAAAGACACCAGCAATCAGCTGGCTTTTTATCGGTTGCAAGGCGGTGCAGGAACCACTGTTCAGCAGAAGGGAAATGCGCTCATTATTACTTCCACGGTCCTGGCCGGCAACACGCCTGGGGTGATGCTGACCACGACTTACGACACCAATAGTGACGGGATCATTGATCACGCGGCTTTGGCTGATTCGGTTCCCTGGACTGGGATCAGTGGAAAACCGGCCACTTTTCCGCCCTCGGTGCATACGCATGCAGAGAGCGATATTACCAATCTGACCACTGATCTTGCCGGCAAAGTGCCGACAACTCGTTTGGTCACAACCTCCTTTTCGTTGCAGGGCGGGGGCGCGTTAAGCGCCGATCTCACGTTGTCTTTGATTGGGGACAAGGCCAATGTCGGCCCCAATCAGCGTTATGGAACCGATGCAACCGGCAATCTCGGCTGGTACGCGGCAAGTGTCGGCGCGGGTGACATGTCCCAATCGGTCTACGATAAAAATGCCAATGGCATAGTGGATATGGCTGAAGCGGTGGTAACCGGTGGAGTTTTGACTGCCATGCTGGGCAATGGTGCGGTCACGGGAGTTAAGATTGCCTCTAGCACGATTCCAGGAAGTGCGTTTACGGCAACGGCGGTTAGCGATAGCCTGGGGTATAAGCCATTGAATAAGGCCGGGGATGTGGCCAGTGGCGGAATCACGGTCAATATGCCGCAGGGTTCAAGTGGCGCGAATCTCTGGCAGAAAGCGCATTTTCTGGCTCAGACTGATGGTTCGGGTTCCGGATCACCAGTAATAGCTTTTGCCTTAACCAACCAGGGGGCAAGTTCCGGAGCGGCGGCTTTATGGTTTGGAGGAGCGCATGGGGATATTCAGCTTGAATACGGCGACGGCACAACCGCATATCTTTTGAGCTCGATTTCGCTGGTTTCAGGAAGCCAGATCAATGCGGGGTCGATTCCTGGTAGTGCCCTGGCCACTGGTGCTGCCCAAACCAATTTAGGATATGTTCCAGTCAATGGCTCTGGTGGTGGAACTTACGCTCCATCGAGCCCTGTTGGTTTGCAGACCGCTCAAGGGTTGGGAGCGGCAAGCTGGAGCGTAGCGCCTTTAATAATTTCAGCTCCAGGAGGTGGTGGTTCACGACCGCAGATCGGTTTTTATTATCCGGGGGAAGCGGTCAGTTTGTATTTCGAACCGGCCGACTGGACGATGCGTTATATCGATTCGGGCGGCAACGTGCGGGTGCTTCTGGATAGCCAGCATGGAGTTTCAGGTGGCCAGCTGCAGGGAGGTGCGGCAGTAGCCAATATTGGGTATCAGCCGGTCAATAAGGGCGGGGACACGATGAGTGGCGGTCTTAGGATTACCAGTGATTATGGTTCGACTGGAGGACAACTTCATATCCAGGCAACCGGTGGAAGCCAGGTGGCTGGAATCACACTTGTTTCCCGGGGCGGCTATTCGTTTTCGTTTTGGGCTGAAGATAATGGTCACGTTTATCTCATTTGCAATAACGACGGGCGCACCGTGCAACTTATATGAATCATGGCTGATGTTGATGAAGAGGCTAAACGACAGATACCGGATCAGCAGGTCTCTTTTCAGGGAGGTGTTGACTCAGGGCATCAGCCGCGTCTTCTCAACCCCGATCGGGTAGTCAGGAGTGTCAACTGTTCTTATCGCGGCGGGATATTGTCCAATCGGCCAGGGTTTAAGAAATGGGTTTTGCGCTACAGCGATTCATCAATTCAAAACACCTTTGAACAAGGCTTTTTTCAGGGAGCCGGGTATTTTCAGGACAATATTTATTACAAACCTTCGATTGTAGTTGCTACCGGGGGCAATCTTTACCAGCTGCAGCTGCAAAGTGGTTACGCCAATGTCAGCCAACTTCCCGGTGTCAGCCGCAATCCTTATGTGGACAGGGTTTATTTCTGTGAAGCTGACAAGTACATGGTGATCCAGGACGGGCTTAATACTCCCATTTCTTTTGATGGAGCCACGTCCAAGTATTGCACTACGGTACCGGTGGGAACTATCATGGCTTACGGCCAGGGACGCTTGTTTGTTAAAGTCAATCCTCGCGCGGTCAGGGCCGGCGACTTGATCGGGTCCAATGATACTGCGCCCCTCTCTTTTACCGAAACCAATTACCTGGCCGAAGGCGGTGATTTCGGGCCTCCATCGTTTGTTGGTGACATCTCAGCCCTGGTATTTTATCCGCAGCAGGATACGGCCACGGGGCAAGGGCCACTTTTTATTTTCGGCCCCGGAGGATCGACTACGGTAAAAGTGCAGCTTGAGCGTACCACCTGGCAAGCTACGGGAGAGTTTCAGGTTGTTGGTTTAGTTAATAATGGTGCCTTGGGTGATCTATCTTGTGCCACCATGAACGGCGATCTTTGGTATCGGGCTTATGACGGCTGGCGAGCATATAAATCAGCTCGTGGTCAAATTAATCAGTGGGCGCAGACTTCGCTTTCCAGTGAAATGATTCATCGGATCAGGGATGAGTCCAAGTCGCTGCTGCCATGGGGTAGCTCGATTATTTATGATAACCGATTGTTAATGACCATCATGCCGCAAAAAGGTCCCAATGGTGTTTATCATTTAGGGATGATGACCCTGGATTTTCACCCTATTTCATCGGTGGCGATCACTCCTAATGCTTATCTGAATATTTACATGCAGGCTTACCCTGCTTGGAACGATATGTGGACTGGGATCAATCCTTATCAGTTGCTGCAGGGCTCGATCATGGGGGTGGATAAAGCGTTCGCCTTGGTCAATGAGAATAACCGGATTCAACTGTACGAGATCACTATTGATGATCCATTTGATAATTTTGGGAGCGTAGACCAGCCGATCAGTGCAAGTGTGGAAACGCGCGCCTTCACTTTTCAGAATGACCGGGAAGAAAAGAAGCTTTACGGGGGCGATCTCTGGTTCAGCCATTTAAAAGGCGACACCCAGATCAATGCTTTCTTCCGGCCCGATGAATATCCCAATTGGTATCCGTGGCACCAGGGGGTTTTAAGAAGCAAGTACCGGCAGGAGACGGGCGAGGAAATTGGCTTTCCCTTTACTTATTATCACGGGACTTTTGATCCCAAGTTTCAGTTGCCCACCCCGCCGGAATTTGATGATCCTTCCACCGGGCGAAAAGCCAACCGGGGTTTCAGTTTTCAGATGCGCCTGGATATTACCGGTTCCTGGGCGATTAACCGCATTCGGATGCGCGCCATGCGAATGATTGAGCATGACAAGTTTAAAAATAAAGTTGGCACATGAGCGGTTATCCATCTTTTACTCCAGTTAACGAGCTGATCTACAAGGTTGGATCGTTTAGTCATATTGTGCCGTCGTTTTTGCCGGATACCGCCATGATCCGCCCTTTTGGCGAGTACGGGACGGCTACTTATGAGGTGCATACTAACATTAATGGCGGCTACGGGCTTAATGTTAATAGTCAGCTAGGTGATAATAGAACTGATATAGGCACCGACATTAAATACCTGGTGACGCAAGAACTGAAATTGCTTCCTAGGGTGAGAAAAGTGGTTATCGCCATTCATTGGTACACCTCGGCGGATGATAATAATGTGGCGGTCAACAATATTGTGCCGGCCATCGGGCCGGAAGTGCAGGCTTGGAACTGGAAAGAAGCGCCTCCAGCCGAATACATCGCTTACCCCTGGACCCGCGCCAATGCTTATCATTTAAAGCCTACCCACCAGTTGTGGCCGACTTCGGACGACAATGCCTTACTTGACGGGATCAAATATTTGCAGGCTCAAGGGTATGAAGTGGGGCTTTGCCCGATGGCCACTCTGATGAGCAGCCAATATTATTTCCCTGACGGTGGCGAGTGGGAAGTGGATCGAATTAACAAAACCTGGATAGTAGCCGATCAGGCCAAATTTACTAATTATCTTGCTGCCTATAAAAGCTTTTACACGCACTACATCGATTTAATGGCCCAGAACAATATCCGCCCCTGGATCATGTACCTGGGGTACGCGATGCGGGACATCACCGGCTGCGGGGTTCCGCAATTCATGGTGCAATTTATTAAGGTAATCCATGATTTGGCCGAATATTGTAAGGTTAAACTTCCCAATACCCTGGCCACTTACGCAGCCGATCTGGACGAATATTATTACCCCTATTTAGTGGGAAGTAATTATAACAATTTAGCTCCGCTTTGGACCTGTTCAGCCATCGACCTGGTCGGGATAAACTGGTTTGCCCCGCTGGTTATCAATGACACGGAGGATCTTCTTGCCCTGCAACAGGGGGTATTCCAGGGAGAGGGGTACAGTTTTAACCTGACGAATTTCAGCTGGCGTTCAGGGCTTAGTGACCGGCTGATTTCCAACACTACCCGCAACTTTAAGACTGGACTTGCGCAAAGCCCGGTCAATCCAAGGGTTAACGGAGTAAAAGATATCCAGGAATGGCTTACTTTTTACCATTATTACCCGGCGATTTCAGGAGTCCTGGCCGGTTGTTCACCCCTGGCCAGTATTTCTCCGGAAGATCCCCGCCTTTGCTCGCATATCTATGGGACTGGCACCGTCCAGACCAAGATTGACGCCCTGACTCCTGAGCAGGGCGGTCTGGCTCCGCCGATCAATGACCTGGAAGATACTTGGGTTCTGGTTCAGATGCATTCCTACATGTCGTTAACCTTTCCTGATCGAATTTACGATCCTTCAATTTTTAAATTTGAATTCATTTTTGAGCTTGACCCGGTGCTGACCGATTTAAGCGGCAATTATCGGCTCACTGACAGTTCTTACGGGCTAAAAATCGACTCGATCAACGGCACCATCACCCTTTGGTTGCCTAAAATAACCGGGGCTTATCTGCAGGTGCCGCTTTTCTACGCAGCTAAAGGCGATATTGCCCTGGAGTACACCTCGACCAGTGTAAAAATCTCGGTTGACGGTGCTTATGATACGACGGTGACCACCGACGCTTCGACAGCGTTTAAACTGCCTTATGAGGGCGACAGCATGTGGATGGGCAACCCGCAAAAACCGGCTGATGGCAAAGTGCCGGCCGGCTACGGGGTGTGGCAGGGCAAGATTAAATATCTTTCGATTGTTATAGGGGAAGCCGAAGATGACCAGGCCGGGGGCCGATTTTATTTTGACGACACCTATTGTGGGATTCGTACCGCCTGGACCCCGAGTTTAAAGCCTTGGCTGGCGACCTCTTTCGGTTATTCGTCAGTCAGAGGGAGCGCAGTCGATCCGCAAACCAGGGTGCAGGTGATATTATCGCCTAATCCGACGCGGGTGCCCAATTGGTACGAGGAATATGAGCAGGTAAAGGACAAACTTTTTTACGGCAATTGGAAAGTCTGGGATATCCAGGGGCCTTACGGCAGCGATTTTGCCATTGACGACATTTACCAGGCAACTGTCATGTACGCGGCCGCCCTGGCGTTGATTGAGGCCGGGGCTCAGCATCAGGTAGCCTGGTTTTTTGATACGCGCAGCCCTCAAGCTTATCTCGCGTTGAATACGCCTGGGACCGTGCAGATTTTTAATGACGGGCTTAACGCGTCGATTAACTCGATGCTTAACGGTAAAGCGCCGGTGCGGGACGGGGGCAGCACTTTAGTATTTGGGCCGGCTGAAACAGTTTCAGAAGACCTGGGTCTTTCCATTGTGCCGGGACCGTTGCCTTACGAAAAAATCATCGTGGTTGAAGAGGGGGTGCCACAGGCATGAGCGAGAATTTTTCACTTCCCGTAAAAATTACGGTTGCCTCAGTTCCGGAGAGTTACCAGCCGCCCACCGACATGCAGGGTTTATTGGAAGCTGTTCCCCAGTTCACTACTTACGAGATGAACGACAGCGGGGCCAACGTCAATATCAGCTCTGATGGCGCAGGCGCTGACGGCAATGGGATTTTTGTCTGGATGCTTAACGCCTACAAGCTTCCCCCACGGATTCTGACTGGGTACCGGAACGATTGGTGGACGGTGTACAATGGGGTTCCCGGCGAGATCCGAATGCTGATTGCCGATTGGGGCTCTTATTTTGATGCCAGCGGGCGCGGGCGTCACTGGGGGCTGTGGGAAGGCTGGGCCTTGTGCAACGGGCAGAATGGTACGCCGAACCTGGCTAATCAATTTATTATTCCCGGTTACCGGTGGGATGGCGGCGGATGGGTAACTGATGTTTATACCTATTCTAAGTACAATTCACAAGCCGCTTCTACATCCTGGTGGGATCAGGTTAACATGGATTCTTATGGAATCAGCGATGCTCCCAGCAACCGGAGTTTTAATATCACTCTGGTTAATTTCGGCAATTTTGGAGGTGAGCCCGGTGCAGCCACTCTGGAGATTAATTATAATAACCAGTTTACTTCCATAAATTATAGCGGTGCATCGTGGACGGTGGTCGATTCAGGGCGTGGCAATACCAAATTTAATTATGCCTATTGGACTTATCCGCTCGATCAGTCCCCTTACATGGTTAATTCGCCCGTCAGCCGGATACCGCCTTATATCGCTGTGGGTTATGCCCAATTTGTAGGATACCCTTAAAATGTCGATCCCAATCAGAGCGCAGCCGTTACAGTTTCCCAGTGTGCAATCGGCACCCTCAACTTTCCAGGGTGTGGTCGAGGCGGTTGCCCAGTACACGCTTTATCAGTTTGATCCCGATTACATTCTGGTGGTCAAAGGGCCGAACACTCCGCAAAGCCAGGATCAGAACAAGCTCTGGTTAAAAACTGACCAGGTGGGCCGGCCGCTGGGGCTTTATGTCATGTACAACGGCACCTGGCGGCAGACGGCAACCGGCAATCCCGGCCAGATCGCCATGTTTGCCGGTGCCTGGACGACTTATTTCGATGCGACAGGGCTAGGCTATTCAGGGTTGCCTTGGGACGGCTGGGCGATTGCCAACGGGAACAACGGAACCATGAACCTGACCAACAAATTCCTGGTTCCAGGGTACCGGTGCGACGGCTGGGGATTGTGGGTGACCAATGTCGATGGCTATGACGCTTATTCTGGGGGCCGGTCCAGTTTTCAGATTTCTTACTATAACCTGCCCTATATGACGGTTACTCTTAATGCCCATGACGGGTTCGCTCCCGGCGGGGGCGCGTTTGGAGCCACTAATTACGGGGCTAATCCGCAAGGAGGGCTGGTTGGCTCTTGGCCCTACATGATCAACAATACCGGGTCGCAGCTGCCCATCAGTTTGATTCCGCCCTTTCTCGCCTTGGGTTTCGTCCAATTTATAGGTTTTACATCATGAGCCGGATAACTGTTGCTGAAGCTAAAAATATCTTGTGCCGAGTGGTGGATAACGGGGTGCCGCCTGATGACCCGCGCGTGGTGGCTCGGATCAACGAGGCCACTGAGCGGCTGATGGTCGGCGGTCATTTTGTCGGGATGACTCAGGAGATTACCATCTGCACTCAAGCCCAATGTTTCAGCCTGCCCCGGCAGATTGAAAGCGCTCAGGAAATTTTTATTCTCGACCAGGCCCTTGATACGCAGACCGGCTGGTACACGATTGAAAACCCATCCACCTATGTTGATCCGGAACTTCTTAACGATGTTGTCCTTGTCGACCGGGGCGAATACCCAACCCTCTTCGATATTTGTACCCCTGGTAAACTTATCATTTATTCCGATTTTACAGAGCCTGTCGGTCAATCAATTCGCGTCTTTGGCCTCGACCCCACTGGCAACGAGATCTATACCGCCCAGAACGGTGTATACGCCCCCGGAGAAATAATCGAGTTTTCTACGGCCGGAACAGTTTCAGTCCACACTTACTCCAAGATCACCAACATGCAGAAGGCCCAGACTCAAGGGCCGATCCGCGTGTACCAGGTTGACCCTGCCAATGCTCAGAACCATGTCATGCTGGCGATCCTGGACCCAACAGAAATCGTGCCCAGTTACCGACGTTATTTCTGCGCAGATATTCCTAAAGTGGCTGCCTCTGATCCGCCGGTTCGAATCCGGATCACCGGAAAAAGGCGGTTTTTGCCGGTCTATAATGATACCGATTTCTTGATCCTGCCCAATACCGGTGCGCTTCGGCTGGAGATCTTGGCCATTGACCGGGAAGACGGGAACGATTTCCAGGGCAGTGCCGAGTTTCATAAACGGGCCATGGACCTGTTGCAGGCTGAAGCCAAAACCTATCAGCAGGACCCGACTCGGAGCAGTTACCGTAAAGCGCAGTGTCTGGAGGACGAGAAAAGTTTTGATCACGGGCAGCTTGGATATGTGCGCGCGCGCCTGGCCTTGGAAAACCAGCAGTTTTTACGCATCGGACTGCGCGCGATTACCCGCGCCATCAACACCGCTCAGGAACGACTGGTTTCCCAAGGCTACTGGAAAGACACGGTTGTTTATCTCACCTTGAAAATTTTGGGCAAAGGTTATGTGGTACTGCCGCCCAATGTCGAATCGGTCACGGTGCTCCTTTTCAAGGGGATTCCCCTGACCATGCGCAACCGCTGGTTTGAAAGCCACGAGGGATCAATCGGCAAAAAAAGCGAGTATTCAACCCCGCCGATTTCAGCCATCGATCGCGGCACGGGGCCGACTTTTTTCGAACTTTGGCAACCTACTAATATTACCTGCGGCTCTACAGCCACTGGTGAAGCGGATGGGAGCGGAGTGACAATTTATGGAATGGATCACGAGAATAACCAGGTGGGTGGCGGAACAGGTGAGTTTGTTCCGGTAAACGGAGTTTCCAAAACTCTGTTTTCCAATATCACCCGGATCAAGAAAACGATCACTCAAGGCTCAATTATTCTGTGGGCTTACGGCCAGACTCTGGCTTCGATCCCACCGATCATTACTTACCCGGAGTTCAGGCGTTACTTCATACCGGGGTTGGGTGATCAACCGCTTCCTTTTGACACCTGTGTCGAAACCCAGTGCAAACTCAAATATCAGCCAGCCTGGTATCCGGATGATTTTCTGATTGTCACCAATTACCCGGCCTTAAAAGAGATGGTCTTTTGCGTTGCCAACGAGGAAGCCCAGAAACTGGACATTGCCCAGGTTCACGAGCAACGGGCTGTCAAGATTTTGCAGGATGAACTGCGCGCTCACCGGGGCAGCGCCACGCCAACGCTTAACATCCAGATGCGCGGCTGGATGAAAGGCTGGCGATATCGCCAACCAATTTAAAAATTTATGGGAAACACTATCGGACTGCCAGCCTGCCCACGTGGCAACTCCATGACCGTCAACCTGACGTTCACCCAGTACGGTGGGACGCAGCCTATTAATCTGACCGGTGTCACCTTAGCGTTTATAGCAAATAAGGATCTCAGCGGCAAAACCAAGCCCCCGGTTTATATCACGTGGACTAACCACTCCGATCCAGTTAACGGCAAAAGCGTGCTACAAATCCTTTCGGGGCTGACTTCAACCCTGGAGCCAGGGGATTACTTTTTTAATGTCACGGCACTTGATTCCCTCGGTAACGTGCAGACTTACGCGGCAGGCACCTGGCCGATCACTCCTGTTCCCGGCCTTATTTCTGGAGCACCATAAATGGCAACCGATATTTTAACTTCCATCAATGTCGATGTCACTCCCGGTGGCCCGATTGAAGTAGAGATCGATGCGACCGGCCCTCCGGGTCCACAGGGACCAGCCGGCCCTCCGGGGTTGCAAGGCCCGATCGGGCAGACCGGTTCAACTGGGCCGGTAGGGCCGCAAGGCGTTATCGGTGTACCTGGACCGCAGGGGCCGATTGGCGCAACTGGGCCGGCTGGGCCGCAAGGCGTGATTGGTCCGCAAGGATTGCAAGGTCCGCAAGGAGTGCAAGGGCCAATCGGTCCCTCCGGTGGACCGACAGGACCGCAAGGGCCGGTTGGGCCAGCGGGGCCGACCGGGCCGGTTGGCGCGAGTGGGCCAGCTGGTCCTCAAGGGCCGGTGGGGCAGGCGGCGGTTACTAACACAAGCGCCAATTTTACGATTCCCCCTGTCAACGGTAACGCCCAGCTCAAAGTGGTTAACTCGGCCTGGATAACCGCCGGGATGTATATCTATATCGGCAATGCCGGCACCTATAAGGTGATGAGTGTTGTCGACATCAACACGGTCCAGGTGGACAACACCGGCGCTTACGGCAACGCGGCATCCGGTACGATTGTGGTCAGTGGAGCGACGGTGACCAGCGGCGGGGCGCTTGGCAACCCTGGACCGCAAGGCGCTCCGGGGGCCGCTTATTTTTCAACTGTTCAAGCCCCTGGTTTTACGGTACCGGCAGCGGCGACTCCGGTAGTGATCCCTCTTTCCACCAGTGTCGGGGTGGCAGCCGGGAACAATCTCTACATTGCCGGGGCCGGGTATTACGTCATTCAAACGGTCGACACCCCTAACCAGGTGCATGCCACCCCGTTGAACGTGGCCGGGAACGCGAGCCCTGGCACAGTCATTCCGGCCGGGGCGGCAGTGAACGCAGTTGGGCCCACGGGGTCAACCGGTTCAGTCGGGCCGGCTGGAGCCACAGGGCCGCAAGGTTCAACCGGCCCTCAAGGACCAGTCGGGCCTCAAGGCTTGACCGGCGCGACCGGGAACACGGGAGCGACCGGAGCCCAAGGGCCGGCTGGCAGTGCTGGGCCGCAAGGAGCCAGTGGTCCTCAAGGCCCTCCAGGGGGCTCGAGTTCTTTTACCACCTTAGCCGCCTCTTTCACAATGCCGGCGGTTGGGTCGACTGCGGTTGCCACCGTGGCGGCTGGGGGAGCCAGCCAGTTTAACCTGGGCAATTTCGTTTTTATCAGCCCGATTGGTTACCTGTCGATCACCGCGATCAATGCCGGAGCTAACCAGTTAACCTTGCAGAATACCGGTTACGCGGTTAACCAGGCCCAAGGTTCGGTTGCGGCAAGCGGCACCACGGTGACCGCCACCGGGCCGCAAGGCGCACAAGGGCCGGCGGGGCCGCAAGGTTCAACTGGTGCCACGGGGGCCCAAGGGCCGACCGGATCGACGGGACCGGCTGGGGCAAATGCTTACACCACATTAACTGCCAACTGGACAGTCCCCGCACCAGGCTCAAGTTCCAATGCTCAGGTGGCTTCCAGTAGCTGGATGGCCCTAAACCAATATGTCTGGTTGGCCGGGGCAGCCCCTGGCAGCGCAGGCCAATTTCAGGTGACCGCAATCAACGGCAACCTAGTCACTCTTCTTAACCCGCCGGGAAGCGCTGTAGCCGGTGGAGCGGTCGCAGTCTCGGGCAGCATGGTCACCGCAGCGGGAGCTCCGGGGTTAGGCGGTACTCAAGGGCCGACTGGTCCTTCAGGGCCAACCGGTTCGCCTGCTTACACTCGGACTACGGCGTCTTTTACAGTTCCGGCAACCGGAGCTCAAACGAGTGTCAATGTGATTGATGCTGGCTGGATCGTGCCTGGGCAGATGGTCTGGGTCGACACAGCCGGGGCAAGCGGAGCCGGGGGCGCGATGCTGGTAACCTCTAAAACCGGCAACTCGGTTACCCTGACCAACCCTGGAGGACTCAATTCGGCTGTTGGAGGCACAGTGGTCAATACCAACAGCTTGATTAGTGCCGGCGGTCAAACCGGCCAGGTCGGTGCCACCGGGCCGACAGGCGCAACCGGCAGCGCCGGGATAAATTCTTTTAACCAAACAACCGCGCCTTTCACGGTGCCCACACTGGGACAGACAACGGTTGTCACACTCGCGGACGCTTCCTGGGTGGTGCCGGGACAATTCGTTTATGTCCAGAATGCTGCCGGCCCGGGGAATCCGGGTGTCATGCAGTGTACCGCCAAGACTGGCAACCAGCTCACCCTACTCACCTTCTTTTAACCTATGCCAGCCAGCCAACCAATCCCAGGAACAACCGTACCGGCAGGGAGCCAGATCAGCCCCGGCGGCCCATTAGGCACGGGGATCAACGCTTTTAACACGACAGCAAGCTCGTTCACGGTGCCCCAGGTGGGGTCAACTGTGGTGGTTAACTTGAACGACGCTTCCTGGGTAGTGGCAGGGCAAATGATTTACGTGGACCAGGCCGGGGGCGGCCCAGGCAACCCTGGCATTTTACAGGTTTCAGTTAAAAACGGTAACCAGCTGACCCTGCTTAATCCCCAGCCGCCGCCGACAATTCCCCTGGCCAACACCAGCATGGCGGGGTTGCTCGCGATTTTAAGCGGGGCCTCAACCGATTACGTTGGGGGCGACAACGCCTGTCACAGCCTGGCGGCGGCCCTGGTCGGGTTCGTTATCCCGACCGGCGCGATCATCGATTTTGGCGGGGACACCGCGCCAAGCGGGTTTGTCCTGACAGATGGGACCAGTTATCCGACTGCCGGGGCCATGGGCAATTTGTTTGCAGTGATCGGGTATAAGTACGGCGGGAGCGGAAACAGTTTTAACGTGCCCGATCTGCGCGGCCGCGCCACCATAGGTGCCGGCCAGGGGGCTGGGCTCACCAATCGGGCACTGGCCGCAGTTGGGGGCGAGGAGAATCATGCTTTAACGGTAGGGGAGGAAGCCGTCCACAGCCACGGGGTTGCTCACACCCACACGATGGGGAATCACTCCCATTACATAGACCACTATCACAATATCAATGCCGGCTTTTATCACGCGCACGGGCTGGGCGGGCATACGCATTCGTACTATAACCCGGTTGGCGCTACAGGCTCACAACCAGGGGCGGGTCAATATTCAACTTCTGGGGCAACGCAAACTGGCGCTCCAAGCGGCGGGTCAGACGGGGCCAATATTCCAGCTGGCAACACGGTCTATGCCAGCCAGACCAATGGCGGGTGGGCGAATTCCGGCGGCCCTTCTACGAACACCACCGATGGCGCATCAATTGCCAATACCGCCAATGCCGGTAGCGGGACTGGCCATAACACCATGATGCCTTATATGGTTGCGAATAAAATAATCAAAATATGACTACAAAATTAGATTGGAAAATTGACCAGGCTGGTGATGGATCTTTGTTAAGAGCCACTGCCACACCTTCGCCCAGCGTGAGCTATGAAATTTTCCCGGTCAACGATCCCGCCGTCATTCTACGCGGGGGTGTCAGCGACCAGTACCATGTGAATCGGCTGATCAAACAAGGGGGCGGGAACTTTGGCTGGCCGCTGGAGACTGCCGCCATGAATCTGGATATCGCAATGGCCTCCGCGCAAACCGATTGGGACGGTATTCATGGCTAATCCAGTTGCAATTCCAGGAACCAGTGTGCCATCGGGCGCGCTTGTCAGCCCCGGTGGTCCGCAAGGTTTTCAAGGCCAGCCCGGACCCACGGGGTTAACAGGTGCAGGCACCTCTTATTATGGGATCGATTCAACCAATAACCAGGCCTACGCGGTCAGTGTAGCCGGCAATTTCGCGCTTAACGCTGGCGTTGTGCTTTTCATTACCGCAACCAATCCCAACCTGGCCGGCCCGACCCTTAACGTAAACGGGCTGGGCGCTAAACCGATCGTTACCCTTGGCAATGCTGCCCTGGCCGCCAACGCAATCGTTGCCAATCAAACTTTTGGGGTCTTCTGGGATAACACTTCTTTCAGGAAATTCTGCTGATGCCTGCTAAAACACCAAAACAACAGCGGTTTATGGGAGCCGATTATGCTCGTGCTGAGCGTGGGGAAAAGACTCAGACCGGGATGAGCAAAAGCCAGCTGCGCGATTTCGCCACTAAACCAAAGGGAGGATATCCAGGGAAAAAGAAAGCCCCAAAACCCAAAGCCGGTCGAAGATGATCCCGTTCTTTATAGCATCACTCCCCCGCAGCCGCACCGCCTGGCTGGCCAATTTCCTGACCTACGGTCCTTCCTACTGTTTTCATGAGCCGATGAGCGATTGCGCTCTTGGAGATTATCCAAGGCTTTTAGAGTCAACTGGAACGCCTTTCGCGGGTGTAGCTGATTCTCTCAACTGCCTAGTCATGGAACAATTAATCGACATGTTCCCGCGCGCGCGGGTAGTCGTGGTGCGCCGGAATATCGAAGAGGTCGCTAAAGCGGTTGAGAAAGCTTTCAACATCACATGCTGGGAAATGCTGGAACGAATGGACCGGGAACTGGACCGGATCGAGAACGCTTATAGCCCCCTGGTCATCGAGTACCAGAAATTTGATTCGATCAAAATCTGGAAATTCCTTTTTGGATCACACCCTCTAAACCGGCATCGATTGGAGATGCTGGAAGGCTTCAATGTGACGGTGCCTTCCCAGATCTGTTTTAAAAAAGCGGCACATCTAATGCAGCGTACAGGCGACCTTCTCTGGCCGCTTTTAGGAGTGAAATAAAATTATGGGAGTCGGAGCAATAATCGGTGCAGTCGGCTCAGTTGCCGCCGCCGGAATCGGTGCGGCATCTAAAGGCGGTTTATTTGGCGGGGGCGGTGGCGGCAGCAGCATGCCTAAACCTAAACCGGTCAAATTATCAGGTGTCACGCTGCCCGATTACATGACCGGATTAACCGATTACGCCGGCCAGTCAGCGGTTATTCCCAGTATGGCGGAAACGGCCTCCATGGCCGATGCGCTTTCCAACCAGGCTTACCAGCGGGGTTTAAGCAAAATTTACCCGGGGCTTACCAGCCAGATCGGCCAGATCTCCAACCTGGCCAGCACCTATTTAAGCGGGATCATTCCGCAGGATGTCCAGGATCAGATCCAGCGCGCTACCGCGCAACAAGCCATTAGCGGAGGATATGGCGCAACCAGTGGGATGGGCCGCAACCTGACTGCGCGCGATCTGGGCCTGACCAGTCTTTCCCTGCAACAGAAGGGAACCGAGATGTTCGGGATCGGGGCTAATGCCGCGCGCGCGCTTAACCCATCCTTTACACCGGTATCCAGCCTGCTCTTTACCCCGGCCCAGCTCTTGGCGCGCCAGGATCAGGCAGCGTACTACAATAACGATATCAAAAATCAGCAGGAGATTATCAATAGCGGCAATCAGATGGCTATGCAGGGCTATAAAGCAGCCCAAGGCGGGAGCGCCATGAGCGGACTGGGGGGCGGAATCAGCAGTATCACCAGCGCCTTATCAAAACTCTTTGGCAGTGGCGGCTTAAAATTTGGCGGGGGCGGTGGAGCCCCTGGCACTTCCACCGGCGGCGGCAGTGATATCGGCATCCCGGATGATTACACCGGCAATTTAAGTGATTACGATGTCACTGGCGGCAGCGGCGGCGGGAGCGGTTCATTTGATTGGGGTATGCCCGATGACTGGACTGGTGATTTCGGCAGTTACGGAACCAGTTTTAACGTGGCGCAAGCTTCCAGAATGTAGGAGTTAAACTATGGCAGGAGAAGGATTTGGCGGTCAGATTCAGCCGGTCAAGCCGGTCAGCGAAGAAGTAGGCAGGCCGACTAATGCCCCTAACTATGCCGGCATGTTCTCGGAAGCAATCCGTGGTGCATTGGCACCTTACCAGTACATCCTGGACTGGAAGAAAGCGATGAGCGAGGACGATTTCCGAAAAGCTGAAGCACAAAATTTCCTCGATGAACACGATCTCAAGGTGCAGCAGCTGGGTGAAACCAGACGTGAGAACGTCGCCAAGGAAGCGCAAGCCAAGCTGGCTTTCGGACTTGATTCCGCCAAACAACAAGAAACTTCCCGGCATAACCAGGCTGAAGAACAATCCCAGGCGTTACGCGACCGAATCGATCAACAGGCCAAGGATGAGGATGCCCGCTGGCACGACATGGAGAGCCAGCGTTTTGACGCACAGCAAGCAGAAACCAAGCGGCATAACGAGGCGGATGAAAAGAAAGCTCAGGATGAGCTGGAGCAAAAGAAGATTACTGATCAGGCATTAATTGCCAGGGAGAACGCTGAACGAGAACATCAACAAACTTTAGATTCTGAAGCTAAACTTAAGCTGCAGGATCGAGCCGATGACGAGCGAACTATTCGGGATGCTACAGAATGGGTGCATAAACAGCGGCCGCAAGATCTTTATGCTTCACAGGATAATCCTGAGATCCAGCAGATGATTACTGATACCTGGAGCAAACTGAAAACCGATGACGGCCGGCATCGATGGGAAGGGATTATGGGACCGGCTACCGCTTTGGGTATGGAAGTTGATGAGCGCAGTAAACTTAGCGCGATGAGCCCTGACGCCAAAAAAGCGTTCATGGAAACCTACATCAATACCGACCCCAACGATCATCAACAGAACCGTTTTGGTGAAGCCATGTTCAATGCCAGGCAGGCCGAAGAAAGGTTTAAGGTAAAAAAACTCTGGGGCACCGATGCCTGGGACGCTTACAACAAATCCATTGCTACTCATCAACCCGGTATGTCTGCCAAAGACATCGAACAGGGGGCATATTCGGCTGGTAACACTGCCCAGGAACATTTTATGGCCCGGCTTAAACAGGAAGAAAAAGCACCTAAAACTTCCGGCTATAAGCCGAGCAGAGAAGTAATGGACAAAGTCCAGGCCGCTATGCCCAAAGGGAAAGATGAATCAGCCGATGCTTATGATGCACGGACTAGTGCTGAAGCATTACGAATTGATTATCTAAAGGATACTAATCCGACTGAATACCAAAAAGCACTTGATAACTTAGGTGGCAGAGGTGGCGGCCAGCCGGGAAGCACCTCATCAAAAGCCAGGGCTGAATTCTGGACCGGGCAACATTCGATGGCGACCCCAGCAGTTGGTGCAACCAACCTGGCGGCAGCAACCACAACGCCAGCGCCAGTTCCAGCTGCTGAAGCAGCCGGCGGCGGCGGCTCTTTCCTGCTCCCTGGTATGACCAATCGGTACGCTGCGGCAATCGATTCAGGCTCTTTGACCGACAGCATGAATGCCCTGTTCCAGGGAGGCGGCCAGGGGACTGAAGAAGAAGGAGAAGAAGCATTAGCTTAAAATGCCTGCCGCCGCCAACAGCCAGTTCTCTTTAACGAATCTTCAACAGCTGTTCAATCAGCGCAAGATTATCGGAGGGCCGGATCTTTCCTCGCTGTTTGGTGGTCTTGGCATAAGTGAAACTCCGGGTGGTCCACTTACTTACGGCGCTGGTGACCAAGGGGTACCCCCCGGTGGTCTGGACATCGGAACTCAGCCGGGAAGCGAGATCTCAGGGATTGGCGCTGGTTTTTCGCCTAATCTCTCGGAGCTTAATACGCCTCAGAATCAGAACCTGCTCAACATCCTGACTAATCCCAGCAACTGGCAATCAATCCAGCAATGGGATCAACCAGGCCAGGGGCCGAATACTTATTACGAGTTCATGGGGCCTTCCCAGGAAAAGAATCAGGGGCCTCAGGCAGGGCAATTGCCGCAGACAATTGACCCGAGAAGCTGGGGCTGGGTTCCTCCGGCCCAAATGTACGGGATGCAACCGCAGGCTCCCGGTACAGCCATCAGCGCCCCAGCCGGAGGTCTTGCCTATAGAGAAGGTGCGCCAATCGGCACTCCAACCGCACCCTCTCTCATGGGCCCGTTGGATGTCACGGTTCAACCGCCCCCGCCGCAGCCAGGTCAGCAACCGGGAACTAATTTGCCGCTGCCGGCCGGTCGGCAACAACAGCTGCAAACCGCCCAACCACAAAGCGGAGCCAACTGGCAAGCCAATTTAGAAAATAATCTTTTCGTCTCCCGGCTTCCTCGTTATCAGGAGGGCGGCATTGTCACCAGCCCCACCGTGGCCCTGGTTGGCGAGGCAGGTCCGGAAGCCATTGTTCCATTAAGCGGGAACGAACAAGCGCCAGACGCTCTTTCGTTTCTTTCAGACCCCTTTGCTGCTTTAAGCAAATCTACTCAAGGAGGGTTTGATGCCGCGTTTGCACCATTAAAAAGTGCAACAGCCGCGCCCACTGACAACCAGGTGGATCGCGGCCTCTATTCGCCTCAAGCCCCCAACCTGATTGGGCAATACAAGGCTGAAGAGAGCAACATGGAAAACCTGTTGCGGAGCTACCATGCGCCGGATGAAAACATGGTTCCGCACAATGTTCCTGAGCCGGTACCCCTGGAAGATACAACCGCCAAGGCCGCACCACCCCCGGCACAAAAACCGGCTGAGCAGGAAGCGCCAGCGCCTGATTATCATGACCGGGTGGTTGGCAACGGCACCACCTGGGGCCTGGATTATGAGAAAGGCAGTTATGATGCCATGGATGAAAATCCTCAAACTGCCTTCGGGTTTAACGCGCACAACAAAGATATCGAGGGCGCATCGTTACCCATTAACGTCATCAAACAAACGATCGGCGATTACACCAATGATCCCAATATCCGGGAAGCCATCAAGCGCGGTGATTACCACGTTGCCGTAAGCAATGAAAGCGGGGTCACCAAGACTGTGCCAATAATCGATGCCGGCCCCGCCGAATGGACTGGGAACGCGATTGATCTGACCTACAAGACTTCACACGATTTAAATACCGGCGGCAAAGCCAAGGTGGGTTTCTCAATTATCGGCCCTCATGGCGAATCGATGCAGATCAGAGGGTATCACCCTGGCACCATCAGCGACACCACCTGGGAACAGCACATAAACAATGGCAGCCGCCGACCAACTCCTGCAGGGGGGCCTACCCAGGAAGAGACTAATGTGGCGGTCAAGGAAGCCTTGGGTCGTAACCAGTGGGCCTCAACTGAACAAGGAGTACCGGCTGGTTATAAACCGCCTCAGGAAGCGGCTGTCGATACTCCTTCAGTCTCATTTAGCAAGACAGCGGAAGGTAAGACTCGCGATATTCGCACCATTGTCATGCATTCAGGCGACGGCACTCGGGAAGGCGATATCAATAACCTGACTCAAGGCAATGTGTCCGCCCACTATTATGTGAACAGGGATGGGACAGTGCAGCATTTCGTTCCCGAAAATGATGTCGCTTATCATGCCGGCAAAAACATTGACGATAGCCGTTACTCCAACCAGGTCACCCTTGGCATCGAACAGGAGCATGTTGACGGGAAACAGGATTGGCCGGATGCCCAGGTTCGCGGGGCAGCCAAGCTGGTATCCCAGATTATGGAACGGCACCCCGGTCTTACGATTGATGACGTGGTCGGACATTCAACCATCGCGCCGGAACGCAAACAGGACCCGCTGGATTATCCATGGGACAATTTCAAAAAATATGTGCAGGAAGATTTGAAGGGCACCCCTGGCGCTACGGTAGCTAAGACTGAAGAACAACCCGAAGAAACCAGGACTGCCGCTGCAAAAGAACCGGAAGAAAAAGAACCAGTCGAGGAAGTCGCTCAAGCTCAACCCCGGAGACAGCTGCCTAAGATAGCCACCCCGACTTACCAGCGGCCACAGACCCAGGCAGTGCTGGCCAAGATGATTAAAGAGAAATCACCGGTAAAAAGTTCAGAGGAATTGCCGGCCTTTGCATAAATTATGCCGACTTTAGAAGAGATCGAAACTGCGCAACCGGCACTAGGCACTTCTTACCCGGCTGAACAACAGGTTGCACCGCCGCCCCCGCCGCCACCGGCCCGAGAACAACAAGAACCGTTAACGACAACGGCGACAGGGAAAACCTTTTTCCCTCGTAGAGGGCCTGCGCCTGCACCGACTCCAGAAACTCCAGCACCTACCCCAGCGCCTACCCCGGCAGCCCAGGAAGGTGCCGCGCCTGTGTTACCAGCGCCACCGCCGGAAGAAGAGAAGCGATATTTTCCTAAGCCTAAAGAAGAAAAAAAAGAAGCGCCTAAAGAACCGGTTAAAGAAGGCTCGCGCGGAGTCAGCGGCGAATGGGAAGGGCGCGAGGTGCCGCAAACCCCTTATGTCTCACCCACCGGAGGCGAGCCGACTCCGCTTGATCCCAACCGCTGGTTGAGCGGGGCGACTGATTCAGCCCCAGCTCCCGATCCGCTTAACTGGAGCCAGATCACCGCGACGGATAATTATCAGAAAGCTGATTCTGACGGGCGCGCTGCCATGCTGGACCGCTGGACTAAGGAAATGCAGGCGGCAGGACGCGAGCAGGCTCTCAAAGAAGGGTCAGACCCCAAGGATTACGAGAACGCGATCAACAATTTCTCCGATCAGCAACTCAAAAAGATCAAACCTTTCTGGAGCCTGGACACCCCGGTTAAATTCGGGGGAGCCACTGCGGCATACGGCATGGAGGCCACCAGCCGGATAGCCGGCGGCCTGGCTATTGCCCTGGACCCGAGCGGTTCGATTGACAACTCTGATATCGGCAGGCTTTCCATCGACAAGGCCAAGCACGAACGGGATGAGTTGGATCTGCGCGAACCGGCATTTCAAAACCGGGCGGATGAAGCGCTTGATTTCATCAAGAATTATCCGGAGCGCCGGGCTCTTTACATGCAGAACCCTAAAGAGCATCCGATGCGCGACGGCGACATGCCCAAAGCGATCGACGATGTCCGGGCTGCCAAAGGGTTGCAGATGCGGATGAAAGCCCTGGATGATTATATCAATTCCGGTGGCCAGGTGGTGCCGGAAAAGCCGGCCGGGGTTGCAGCAGCTCAGAACATTGATGATGCGGTTAACAAGATTGAGCAACAGTTTAAATTAAAGGATGAAGCTTACCTGCGCGCTCACCCGCTGGTTAATAAGGGCGCTCAATTACTAGGAACCTATGCTCCTTATATAGTTGCCGGTACGGTCCTCGCGCCCACTGGTTTAGGACCAGCTGCAGAACTAGCCATGGCAATGGGGGATTCTTACAAAACCGGCTACGACTCAGGCGAGGCCAAACTTGAGGAGCTGGAAAAAAAGGGACAATTCTTTACGCAAAGTGAGCGTGAGGATTTCAAGCGGGATAACGGAACCAGACAAGCATTCGGCACCGGCACCTTCATGGCGATGAGCGGGTTCCTCTTGGGCCGTGCCATTCAAGGATACGACGGGTTAAGCGCAGCAGAAAAGAGTGTTTTTCAAAACAGGCTGAATGATCTCCTGAGACATGGCGCTATAGAGGCTCCGACTATGGGAGCGGTATTTGGGGCGCAACAATTAACCAGTAACCTGATCGAGGCAGGCAGCGATTCGGACGATCACAAGACCCCCTGGTACCAGGGGGTGGGTGAAGCCGTATTAAGCGGTACAATCATGGGCGCGGGCGGTACCGCTGTACGAATTGGCAGGACATTGGGAGGTCATCTGACCGAGGAAGCCAGCATTCGTTTAAAGGCCGATGAGGTTAAAAAAATCGCGCAAAGCCTGGTGCAGAGTAATCATGAGTTGAGCGCAAAACTCACCGATACCCCAATCACTAATGAGGCTGCCATTGATATCGCGCTGCGCAACAAGGTGCCGCCTGAGATGCGGGACAAGATCAGGGCGCGAATTAATTTGGATGAATCGGCCCAGGACCAGAAGAACGTAGCTGACCAGATCCGGCCGCAGAACCCGCAGACTGCCGCCGCCCTGGATCAATCTTCCAGGCAGACTCAAGCCACCTCGACCACCCGCACCATTTCCCAGGCTGACCGGATCGCTCAACGCAAAGCCGAACTGGAAGCGGCGATGCCAAAAGCAAAAGAGGTTGAACCGGAGGAAGAAGCGGAACCTGAAGCGAAAGAACCGGCTGCTCAAGGTGTAATATATGACAAGCTTGGTCAAAAAACGGCAGCAGGACCAAAACTGCCTGGAGAACTCGTTGATCAAAGTAGGGTAAATGGAGCGAACGAACCTTTAGGGGTTACCGTAGATTCGGCTACTGGGCGAAGAACAAGCAGGTTTGGTAATCAACTTAGAGCAGGTCACATTGAGCGAAGCCCTGATGGCACATTCGAATTACATTTGGATGATCAAGGCAACGTTAGAGTTTTTGATACACGCGAACATGCAGCGCAGGCGCAGGATGCTTTAAACCTTTTGGGTGAGCGACCTACTGCTGCGCCTGCTGCCGAAGCAGAAACTCCCGGCAAAGTTCCCACTGGTGAGGGCGGCCGCGAGATAGCCGAACGCCAGCAGGAGATCCGGGACAAGGTCGATCAGCTTTCCAAGCTGACCGGTGAAACTCCTAACAAAATTGCTTATACCTTTATTGATCAGGAAGTTAACAATAGCCATCCCGAGGATGAACATTATGTCCACAAGGATGACAAACGATACTATCGCCAGATGCTGCACCAACTTGGCATGCTCCCCAAAAGCCAGGCGGAAATGCACCCCCCTGGCTGGACCGAAAAAGCCTGGGCCAAGAACACCCCGGATGAACTGGGGATTGCCGCAGAACATTTTAACGAGCACTTGAGCGACCGGCTGACAGAAGAACAGGCAGCTCGCGCGCCTAAACCGGTGGTGGAAGCGCCCCCCGCCGAGCCGGCTCCAGGCGAAGTAACCGGTGGCATACTGCCGCCGGGATTAATTGAAGAGGCTGCCAAGACTAATGACCCCACCAAACTGATGGGCTTAGTTAATAAAGGGCACCGGTCAGAAGCTTTGACTGAAGAGCAGGAAGAAGCTGCTGAAAAACTTCTTACCGCTCACGGGCTTAACCCGGAAGACTACCTCCATAATGTAGAAGGCAACGTTTTCCTGGCCAAGGAACCGCCTGCCCGATTCGAAGCGCACCCCGAAGCTCCACATGAAGCTGCTTATCTTAAGCATGCTACCGACTTCGTAAACAGTGAAGACTCCGAAAGGTTACTGGGTAGAATCTTTACTGATGTCAGAGGAACTGTTCTTGCAGACAATGCGCGATCAAACGCTGTAACCGCTTATCTGACCCAGCTTCGCCGGTATGGCCAGGCGATGAGAGCCGCTGGCTTAGAGGACCAGATTGACCCTGATCCAAAAAAAGACTGGGCCATGACCAAAGAAGCACCAGACGGTACCAAGGTACATAGTATCAAGGTATACCTGGAAAGCGCAGCCAAGAACGAATATCGGAAAGCAGCCAGAGAGCAGAAGAAAGCGCCGATGGAATCCCTGCAGGAAGAAGCCGGGGAAGGGCGCACTAAAGAAGAAGTAACCGATATTGAAACCCAGGCTGAACAGGATGAAGCTGAGCGGGCAATCAAAGAAGCTATCGGTCCTTCTCCAGTAACTGAAGAAGGAGCAGCTGTACCAGGCACTGAAGAAGCGGCTTTAACCGATGAAGAAAAGGATGCTATTCGCAGAGATAAAATCGGGTACAGCCATTTTATCCAGCTTGGCAATGATGTAATTGCACAATTAAGAAAACAGGACATAGACGCCGGTAAAAAACCCAACGCCTGGATAGAACGGGCAGTCTGGTGGAACCTGGAAGACTTGGGCGTTCCTAAAGAAGAGCGACCTGAGAACATCAAACACTACAAAGGGTTGCCAAAAAAGGAGACAGATGCAGCCAGAGCAATCATCGACAAACTATTCCGAGAACGGCACCCGGAGCTTTGGAGCGCGCGAGAGGCTGAGGCACGTGCTCGACACGAGCAGGCCGCCGCAAGAGCGGCAGAACACGCTAAAGCTGTTGGCGAACAACCAGCAGTTGCCCCGCCACCTGCGCCAGAAGTTCTTCAACAACCCGGAGTACCCGGCGAACAAGCTGGTGGACCGACTGAAGTCACTGGCGGAGGTGAACCCGGACGTGAGGAAAAAGGCGAAGGGACTGTTGGACCAACTGGGGAACTTCTTCGACGGGGAGAAGGAGAGGGAGGGACAACCGGAGGACCAGGTGGCACAGGAGGGCCTCCTCCCGGAGGCGCAACCGGAGGCGTCGTTGAAGCCCCCGCAGAGACAACTGAAAGGCCAAGGCCCACCACCGGAGGAGAGCGAGAAGGCGGTGCTGAGCGACCTGGGGGCACAACTACCGTTGCCAGGGAGCCAGAGCGGATCGGAGAAGTCATCGCCAAGGGGCCAGAAGAAACTGGCGGAACAAACCCCACCGCCGGAGGAGGAGCAACTGGCATCGCAAGAGCTGCAGAACCCACAGGAGGAGCAGCTGGCGTAGAACCTGCTTTTGCCGAGAAGCTTCCTGGCTCAGGCAAGATTTCACCTGCGGTTCAGGCTGCTGTTGAGAAAATCCAGAAAGGCCAGCTGGGTAGCGCCGTTTTTATTTCCGATCTGGCCAGAGAACTGGGGGTTTCGATCCCCCAGATGCACAACTATCTTAAAAGCGCGGTTGCTAAAGGCAACGTCAACTTGGATGTGGGCAACTGGCCGATTGCCACTGAGCACCAGCGCGCAGGAGCCCTAACTGATCGCGGCGAGAAGCGACTCCTAGTAAGACTGTCGACACCGGAAACACCTACGGAACAGCCGGTTAAGTTAAGGGAAGCTATCGAACAGACTCCTGGCAATACTGCTCCGTCCCCTTATGTAGACAGTTCGGGATACCGGCGACCTTGGTCGGACATACCCAATGGAAGAGCCGTTCAAAGGCAGGACGGCAAAATCTTTATATCTGGTTCGCACACCGTTTCAGCCATACAGGCTGAGATTCAAGGACCAAGGGCTACAGGCGAACACAAAGCTACTAGCTCAGGGGAGGTAATGAACGGGGTTTATTATCCTTTTTCGCGGGATGTTCCATTCAGGGGCACGAGTTTAGACGTGGCAATGGTGGATCTTAACAGAGCTGAACCGTTGAATGAAGAAAACTTCGGCAGTCACAGCTTACTCCCTAAGGGATGGAAAACAGAACCTCTACCACGTGCGCCAGAGGCTGAAACACCACCGGCTGAAGCACCAGCTGCTGCACCGCGTGAGCAGATCCCTCAGATTAAATTATCCGGCACCTCGATCGAGAAACTTATTCCCCAGATCGAGAAAGCCGCCCAGGTTTACCCGGAAGTTGCCAAGCGCCTGGCAGGAGATTGGAGCAGGGCCGGTATCACGGATCTTGCCAACAATCTCAAAGACCAGGTGGCGGCCGGGATTCCTTCCCGCAGTGAAAAGTTCGGGGCCCTGATGGAATGGGGCAGGGAATTTAACAAGGCTATTCAAGCAGAAGAAGCGGCAGCACCACGCAAACCAATTTATGCAGCCGGTGAGGCGGCACCCGCCGAGAAACTTAATTGGGACGCAGCGGACAGCCTGGCTAATGCGGTGAAAGCAAACCCGGAAATGGCCAGCCGGCTTGGATTAACAGGTTTAAATTCAAGTGAAATTGTCTCGACCATCCAGCGTGCGTTGGGTGGAACGGTGGGTGAAGGAGTCATTAATGACCACATTAATTCCTTGCGTCAGCAAATGGGTGACCTTCCACCGGCTGAGCCCCCAGGAGGGGCCGGCTCAAGCGGCACCCTGCACTCGATGGTGCCTGGGGTGCAGGCGATGCACGGCTTTAGTGGCAAAGCCACTGATCTGGTTGGGTTCCTGCGCAACCATTCCACCAATACCGACCTGCAGGAGTTCGCGCGCACGCTTAACGCTTTCAAGAATAACCTGACGGACATGCCGGTGCGCCAGGTGAACTCTCCCGTAGGCGTGATGTTCGCCCATAACGGCGAGCTCTGGGTCAGCAATTCGGCAGTGCATGATCCCCAAGGGATGATGGCGATGGCGCACACCTTACAGCATGCCATTGCCCAGCGCCAGATCGCCCAACCGCAGACCCCGGAAGAGATGCAAAGCCATCAGCGCCTGGTAGATCTGCATAACAGATTTAAACGCAGTTTGCCGGCTGATCTGCGTGATGCCCTGGAGAACGAGATCGCGCCTGAGTTCGATAACTTCAAGGCCAGCGGGTATCGCGAAATGGATACCCGTTACATGACTGAGGAGCAAAAGAATTGGCTGCCCATTCTGTGGGCAGCCCATTCCCCGGAGAACTTTGTTATGGCCGCGTTCAGCAACGGCAACTTTCGCCGTTACCTGGACGGTGTCAGGATGGCTGACGGGCGCACCTTCCTGGAAGGCACCCGGCAATGGGCTCGCCAGATATTCGGGGCCAACGCACTGAGATACGCCGATTCCGCGCACACATTCAGCGCGAACCATCCAGGGATGCCGACCCGGTTCGATCCCAATACCCATAACCTGGAAGGCGCGTACCCGATGACGCCATCGGAAAAGCAGGCTACTGCGCGAGCAATGAAGTACGGGCTTAACAAGGGCGTACATGAAGCCTTGACCAAAGTTGCCGACTTATCGGAAAACCCGCGCCACCGGGCGTTGGCCAGGGAGCTGGCTAAGATAGTTAAAAAATATCCACAGATCGCAATCGCCCTGGATGAGCGGATCGGCGGCTATGCCGGTGGTTACAATTTCCGGCATGACACCGTAGAGATTAATCCCCACTACGAGGATGAGCCAATCGAACACTCGATCATCCACGAGGTTACTCACGCGCTGACTCAAGGAGCAATCGACGCTTACCAGAAAGGGCAGACTGATCTTCTTTCCCCTGCGCAGATGCATCACATCTCCGAGATTGAGGCCGCGCGCCGTGCCGCTCTGCGCGATCCAGCTACCCCGCAAGTTATTAGAGATATCGCCAGCATGGATACCTATAAGCAGCGTGAAGCTGCCATGCTGGATTTATTGCAGCGTGACCCGGCTCTTGGGAACAAGTTCTATGGGCTCACCGATCTGCGTGAGTTTGCCTCTGAAGTCTTAAGCAACGGCGAGTTGCAGGATCACCTGAATGGAATCAAAGCGGAAGCTCCGCACAAGAACCTGCTGCACAAAACCTTTAACTGGATACGCAAACTTCTCGGGTTCAGGGATGACACCCTACTGGGACGCGCATTCAATAATACCATGTCCCTGGCCGGCGACGGCCGGCGACTGATGGAAGCCGATGTCACAGCCGGGGGTTTAAAGGTGCGCAGTTCCATGGTGATGCGTGAGAACCTACTCGCCAGGCGAGCGCTGGAAGAACGTGCGAACCGGGAAGGATACACTGGCGCTCGCTCAGTGCCGAAAGACACGCTACGTCAATGGCTCAGTGAATGGAGAGAAGGCAACGCCTTCAGTCAGAATGCGCGCGACCTGGCCGCACCGCACATGGTGGGCGAACCGCGCACCGATGGGATGATCCGGTCCACCCCGGAGCTGAAGACTATGAATCAGCCGACCGATATCCTTGATCACCTGGCCAAGGTTACCGGCACCCAGCACCATGACACTGAAGCCTTACGGCACGTGGTTGACCAGGCATTTAAAGATAAGGCAATCACCCTGCAGCAATTTATCCAGGCGCACCAGGGGCTAAACAGTCTGGATGATCAGACTCTGAACCGCCTGGCTTTGCCTTTGGGCGGTAGCAAACAAGACTATGACAGCCTGGCTTCCAAGATCATCCGGTGGGGCAAAGACTGGAAATACGGCGGCAATTTGCCTCCGGAATTACAGGAGCTGATTACACAGCATAAGACCTACGACTTCCAAGCGGTAAGCTCCAGGGTGAATAGCCGGATGCGTGACCTGGAGAAGGCTGCGCAACGGCAATTCAAAGTTCATTACGACAAACTGGACCCCAAAATTACCGAGGACTTTTTAAAGGTTGCGCGGATGGAGATGAACCCACCCCCTGGCTGGAGCAATGAGCTAATCGATTCGCTCTATAACATGCGCAATGATGTCGATGACAACTCTCAGTACATCGGGATGAAGAAGATGGTTGGCCAAGACAAGCTCATCGCCATCCGCAACAATATCGGCAAGTATTTTACCACCAGCTACGATGTTTTTAACGACACCCGTTGGCGTCGCCGGCCAGAATTTACTGGGGAAAAAACAGCGGCCGCACCGCAAGGTGTGCGCCTGGCAGCGGCTGAAGCAGCGGTAGACGCCTGGCTGGTCGGTGATAATCGGACCCAGTACGCCAAGTATCGGGCGGAAGAAGCGCGCAACAATGAGTTACGCAAACACCCTGACCCCACTGACCCGGTGGCCAGGCTGGCTGCGCGCCGAGCTTACTTTGCCGAGAAGGCTGCCGCCATGAAGCATACCGGGGCCAACTTCCTGGACTATAAATTTAATGAATGGGAGCAGCGCACCCGCAACAAGCAGACCCACTTCCTACAGTATGGGCACGCTTACAATATTGATGATTCAATCATGAAGGATCTCAAATACATGCCCCCGGAAGTTCATCAGTTGATGGGCAAGTTCGGACCTGGCGCTGATATCCCGATACTGGACAAGTTTGGTAATCCCACTGGCCGCTATAGACAAACCAAAAACATGGGCGACATCCGCAAGATCTATCAGCAGTCCATGGAACGGCAGGCAAAATTCATTGCTGCCCATGAAATTGCCGATGGGATGTACACTCTCGGGCGTCAAGGCGGCTGGCTTTCACCGACCATGACTCCCACCTGCAGCGTGCGATTGCCAGAAGACTTCGATCACCTGGGCAAGGTGCGCGGCATGTACACGACCCCGGAGGTAGCTGCAGGGCTCACCAGTTATAATCAAAACCTGGTTAAATTTAAATCCGGTTTTATTGGCCAGGGGATACGCAAAATGGAGAGTGCAACACGTTACCTGGCTACGATGGGCAACCTCCCGCGCAGCATGGGAAACTTTCACACCACCTACATGCAGCCGATGGTAAATGGATACTACTTCCAGGGGCCTGCTTTGAAAGCGTTAGGCTTAAGCTGGAAGAAAGCAGGCCAAGTGTTCATGGCCGATCTTATGCGCCAGACTAATCCGCAGCGCCAGGCTGAGCTGGAACATTACATCCGGCTGGGACTGGGGGATAAGGAAACTAACATTCATGAGATGATGAACTTTATCCAGCACCAGGCCCAGGCAGGAACGGTGCCGCTGGATCTGCAGGAAGCCTACAGCCATTGGTCACAGCGAATAATGAAAGAACAACCATGGCTAAGAGCGGGTGAGACAGCAAAGGATTGGATGCAGAAACTGCACACCACCGGACCCTTCATGTCGAAGGTGATTCAATTTCATATGGAAAAAGCGATCCAGCGTTGGATCAATGATGAAGATGTGGCTAAAGGCGGCCGGCGTTTAAGTGATGAAGAAATTGAACAGACAGCTGCCAAAGAGATACGAGATACCAACATCTCTTATTCCCAGGTCAGCCCCAACATCATGGCGCTCCGACGCAACCCGTTGCTTGGCACCTTCTTAAGTTTCGGAGAGCAGCATATCAAAGCCTGGCTCAATAATGTTATTCATGGCTGGAAAAATTTAGTTTCCGATAACTCGCGCCGACGATGGAATGGAGCCGCACGATTGGGCGGGGCAATGAGCACTCTTCTGGGAACATACCTAATCCAGAGAGCAACCATGGCTGCCTTTGGGATCAGTGAGAAGGATGACGAAAACTTTCGCAAGCTCCTGCCGCCTTGGGAACAGCACAACGCCATCTTTTATTTGCCTAAAGACGGCAACAAGATGGCGTATATCAATATGGGCTATACCAATCAGGCCAGCACCATTTACCAGGCGTTCCACGCGTTGCTCAACATGCGGAACAACCCGGATGGAATCATGGGTGCTGGAGCAGATTTCGTGAATGAAATATTTAAACCGATGTACAGCTTCGGGCTTTTTACCGGCCCGGTGATTGATGTGGCGCGTAATCAGACTTCATACGGTACCCAGGTTTACAATCCTAATGAAGACATCTGGACCAGAAGCGGGGACATTCTTCATTATCTGACCCAGCGAGGACTCGGCGGATCAGTCGGGCACCTGTTAAGTGGACGAGCTTATGCCATCAATGACCAGGTGACACCTGGCGGGGCGGTTTACAACTGGTTGACCGGCCCGGCGGCTGAGATCACCGGCTTAGGCATGCACGAGGTGTCTTTTCCGGAGAGGTTCAGAAGCTATATAGCTTCAAGCAAAGATCAGATCGGTAAGACTGAGCAGCTCTTTACCTCGCCTATCCAAAGAAGCAACTCAAACTTAAGCGATGATCAAATCGCTGCGCTTTACCAGAAGAGCGAGAACGCGAGAAGGAATGCGTTCAATGATTTGCACGACAGGATTGAAGCAGCACGCTTTGGTGGAATGAGTTCAAATGAAATTAGGATTGCGCTGGCAGCCAGGCGCTATTCAGCTCAGGTAATCGATGATCTGATGGCTGGCCGGTACCATCCTTATATACCGAGCGAGGGAATCTTAAAGAATGCCAGGCATAACGGCAACTATGTGCCGAGCAGTTTGTTTTCCCGGCGCACCTTTCATTACGAGGAGCCTGAAGAAGAGGGAGAAGAATGACTAGATGCCAGCCGAACAAAACCACAAGGGAATGATGGCGTTACTGACAACGCTCGCCCAGAGCGGGCACGCCTGGGTGCAGTTCGGCACGTTGCTTCTCATTGCCGTGACCGGAGTCTTTAATTGGGTGGCGACCTGGAACGCATCGGATCGTAATAAGGAAGAACTCCAGGTCAATCGAAGGGTAGCCTGGGAAGGGGAGCAACGTTTGCGCGAAGACATGCGCAAGCAACTCCAAGAAGTTCACGACTGGATCAAGGAGAGCAAGGATGATTTTAATCGAGGCAACCAGGACAGTGCCGAGAATCGCAAAATGCTGACCAATTTATTGCAAGACGTCAATGGTATTGAACGTCAACTCAATAAGAAACCATGAAAATTGCTATCGATCCAGGCCACGGCGGCACCGACCCAGGTGCCGTAGGTAAGCACGGGCTGACTGAATCAGCCACTAACCTGATCATCTCTGAAGAGATGAGTAAAGTGTTGCAAGAATATGGTTGGAGCACATTGCTTACCCGGACTAGCGAAATATTTATCTCTCTTGGTTACCGGTGCGAAGTAGCAAACGATTGGGGCGCGGATTATTTCGTGAGTATTCATTGCAACTCGGACGGCCCGGATGCTCACGGGATTGAGACATTATATAAGACTGAAAAAGGTAAAGCCCTAGCAACACCAGTGCAACAGTCTTTGATTGCGGTAACTAGAGAACGTAATCGTGGATTGAAGCATCGAAGCGATTTGCACGTCTTAAATGGTACGCGCATGCCGGCTATCCTGGTTGAGGTGGGTTTCATCTCGCACCCGGAAACCGAGCAGCAGTTAATGAAGCTCGATTACCTGACGCTCCTGGCAGACGCGATTGCAATCGGGCTTGAAAATTTCGTCGATAATAAACCAGGAGAGTCCGATGAACATCGAGCAATTCAAGGATGAACTTTGTGAGATGATTGATGATGCTTACGCAGCTGCTTTAAACGAAGGGCACGATGAAATCCTGCAACCTTTCGCCATTAAGATTCACGAAGATGGCGGTGTTGATTACGTACCGCTAGGGTCACGTAAAAAAGCTAATCACAGTGTCTAAATGGAAGAAGTGCCGGGTGCCGATCTGTACGCGCCCCGCAATTGCGCGCCAGTTATGTGACGCGCACTGGAATCGTCTAAAGAAGACGGGAAAAATAGACGAAGAGATTCCTATTAAAGCGCGCCTCTGGAAAAGAAACCGCGCGGCGGGCTGCCCCCACAGGTAGCCACTCACGGCATATCGCCCTTGGCAATCAGCGATCCGCAAGATTTCACCGCGCTTGGGACTAGAATCTATCACCGACGCCTGCGGTTTCGAATAAACTTTTGTACCGTACGCAACACGCGCCTCCCCCTGGCACTTAAAGTATGAACTTCCCTGGCGCGCGCCAGGCGCACTTCCCCATCGTCGCTGGTAAAAACCAGCAAGGTGGAACAGTTTAAGCAGACTGTGATATCTCCAGATTTTGGTGGTGCGGGATACAAAGTACCCAGCTTTTGAGTCTCTTCACTCCAAAGATCTGCAGCGGTATCGACCTTGTACCCGCAGCAGGGCATGACTCGCTCAGGTAGATTGGGTTTGTCCTCCATTTTCCTCCTTGGGTTCACCGAACCCTACTCCAAAAGTGTTGACCCAGATAAGTTTACGAAGTCGAGACCCCGGCCCGTAAGGCTGACGCACCCAGTGCCCTGAACGCCAGTGGGGTGCCAGGTGCCAGCCGCCGCGCTCGTAAGAGAGGATATTGCCGGGAGCAGTAGCGCCCACCACCTGGGCAGCAGAAGCAATATGGTGCGGCTCCCCCGGCTTAGGCCGGATCTGGGACTCGCCAACAAACTTGGCGTAATAAAGGCCGGTGATCTGCCGCTTACCTGCCACCCCTGGCTTGCGCGCCACGCGCGGCTCGTATTCCAGCGGGTAAGCACCAAGGAATAGCAGAGTCTGGAGTGCCAGGTGTTCCATCTGCCTGGTCACAGCGTCATCAGCCTGGTCACAGTCCCAAGCGCTCTTCAAGTGTTCGGTCATCCCCTTAATCTCCTTGACCGTATAAGCTTTAAACGGTTTCACCATGGCGTAGGTGGTAAGATCAGCTTTCTGGGTGCCGTCTACGCAATTGACGATTCCGCTGATCACAATCGCTCGATCGGGATAGTGGAACGTAAAATTGTTGAAAGACAAGTTGGGCGTCTGATTGGGATGCATATGGATCACGTAATGATCCAGCTCAGTGGCGATATCAGGCGGCACGCACCGGCCCTCGTCTTCTTCCAGGAGCGAGATGTCCATGAACATCAGCCAGTGATGCTCATCCAGATTGATCAGGCGATCAGGCAGATAGACCCTGAAGGTGGGCCATTTCCATTTGAAATCATCGGCTGACATATCCTCTGGCAGTGGGGCATTGATGAGCCGTGCGGCCAGCTCGTGCTCATAGAACAGCGTAGGCCGGTTCAGGTACAGGCTACCTGCTGTGTTGCAGAAAGCAGCACACATGATGTCGTCCCGATAAGAGGAGTACGGCAAGCCCACCAGGGTCGAGAACTCCATGAAATTAATGAAGTCCTGCGGACTGTAATAGGGTGCCCGGTAATTGGGCAGGATATATTTTCTGCTGAAGAACAGAGCCCAGCACTTGGGTGCCAGTTTCTGCATTTGCTTCGCCGTTTTCATGGGCGGAAAGCCGGCGCGCATATCTATTTTATGTTGTTTAGCTATACCCGGAGGGTGCGCGACAAACTCCGAGTCTTCGTATTGATTACTCATTTGTTTCCTTGCTTGTTTCTTACATCGTCTTGAACATCCACGAGACGAAGATGACAAGAGCGAAGATGACTGCGACGTTGATTACATACCCTTCCATGTCTTGAAGTTCTTTAGTTCTTCAACACTAGGAAAGCGCCCGGTAAAACACCAGGCTCGATCGTCGATGTAAATTATGGCGGGAGGTTTTTCGTTGGTGATTGTCAGCCCTTCCAGGTACCGGCGCTCCAATCCATGATCCATGAACCAACGGGTTAACCGGCTGACCGACTTGCCGCTGTCGGCGCGAGAAGTATGAATGCAGACATCAAATCCTGCATCTTTATAGTCTCTGATAGCTTGTAAAGCTCCATCAACCGGTGGGTCGAATGGCGCGCCGTGGCCTTTCCAGCCGGTGTAATCGCTCAAAACTCCGTCAAAATCGATCGCGATTGTACTCATTTCTAAAAACGGTAGGGCTACAAATTTTTTTCACTTTTTTGGATGTATTACGTTGTAATACTAATGTTCTTCCCCGTATTTGACCATGGCTTTAGCCAGCTCGATCCGCATCAGCTCGGCAACCTGGAACCCTGGAACTTCAGACTCAGGATCAACCCGGATAAAAAGCGCCCGAACGGAGTAAGTGCTGTTGATCCGTGCGCGCAAGGCAACAATCGCCCAGGCGTCTTCTTCCAGGAAGGCCAGTTTATACGCGGTGCATTTGTCAGCCGGATTTTTGGCAGAAGCCAGCTTTTCCAACTTCACCAAATCTCCATCAACAATGTCTTTAAGCTCAAAAGCCTCCAACAAGATTCTTAAAAGGATCTTTTCATTGGGCATCACGATATGGATATACGGCCCAAGCGGGTGAAAGCATTCCAGGGCACGCATTTCAATTTTCATATTGTTTCTTTCCCAGGCCAAATTGGCCGTGTGTTTCAATTAAAATTTGTGCTTCTTCCAAGACTTTGGCAGTTAATTCATGCCGCTTAGCCAAAGACTCTCTGGTATCCGATTTAAGGACCTTGGCTTCATCCAGAATATCTAAAGCAGATAATAATAGTTGGTTAGTTTGTACCAGGCACCTGGTAATTTTTAATACCATCTGGTATTCATTTTCAGTCATTTGTTTCTTTCCACGGTAGTGCTAACTGATAAAAGAAAGGTTGCGCTTTCAGCCACTCAATAGCTTCCTGGTGACCAAGCAATGCTTCTTCCCTGGTCGTGTACCGGTCCACATAAAGATCGATAAATTGGTTAGGATGCCCGGTTACACAATTATAATCGCCCTTCCAGCGGTCGAAAATCATTGTCTCAAACCAGAGCGGCGGTTTACCAGGGCTGTACTGATGATTGAGTCCCAAGAAAACCGTGGAAACAAAAAAGCCAAAGAGATGATCCTGGGCGATATAGCGCTGAGAACCTTGACTTTGCTTTCCCCATTCCAAAATGGAGGCAGGCATAACTTCTCCATCTTCAGAGAGCACCGCATATTCTAATAATCTCACATTAAAATTCCCATGGTTTAAATAAGCTGCTCATCCAGCTGGTAAAAGAGGTGTCAGCATCTTTGATGTGCTTAAGTTCCAGCTTGATAACTCTTTCATGATAGTCTCGTTTAATAATCCAGGTTCGAAGTTCCTGGCTTTCACGATTAACCGCCAGGGCGACCACCACTTCCTGGCGCTCTGATTGTTCACCAGCCGGCTGGTTTGGCTTATAATCCGGAGAATTAGTTAAAGCCAGCCAGGCTTCCGTCACGAAGCTATAGGCGACCGATTCGTAACGAACGATCTGCATGCGCAGAAAAAATTCAGCCAGCTTTTTCTGGAAGTTATCATTCCAGGGCGTGGCAAAACGAGTCTCGTGATCGTTCTTATCAAACAAGGTCCAGGTTGGGGGCAAGGACTGATGTTTTTCCAACAGAACCTTGCGAGCATGGGCTTCCGCCCCTTCAAGCATTTTATTTAATTCCATATTTTTAATAAGCGCTTAATCCTTTGGAGATCCGTATCTGCCGCGCAGGGATGACGATGCCCCTGTTGCATTCGTCACAGCACCGGGCGTCAAAATCGTCGATAACCGGTTGGGGATTGTTGCCAAAGCCCTGGAAAGGCTTTTTGCAGATTGAGCAGATATGAATCGGTGTCGCACCCAGCCCGAATTTGCCTATGTGAAGAACCGGATATACCCGGCTCATCTGATCGAAATAATTGTTTGGGTCCAACCGCTTTTCCCATTCTTCAAAATGGATTTTCGCTTGGAAATATCCCGCTGGCAGCTTCAGGGAAATCGATTCGCCTTCCGCATTACTTGAAAGCGCCAGGGCGTAACCGCAGAGCGGGTTCTGGTACCCCAGATAATAAAAGAGCGGATAATACGGCTCACGCAGGAGCCCGTTGTCATCGACCCAGATATCGACGCTCTGCTCAACACGCGCCACATCCAGGGTGTCGCAATCGAGCAATTTGTGCCAGTCGAGGATATCGTCAGTTGTTTCTATCTCGTGAACCTTCCGTTGGAAGGGATCTATTAAATAACCAGTTAGTTTCTTCATTTTGTTTCTTCTTCCAGCTTTGCTATCAAGGTTCGTAAGGTGCTGGCCCTTAAACGAACCCAGTTTTCCGGCATGGCGCTCAAATGCGTCTTAGCCAGGTCAATATAATTGAGCAGATCGCTCAGCCTGCAATGCAGGTCGTAAAGCAGAATTTCCCGCTCTACGCCATTTAAATAAATAGGTTTTTCCTCTAAAATAAGATCGGGCATGGGCATTGTTCCTTTTTGGCGTGCTGAACCGCTCACCGAAAGCGAGCAGCAGTTACTGGATGCGCTCTTTCGTGCGCATCATGAAAGTACTTTTCGCAATAATCCGTCCACTGTCACGGTCACCAACGCTGCCGCTGGCGGCGGGTGTCTGGCGAAAGCGATTGCGGCTGGGATATTATGCATCGGCGCTAAGCATGCGCCTTTAGAGAAAACTGTCGAATTTTTGGATCAGCCTTTCCCAGCAATCGAAATGCCGTTGATCCTTGGTCGTAATGAAAGAGTGCCGGGATGGGGCGGCACGTTCCAGCGGGAAGAGATTGATCCAATCTGGGTCGAAGTAGATGATCTTCTTCGCAAGTTCCGGCCTGAACTGGCCAGGAGATTGGATTCGGTTACTGCCGAGTTTGCAGCGTTGGGCAAACAACTTTATCCAAATCCCAGCGCTTACACAGCGTGTGTAGCGATCACGATCGGATTACCGGCATCACTGGCTCCTTATCTTTTTATTGCCGGCCGCTTGAGCGCCTGGACCCAGATCGCCGCCAATTATTTAAGCGGCAACGGTTGAGGCATCGGCACTGTCCCAACCAGGGCCGGCGGTGGTGCGGGGATCGGAAGCACTGCGAGTCCTGCATTGGCAGGGCGAGGGTCGAGCTTGGCGCTTAAAACAGCCAGGACCCGTTTTACAGCGTCAACATTGTCGGGATTAACTTCCTTGTCCGCGTCAAGCAGCTCCAGGCGCGCCAACATGGCTGCTCGAATATTCAAAACCTCAATCACTCCCAACCCGGTAAAAGGGTCGCTGACCACGTATTGGGGCGGGGTGGCGCTCGGAATAATCGAACGGGTCAGGGGTGGGTTATCCAATTGATTGGGTTGGGTGCCAGCTGGCAATTTTACCCCGGCTGGCACTTGAGTTGAAAGCCGTACTTCAGGTGGAATTCCCGGTGCAGGAATTGAAGGAGGCATAAAAATGGTGCCGGGGGTGCAGTTACCCGCACCGGAGCCCGTTCACGCTTTGGAAAGGAGGTGAGTCCGAAACAAAGCAGATACGCTCTCTTGCTCCCGGCATTAAAATTACTTCTTCTTGGCTTTACCCATCCCTGGATATTTTGCACGCACTTTCGCGCGCACCCTGGCTTTTTCCTCTGAAGAACCGTGTTGACTGACGCGCGCCAATGCATTTTGTGCATGGCTGCGATCTGGGATCGGATAAGAACCAGCGCCTTTGCCTTCAGGCCCTTTTCCCTTGCCGGGAAGAGCGAAGCTTTTAGAGGGAAGCGCTCTGCGTTTAGCTGCTGTGAGCTTAGCCATTGGTGATTCTTCTTGTTCCAAAACCAAGGCAATAAAATTCTTTAAACCTTGGTCACTCACATGTTCCATCGGGCTGCTCCAAACCGCGGATCAGGAGAACTGGAACCGCCCATCTGGGCTTTGCTGGTTCTTTTTACCCTTTTTTTCTGACTGCAGCCCGCTTGGCTGCGAAATTTGTTCCTTGTGATGCGCGTGAAGATCGGCCGCCGCCGCCACCTTTTGGCACTGGATTTACTTCTCCTTCCATTGCTTTTTCGCGCGGGTTTGTTGCCCGGTCATGTCCTCCCGAACCACCTGAAAAGCTTGGGACTGGGTTGATATGCTTTGTGCCGTCATTGGGGCCGGGTTTAGCACCCCCGCCAATATTGGTTCCAGGCACGCGCGCAACCTGGCTTTCCATGGCTTTACATCCGGGATTGCTTCCTTGAGACATATGCGATTGTAGAATTCCCGCGAGTCGAATGACCCGCTTTTTCCACTTTGTAGTCTATAACTTACCATGTTTCAATGTCTTTCGAATTTGCTCCACGTTCCTCCTGGCGGTTGGAAGTACTACCAGGAAGATTCAGGCCTCGAATTGCGTGGAGGCGATTATTATGATTTGCGCGAGAAAGTGCGCAAGCACCGGCAAATCAATTCCTTTATGGCTGGGCCGGATCTGGATAATGAAATCCAGACTCAGATCTGCACTAAGTTACCCCCTAACGCGCGCGCAATATTCTGCCGACCTTGCCAATCGCCCTCTTCAGAGCACTCGGTTGACCTGGAAGATGTACGACATTTTCTCCAGGTCGCGGCGGCATGGATGAAGAAGAGAGCTTTTGTATCCCAGGCTGAGGCCGATACCAGGGCGGAAATTTGCGCTTCATGTCCTAAGAATATCCCAATTGAAGGCTGCCAGCCATGCCGTGGCTTAATCAAATATACTTTAGAACTTATCGGTCATAAGAGATCTCCTTTCGATGAGCGGCTGGGAGCCTGTCAGGTGTGTGGATGCTCTAACCAGGCACAGATCCATCTGCCCCTGGAAGCGTTAAAAAAGGGAATCACCAAGAAAATGGTGTTCCCCGATTGGTGTTGGAAACGGTCAGCGTGACCGTCTCAATCTGCGCCACAGGTCGAAGGCGACCGGACGCCACTTAGCCAGTATGAAGTAGAATGGCCAAGGGGTCTCAAAATGAGCTCGTGAAAGCTCATCATCAAACTCGAACTGATCCAGGGGATTGATGAAGCCGTAATGCCCCTCGTACATCCAAACAAGGAACTCGGCGTCATCCTGGATCGAGTCCACGCAACCCTCGTTACGTATGTCTTCATGTTCATGGTTCAAGTAAGCCTGTCGTCAAAGTTTTGAAAAAACTCTGCTTCAGAAACGTTGTTGGCGGCCAGCATCCCGGCGATTGATGCCCATACCTCTACTGCTTCCGGTACGCATTTGAAGAGCTGCGGCCGTTTAATGGGTTCAAAATCGCTGACACTGACCTGGTACTCACGAAGCTGGGCACTGTCAGCGATTATACCCATCACCTCACTCCAGAGATCCCAGATGAGGTTTTCTTTTGCGTCGAGCAATCTTGGGTCCTGGTTTTGGCTGTTTTCTTTTTTTTTATAGATTGGGATATCGTCAGCCATCGAGAGAGGCTGCTGCTGATAAGGCGCACTCCACATGTTATGCGAACCAGCGACTGGGCTGGTGCTGGTAACCATAGTCTGGCGGCGAATCAGTTTCTCTTTCCACTCTGGAGGATAGACGACATGCACATGCGGAGGCTTGGTCAGCACGTATTTAATCACATCCCGTTCCAGCTCCGGTTCTGCCGCGATGAAAGCCAGTACGTGATCAGGAAAGATAAACCAATCGGCCAGGTTCGTTGCCTGGCTGGTTCGGATGGATGCCCGGATAACTTTTCCGTCTTTCTCTTCTCCTGGAATCGTCCAGGTCATCCTCGAATGAATATCGAATTGATCGCTTTTCAGTTTGCCGACTGTAAGATGGAGCCCGTCACGGGCTTCCTCATCGTTCTTATCAGTCGAGGATTGAAACGCGCCTCCATCACAATGGCTATGTACCGTGCCGGCCTCAATCAGGCCGGCTTTAGCCCAGGTTTCGCGCTCTTCCTGGCTTATCTCTTCTTTCACAGTCATGCCGGTGCCATAGATCTGGCTAAGCGGAAAAATGATGATCTCAGATTTATCAGCCAGCATGAAGAGCCGCAAAATCACTTCATGCGCGGCATGGTCTTCCATGAATTTCAAAGCCGGCCACCAGCTTTGTTCCAAATGGATCTTCGGCCCGTGCCAGCGAAGGGTGGGGTCACCCTTCGGGATCGGAACGGGCATATAGCCCGTGACCAGCGGACTCTCGAAACGGGTATAAAATTTCCCGTCACTAGTAATGAATGGGTCAACGTACTCTTGCATTGTGTTCTTGTTCCTCGATAACTTTCGCGAATAAATCGTGAATCGAATCCGGCCGGCCAGCCGGATCACTCCAGAATTGGAAGCTCGAATCGTTGGGGCCTTTAACGAAAATGATCAGTCCGGTTTCAATCGATTCGGCTTTATCAGCCTGGATTAAGTCTGATCCGGTCGAATACTGCTGAATCTGGTCCCAGTCATCGCCCCACTCTTTTTTAGCATGAGCCAGGAGAGCGTCATTGCCGGCGTCCAGCAACGACTTGGGCACCGTAAGACGGTGCTCGTAAGATTCGAACAGCTGGCGTTGAAGTTGTTTAACGGTGCGAATCTCACATCGCCGTACTCGAATCTCAAACTGCGGCTCAGGCTCAACCCCGGTCAAAAAGAAGGTTTTGACCGGAACAGGAAAAACCAGGAATGATGGACTAGTTCGAAGCTGTTCGAAGCAGCTTTTGATTACCGGCGTGATCGCCATCCGTTGCGCCATGATCCAAGCCATCCAGGCGTCGATATCAGGCGCTTCCAGTTCATCCGGCACCCGCAATCCCATCTGAGTTCTTATTGCCTGGCTGATTACCCCTTTCATTTTGGGAAACCGCTGCATCTGAGCAAAGATCAAGGGCGGCACGTCCAGGGCGCTCAAGTTGCGCGGAATTAACTTGAACCAGCCGCGCCACAAGATCTTTCGCTCAGCTTTGTTAAGCGATCCCGGAGGGCGACCGGAATGATAGCCCATCAGATCGCCAGTACCATTGACCAGAAAGAGCTGCAGGGCGTCGATACGCTTAAGCAATGGGTTGTAATAAGCACAATCGGATGTGAACTGGATCTCTTCTTCCGGATCGCGCTCGGCGAGCAGAACAAAGTCAGCCCCTGATTGTTGCCCTTCAGTGATGATTTTAACATGGTGATTTACTGCGTTGATATATAGCTGAAATTTCATCGCATTGGTTTGGTGTTAAAGGCCGCAAAATTGCACATGTGGCGCATCGGCCAATTGATCTTCTCCACCTCGTGGCCATGATTGGTGATGAACCAATACAAGTGCATCATGAATCCGGCGCTTAAGTAATTGGCCAGAGCCAGCTGGCGATTTTGTTCCTGCGGTAATCCCTGGCAACTGGGGTTGGTCGGATCGTTGCTTTGATCGTTAAGCAGCTCCGGATAATAAAGCCTGGGATCGGCACTGCTGCCTTTCCAGGCTTTTAAATAGGGGTATGCCTCGCTATCGTTGTACTCGTTGCCCCCGATGATGGTCATTAGCGCCTTGTCTTCGTCAACCAGGTCCAGGCATAAAGCGCGAGCAACATGATTGTCCGCGCAACACCAGAGACAACTCCACGGTCCTTCGATAGAATAAAGGTCCCAATCCCGCGATAGATAATTCGGGTCATAGTTTATGATATGCAGTTCAGCCAGGGCTTCCGCTTTGTTCCAGCCGATAAAGGTTTGGTCAAAGAGCTGGCGATCAATGTTCCTGGCTTCCAGGATGTCGCCGTCACAAACCGTGATATTGGCCGGAGGCTTGACCATCCGCTTGAGCAAGGGCACCAGCCAGCTGGCGGTGCCCCCGGCTCCAACAATTAAATGGCTCATAGATAGTTAAGTAGTTCTTTCAATTTGCCGAGATCCGGCGCTTGTAGTTTGGAGATCTTGGCCAGGGCGGATTGCGTCAGGTTATAAATCTGGCTCAATTGCTCTTCTAATTGCGGGTCGAGCGCGTTCAACGTGTCGCGCGCGTAGGGGTCCAGGTAGCCTTGGGCCAGGATGTTAACCAAGGTGAAGACATCGAAATGGTCGTACCTGTTCCTTACTCTGCTGGTAAACTGAGCCAGCAGGTTGGCCCGGTGAATCTTGATCAAGTCAGCCAGGGCAGCGCTATGGTTAACCCTGGCTTTCTCAACCACTTCATGGTGCCAATTATCTTTATTTGGTTCGATCATACGTAGGTGACAATGCGTCCGGTGATGTCCGCCAGATCCTTGTTGGCGGCCACGTGGCATTCCTTGATTCTGTGCGGGTTTAAAGGCGGCAGCATCGGCAGCTCCGCTTTTGTGCTGTCAAAACGGACCAGATCGTTCAGGATCGCGATATCGCCCTGAATGAAGGTGTCCGCGTTCCAGGGGCTCGATGAGAGCATAGTCAGAATACGCGACAGCTTGCCCGAGTCGCTATAACGGTTGTCCAGCGCCTTGACCAGAGCTGTCTCGTTGTGACCGAAACAGACCTGGTAAGAAGACTCGAAGATGTTCCCGAAAGGCGGCCGGTAAATCTGGCCGTCGAAATATACCCAGAACTGGACCAGGTTGCCGCTGGATACGGAGAGAAAGAGCCTCAAGCCCGCCTCGTACCAGAGGTTGAACTGGAACTCGCAACGCAAGGGGAAGCTGTCTTTCACCTTGCAAAAGCAAGGGGATATCCATTCCCCAAGCTCGTGCTCTTCGTATCCTTCATCGTTCGCGCGCTTGACCGGATGGTAAAGCGTGTCAAAAACCATTGACCCGCTTGAAAGTTCCAAGACCGCCATCTTCCAGGGGGTCGCGCTCGAGCGCACCGCCAGGTGCAGGAGCCCGAAAGGCACCTCGGCAATGCGCGGGAAAATTAATTGTTTCTCTTGCGCGAACCTGGACACCAGGGCGTCAATGTTGTAGACCGGCTCACAAGCGATCGAGACCCGGTGAATGCCCTCATGGGTCAGGGTCAAAAAGCTATTTGGCAGCTGTTTCATTCTTAATTTCTATTAAGACTTTTAAAATGTCTTCCAAGGCGTCAGCGATGCGCGCTAGGTCGTTGTAAGCTTTGGCTTCAGCGTTGGTCATGGTTTCTTTTCTTTCTTGGATTTAGTTAGTTTTGTTAATCGTTTCTTTTCCTTAGCCTTGATCTTGTCCAGCTCTTTGAAAGCCCGCGCCCATTTGTAGCGTGTCATAAGCAGCGGTCCTTCCTTGGCCAGGAGAGCATTAATGTAGTCGATAATCTCCAACATTTGTTCATAGGAGATTTTCATAGCTGTTTCATTAAACGTTTAACTTCGCGTTTGGATTCGCCAGGGCGAGTGCCGATTAAAAGCAGTTGTTCTTTGGGGCTGCGCCTGGCACGCGCCATATTGCGCGAAGCGGCCTGGATTTGTCTGTTAGTTCTTTTATATTTCTTTAGTTTTGCCATAAAAATAAAAACCCCCTGACCGCTTCAAGGCCAGGGGGTATCAGTTTATTTTGGTGCTAGCTTAAATAGCTAGATTGCAGGGAATCAGAAGATTCCCCAATACCCAGTAGGCCTTGGTCGCGGCTCGCGCCTGAAGCGCGATCTCGTCCCCGTCCTGGACCACGTAACCGTTGTCGACGGCCGCCCCGCCGATTAAGGGGACGCTATTCTCCGTAAATCCCACTACCGCGCGGATATTGGGATCTTGCATCAATGCCCCGACCGTGGTGCCTTCCGGCCGGTCGACCGTTACACTCTGCATTCCATATGATATGGTGATCTGCATTTTGTTCTTTCCTTGTTGTTAGTATTGCTTCTTTAGTCTTCAGCCAGGGGGCATACAGCCCCTCTAAGGAAGAAACAATAAGACCTCAGGGGAAGTGCGGTATGTAGCTATCCCCCTGACTGAAATCTTATGGTGTAATAATCTTGGTTCCGCCCTCGATCTGGGAATAGTCCCAGCCCCCGTTGGGATGAGCCGGTGCGTAACGTTTGGTGCAGGCGAAACTGTCCCCAATCAGGATCGCGCACGGCAAGACCCTGATCTCGCCATTTTCAGGCGGCAGCTTGCGGCCCAGCATCCAGATGACTTTGTCTTCCTTGGTGTCGTGCGCTTCCCATAACACCATCGATTCGTCTTTCATTCCGTCCCGGATATTGTCCAGGGCGAACCTGGTGCCGGGGTCCTCAAAGGGGTGGTGGCTCAGCCTTTCCATATATCTCTAAAATCCTTTGTTTGATTGTTGAATCGTCATTATAAGGGCTTCCCCGCCCGGGGAAATAAAGCATGAGCCGTCCTGATTCCGGGATCGGAAGCGTACCGTCCTTGGTCAACCCCGCAAACCGGTGGCTGATCGAGTTGATCCGGTTAAGGATTGCGGTTTTGCTCTTTTTGGGTTGCGGGCTTCTGATAAGCACGAACCGGTCGCCGGTTACCTGATGCTCGATCTGGGCCGCTATCACCCTCCCAGAATAAGCCCAGGTGGTGATCCGATAATTTTGGACATAACGGTATTGCACATCGTCCCGGCCTTTGCGCGTGCGCCGGCTGTACTGGCGGTAAAATGCTTCCAGGTAGCGTGAATAATTCATGAGGGTTGTGTATTGCTTTTGCGTTCGCGCTCGATTTCTTCGCGCTCAGCTTCTTCCTTGATTTGAATGAGCCGGCTAAGGTAGTCGGCCAGGTCGAACACCCCGCGTTTCTGCAGCCGCCGCCGGAGCCGAATAAGTTCTTCCAAGTGAAGAACTTCTGTTAAAAGATAAAAATTTTCAGCATCAAACTTGAGCTTTTTAAAGAGCTCTTCATCGATCATGATCGTTTCTTTCGTTTCTCTTTCTTGATTGGAATCGGAATCTTCACAGTTACCCGGAACGGGCCGTAATTCTGCCGGTTTCTTTCGCTTGAGGCCTTCATAGCCAGGGGCAGCTGAACTTCCAGGATCTGGTCAAGATCAGCTAAGACCTTGATCTCGTACCCCTGGTATTGAAACGATCCTAAGAAGGTGTAATCCTTACGTTGTTTCTTCATTGGATCTTTGTTCTCGCTCTAGAAGAAAAGAAGGCCAGGGGTCTCTCCCCCTGGCCAACTTTTTTATAGGTCTGCTTTGGTGATTAAAGCTCTGATATCCTTGAACGTGCGCTTTTCCTCGTCGTTCCAGTCGGCAAGCGTTTCGAAGGCCTGGGTGTGATCCAGGTCTTCATTAATGATTTCCAGAAGCCGTCTTGGAATCTCCTCCGTTTCCCCATAAATATGATGGACCGCTGCGCTTAAGCACAAGGCGGCAGCGTGCTTTGAATCGGCTTCGCAGGGGTTCCCGTTATGGTCGCGCGCCGTTACGCCTTTAGTCCAGCGGCTTGGGCGGCTGAAGAATTGTTGTAGTGTGAATGGTTTCGGGATCATTTTGGTATTCCTTGTATTGAGTTTGGAGTAGATCTTGGGATAGCTGGTCCGCTACCACACGCAGAATTTGCGGTAATCGAACCAGGATGTCGGGAGTTGTCTGGGCGCTGAACCCTTCCCCCTTGTTCCCGTCAATGATAAGCAGGATCGCCCCTCGGGCCTGGGCGTGTTCCCTGCAGAAAGTACAAAGGTCGTCGTATTTACCAGGGCCGTAACTCATTGTTCTTTTAATTCCTCCTTTATTTGTTCTTTCATCTGTTCTAAAGCCTCCTGTACCTTGGCTTCAATCAGCTCTTCCAAAGAATCGCGCAGAGTGCGCATCTCGTACCTGGAACGGATAGTCACCAGGTGTTCAGCTAAAGCGTTCAATACATGAGCGCTCTTCTCGTTATAAACAAAGGTGAGCGTGCTCCTGGTTGCGCCTTTGGAAATCTCGCACTTGAACCAGACAGAGTTATCTTGAGGCGGCGAATGCACCGTGACGGCGCACTCGGGCAAGTGAAATGGAATGTGTCTCATTGGTTGGTTTCTTCCTCAAATGATTCTTCCTCCAGCAATGCGTAACAGCTGGCATGGACAATCCGCAAGTGCCGGTAGTGTGATACCTGCCCCCTGGCTGTGACGACCAGCCCCGTGGTCAGCGCGGTTAAGGGAAGATTGCAGATCGCACAAAGCCGGTTGGGACGCAGGTTGGCGGAATCAAACAGAATTTTGGGCATAAAAAAACCCTGGCAGGTTTTTGGCCTGCCAGGGTATTACTTTTTTAATCTTTATTCCCGAGTTGCTTCGGCAATCTCCTTGCGCCCTTCCTCGATCGCTTCAGCGAGGTGTTCCATCAAGTGGTCGATGCCAACTTCCCAGGTGGCAATAAACGCATTGTTCATCCAGGCTCTTAATAAGGCTTTATTGGCGCTTTCCAAAAAACCGTAGGCCTTGACCAGCTCGTGCAGCTTGGCGGTGGCAAGGGTAAGTTGGCGCGCAGCCTTAATCTTGTCCGCGCGCGTGGGCAGGGCTTTAAGCTCCGCTTCCGTCAGGACGGGGACTTGTTCAATACCGAATTTATCGTAATTATTATGCATGTTTCTTTTTTGTTGTTAAGCCTCTAGCGTGATTGCCAGAGGGGATTACTGCCCACTTCCAGCAAGGAGGTGGGCAGGATATCCATTACTCGCGGCTGAAAATCCATTTAGCCGCCCATTCAGGGGCTCTGAAAAGTGAAAAAGAGCCAAGGTAAATCAGCCCTTCGACTATCTTTAACGCATGATAAACAGCCAGATCGATCCGTTCTTTAGCATTCATTTGGATTTGATCTCGTGGGCCTCCTCAATACATCCATAAAGGATGTAGTGCTTCTTCTCATACTCGTCCTCGACCTCCAGCCAGAAAGGCCAGATGGCCAGGATGGTATAAGTATTGGTGTGCAATTTGAGCCAGCCGGCCATCTGCTCCCAATAGCTAATCCGGAACTCCTGGCCGGTTTTTCCGGCAAAGACCAGCTTGGATAGTTTCTTGTGATAGTCGCTCATAGGTGATGGAAAGTATAGTAAGCAACTTCCATTTGATATGTTACATAGCACCCGAATAAGAGGAGGACGACCATCCCGATGATCCAGGCCCAGAGCAGCACAACAGGCCAATCGATTTTCTTTTTCATAAAAAACAGGCCAGGGCGATGCAAGCCAAAGGGATTAATAATATCCCCATAAATGCATATTGGAAGAGGACTGATAAATCCGATTGGCCAAGAAGGCCAAAGAGCCAGACCAGGGCTAGCAAACCACTAGCCAATTGCGATATAAGTTTCATTGTTTTGTTTCTTGTTAAGACGAAATTCGGGCTAACAGAATTAACTGTTAGCCCAACATTGCTAAATTATGTTTTAGTTTACTATGACTTGGCGAAGGCCTTACTCTTGAAGTAGCGTTTGCCGTCGATGATGATGCAGATTGCTCTGCCCCTATTTTGTTTCTTTTTGCCTTGTTTCATTTGTTTCTTTTGTTGTGTTTAGCAGCCTCCAACCAGCGGTCAAGCAGCGTGCCTGAACAATCCAGGTCGATTGCCCGGTAATACTCTTTTAACCATTCCCGCCAGCTGGCCACATATTCTATCGCAGCCTTTCTTCCTTTGGCGGAAAAGATGGCAAGCGCTTGGCCTATGACTGCATCCAATTGGTGAATGCGCTCGATGCGCGCTCGGCGGCCGATTTTCAAGCCAGAATTGCGGCCGGGGCCGTGCGGTTTCTTGCTGTTCCAGGCGCGCGAGCGCCAGGGTGTTACTTCTTTGCCTTTAAAAGGCGGATCATACATTATTTTGTTTTCTTTTTGCCCAGGATCACATACTTGTGCGTGTCCTTGGACGGTTTATTCTTTTGGTTTTGTTTCTTCTGCCAAGCAGCCAGCCAAAGCTGGCTTTTGGAAGTGGCCAGGCCTCGCCTGGCCATCTCGGATTGGATCACGTAATAAACGCGTGTAGGGCTCTCAGAGGTGTCTTGATACGCCACCTCCAGAGCCCAGTTCAGTTCTTCCAAATCTGAATCTGGCACTTGATGATACCAGTCCAGCGGCACATGCTTATGCCATTGTTTCCTGGCCATACCAGGTGACGAGTTTCTTTTTCATTTTGTTTCTTGCTTTCCTTGATGGCTGACGCCCAAGCGGAATCCCTCTGCGGTCGCGACCCGCGTCAACCCAGCGCTTGAATTGTGAGGCTCACAAGAGTTCACCACTCTCGTACCAAAAAAGGCTTTACGTTTAAAACTCCGCTCAGGAGTCAGCCATCAAGTTTTTGTTTCTTTTAGTTATTGCTGGCAATAAGATGCCAGCTGTTTAAGCCAGTGTGCTTGCACACTCCGGCCTGAAAATAAACGCCGGCTGTGAAATCAGCCGGGGCATCGATGGCATGCCAGTAAGGGTCGATATTGATTAAGTACATAGTTTGTTTCTTATGAATAAGTATGGCGTGGCAGGCATCCCGATTGACTGGGATTCAGTCAAAGCCATGTATTGCTCAGGCCAGACGGCCCGGGAGATTGCGACAATATTCAAGGTTTGCGCCAACACCATTCAAACTCGCGCTAAACGAGGAAAATGGAGTTTGTTACGAAAGCGCACCGCTGCAGCCAAGCAGGCTGCAGCTATGGGTCAATCGCCGTCTAAATATTTAGAGCCCGAGCCAGATAGGCCCGAGCCGGTTATGTTTAGAAGCAGTTCAGAAGTTTTAAAAACTGAACCGAGACGCAGCAATGAATTTGCATCCGATGTTGAAATAATTAAGCATGCTATCACTATCGGTGACAGCACGCAGTTTAGAAGCAGAGTACTAAAAGCTAATGATAGTGCTCTTAAAGTGCTAGAAGATAACCCGCCTACCAATGTCGGAGAGTGCGATCGCTTTGCCGAAGCACTCACCAAGGTTGAACGGATCGGCGCGCGCACTTACGGATATGACCGTGAGGCGAACCAACCTGTGGTTAACATTGCTATGCTAACCTCCTCCGACGCAGATTATGATTAATAATCACGTTAGCGATTGCTAACATCGGAGGATTGGGTAAAGCAGCTAGCTCTAAACAAGCTTGATTAAACTCGAAAGCTAGCATCTTGATATATAATTCATGCGGAGTGATAGCTAAATCCTCCGCAGTTAATTCTAATATTGGTTTTCGCATTTGTTTCTATTGTTAAGCAGTTTGCCTTTAACAAACTGAACAAAACCCGGGCTAATGACTAGCCCGGGCTTGTGTTCAGTCGATTAAGACTTATTCGGTCTTATCGGTTAACCGTCGAACGAACGAACCGTCTGGCAAGACGTCGAAACCTTGCGCGTTCGCTGATTGCTTCATGCGCTTGTTTTGCGTCTCAGTCTCCAAAGCATTTGCAGCCTTGATGACCGCATCAACCTTGTTATTGGCCAGAACTGGCGGGATGAATTTAAAATTCGCCACACCATTCTTACCAACACCCTGGAAGCTTCCCTTACCGCCAAGCTTGCGAAACATGGCTTCCAAAAGGTCGTTCAACCCTTCGTTTATCATGATCGCACGCACCTTGCGGAATTGCTCCGCACGTTGCGCTTTAGGAATGCCAGCACCGTCTTGAGCTTCCGAAACCGTCTTGCTCAAGGTTTTGCCTTTTTCCCAAGTAAAGGTCAATGCTCCCAACCCTTCGTACTTGCTCAATTGCGTTGCAATGTGAGCGTAAACCGCATCAATCGAATTGAATGCGGCCAGGGTGGATTCGTCGACAGTGATTAGTGCATTGTTGCTCATATGTTTCTTTCTCCATGTCCCCTCCCTTGCGCCGTAATTGGCTCTAGGGACGTCTGCAATGGCAGACTAGGCTGATATGCCAGAGGACTTGAGAAAGCTCGCCAGACGGCCGTTTAGACCGTCTAGCGTGCTTGCAAAAATCATTATCGTCACATTCTTACGTCCACGAGTCACAACACAGCGCATTGCACTTGCAATGGCGTAACGTGTTCGCTCTCTTACGGCAATGTGTCTCCGTATCGATACAGCACCGCTATCGATTGCGTTTCGCCTTGTCTCCGCTTGTGTCGCTTGTCTCAGTCTTTCTCCCGCTCATATCGCACGCGTTGTCGCCTACAAATTGCTCTCAGCTTCACTTCGCTCCCATGCCATCGCTGACCGTGAACGTTTTCCCGTTGCGCCTCTGCGAGATTCCAACCTTGACGCCTGACAGGCGTTTATCAGCATCGATTTTCAATGAACTTGTTTCTTCGGAGGAAATTCATCCTACGCTAACGACCGTCTGGCCGTATCTGCGAGCGCTCTAGACGCCCACCGTTGCTGTCGTCCCCATAGGGTAGGCAACGAACCATCCTGGTAACCTATAGGGGCATCCGACCCTGGCACCCCCCCCTCCCCCCCCCTGGGGGGGTCGCCGCGCATTCGCGCGCTCCCTATACGGTCTGGAAGAGAATTGGGTTTTGCGGCATATTGCGTTGCAGTGCTAGCGGATCGAAAAAAAAGCCCTGGACGAAATTGGCCAGGGGTGAAGAAATAATTCCTCCCGACTACCCGACTAGAAATCGAGTTCCTATAGACCAGCCAAAAAAATTAGGGGGTAACTAATTGACAATATATTGGAGATCTGTTACCCCCCCCCTATTTTTGGTACGGCTATAGGGATTTCAAATGTAGTCGGGTGTTCCAAGGGGGGCATTGCACTGGCAATCCTGGGCAATGCGCTAAACCAGCTCTTCAACGTATTCTTTTGGATCAACTGGTATTGCGTTGTGCTGGCTGAGCAAATATCGGTAAAAAGGGTCGCCCCCTCTGGTATTTCCACATCGGTAGCGAATTAGAAAATATTTCCCTAATCGGTAAACGATCGTTCCACGATCATCAGGGCCATCAACAATCTTCAAAGCCTTGAATTTCATGGCCAGGACCCGGTTCTGGTTTTTCTCCAAAGCGCTCGAATCGCGTATTGTCATGTCGCATCCCGGAATCCCCAGCCCCGCATCCGTCACAAGTTTGCGCAGCTGGTTGATTGTGAAATAGGTAGGAATTAACCCTTGGGTCCAGAAAAACTTAGGGGCTACTTCATAAACTTCCTCGCTCCACGCCACAATCGGATTTGATAGTTCTCCTTGGGCGGCGACTAACTCGAAAGTAACTTTGTTAGTTTCCAGGACGTTTTCCAGCACTCCGTTAATACCTACGCTCCACGATGGAAACCGGCAGTCGGGTTCGCTAACCGGTTCTCCCATTAACACCCATTTCTTGATTACGGCATAGATAGCGGCCAGGAACTTCCCCTGGTTTTTCTGAATCCAGGAGCTGACCAGTTCCCCGCCCGAATCGCTCCAGGCAAATCCTGATCCGTTCGGGCGGTTGATGCGCATGGGAATGATCCGGGTGGCAAACTGTTCTTCCAGGGTGAATCCTCTCACTCCTGCGAGCAACAGAACAAACTGCTCGATATCCACCTCGCTCATCGGATGAAAAGGAAGCCGGATTTTTTTTCTGCCAGCGCCTGTCAAAAGCGCGTTCATGATGGGCGATTTGATTTTCCCGTCCAGCTCATCGACGAAGAAGAAATTTTCCCCATGGTAGAGAGCATCGCTTAAGAGTTCTTCCAGTCCTCCGATCGTGGTGCGTCCTGCCAGGGTATTTGAGTCGACATCCTCTCCGTAAATCCATCCCACCGCCTTGTGCCAGAAGGTTTTGCCGGCATCGGGCTGGTCGGCGGTGATCAGGAACGCCGGCACCGGGCGCTTGATAAATCCCCCGGCTAACAATGCCGGGGTAAAGAGCTCGGAATAAGCGCGGGCTAGATCAATTTTATCCACCCACTTCCAGAAGCTCACCAGTTTAAGGAGCCAGTCTTTAGCCTCACCCAGCTCCATCTCCAGATCTCTTGTTTGAGCGGGATCGCCTAAAACAATTGCTTCCAGATCCGGCACATATTTTTGGGTGACGATTTCTGCCCCTCCTTCTGTTCTTACTAGAATGGGTGAGTGAATAATCCTGGTGGCCAGGGGCAGCTGGCTGGTGTGGTGTAGAAAATCTTTAATAATTTCCCGTGGAGGCAGGCAGGATATGATTTTGTCTTTTTTGTATTTTCCAAAACTGATATGAGCCGCTCCGCTCTGGCCGATGAAGGTGTTGACGGTAAAGTTAATTTCCCTTGGCATGCCGGGCCGCCAGCGGACCAAGTGTGGCGGATCGGAACGGTTGCGCGCGAAAAATTCGCCGGTTTGGGCGAGTTTAATGTAGAAGCGGTCCATTTCAGCACTGAGAGCTTCGGAGTCCTGATAGATGATGATTTTTTCCAGGGCAAAGAATGCCGCCTGAATTCGCCTGGACTCTATCTCGTTGGTTTTGCCTTCCCCTGTACAATGGCTGTGGGAGCAATGGAAATTGGGGATTGAGCCGTCGATTCCCGTAAATAGAATGGTATCTTCTTCGCGTGAATCGGTGGAATGCTCTTTTTCGCCTGGGCACTTTACTCGCCATTTGAGCGGATCGGAGTCGTCGATTACCTCATAAGCTTCTCTGATCCAGGCTTCCCAGTTTTCAGCTTGCTCGCTGGTTAAAGGAGCGTGAGCCTTGAGCGATTGGGTTCGTTTTTCCGGCTCGATTAAGGGAGGCCACTCTTTCCAGCGTGCGCTGGGGCAAACCAGGCTGGCCCATTTAAGGGGCACTAACCCCTGGCCTATTACCCAGCACTGATAAAACATCCCGGCGGGGTGTTTTCCATGAACGACCGAGTAATTCCCCTCCGAGCGCCATTCGACATTTCCGCTTCCTCCGAATTTGATCGAGTGCCATTTAAGACTGAAATCGCCTTCGAATAAGATCCACAGAGTAAACCCTTTTGCCCCGATCGTGATGAGTGCGTTTTTTTTAAACTGAGGATTTTTGCTAAAGAATTCTTCCCAGATGTCTGCGTCAACCACATCGAAATCAAACGCGCCCAGGCGGGTTTTAATTCCCTGGGGAACGGCGACATTGCACGGGGTGTTATAGAGATCGTGCTGATAGGAGGGTGCTAGAGTATCTTCTTTTGTTCGTGTTCCCCAATTTTTTCTATAACGATAATAATTGTGCCAGGGTTCTCCTTTTTCCTTATTCCATTTTCCCTTGGTCCCTGGTGGCAGAATCAGGGGTATCGCTGATGGTCCAAACAACGCAAGTTTGTCGCGGAGAGGCAGATTTGTCTTGTCAACCGCATTTTCGAGTGGTAACGGTGGCACGGAATAGGCTTCTTTCTGGCAATGTGGTAGTTGCTGGGGAGCGAGCTAACAAAAACGGGGTTGGAATCTTCGCCTTAAAGCCCTTGCCTTGCCTTAAAACAGAGAAACCAGCCTTTTGCTTATAATCGAACCCTTGAGTCTCGCCAAGTCTCAAGGGTTCATTTTTTATAAATTTGTAGAAATCGGGTTTACTCCTTTAGTTTTACTCATCAATGCGGCCCCAGCGGTCGGGGACCAGCGCGCTGGTGGAGCGCAGGGCGGCGGTATGAAAAAAGTTGGGGTACTGTGGGTGATCCTTTAGCCAGAGCCGCGAATAATAGGCCCGGTGATTATTGGGAAGCTTGAACTCCTCGTCCGAGCGGATCTCGATCTGCAGGTGCCAACGCAGCCGCTCCCAGATTGTCGCGATGGCGTATTCCCTAAAACCCCGTGCGATCGCCTGGTTGGCGAACTTGCAGATCAACTGGTAAATGCGCGGGTTAGCCTCGTGGTAAAGCCGCCATTCTTTCTGGAGCTGGCCCTCATCGCCCAATTCTAATTCCAGGGTAGTCATACGAATTCGGTTTCAGTCAAGTCGCTGTCATTGATTGTATCGATATCTGCTAACTTTCGCCTGACTCGCGCTGCGATCTGTTCTTCTATGCTGCCAGAGCAATAGATTAACTTCTGGATCGACTTGCTCTTTCCCCCGGCCCGGTGGACCCTGCCCAGCGCCTGGCGTAAAGTCACTCCGCGCCAGGTTGGGCAAACCAAGGCCAGGCGGGGGTGGTTTCCCGATAAATCATGCAGGTCGATGGAAGCGCCCCCGCTGTCGATCGTTGAAATAATCGTTTGGGTCTTGTTCTGCTGGAAAAGCCGGATGGAAGTAGCTCTTTCCTCCTCATTCTGGCCTCCATAGATGTAACCGGCCGCCGGAAAGGCCAGTTCCCGCAATGCGGCCATCGAGGTGAGGAAGTTGACGAAGATCACGGTCGAATAACCCTCTCTTAGCCCATCATTAGCTTCCTCAATGATGGCCGGGACCTTCCCAAGCTCCGCGCGCATCCTGGCAAAGAGGATTTGAGGTAAAACATCGTTGCCGGCATTGAAATCCGGGCCGTTAGGTCCATTTAGAGCCTCTTCTACGCGTGTTTCGTGCTCCAACTCCCGGATTTCGATCATTTTACGCCATTTTTCGAGGTTTTTAGCCTCAAAATCGCCTTCTACGAGGTCCAGGACGAATTGGCACTCCGGGAAGCCTTTTATCTCGTTTTTCCGCATTCTGGACCCAAAATGAGGAAAAATGTGCCGGTTTATGCCTTCCAAGTGCCTTTTTTGCCCGTCAAAGTGGTATCCGGGGAATCCATAGTTCCTTTTGACCCCGTTTTTGAATCCCCAGCGGTAAAAGTCCTTTAGATTATGGAACTTGAGCAAATACCCAAGAGCCCACATCCTCAGGGGGCTTTCGATGGCGGTGGCCGAGAGCATGAGGATCGAGTGCCCTTGGAGGTAAGTGTTTATGAGCAGGCGTGCATTCAGTGTTTTATAACCGCCAGCCTCATGTATTTCATCGAACACGTAGAGCCAGCCCTCCTTATTGGGCAATCCCCGCCGACGAGCCATCTCCCAGTTGCCGACAATGCCGCTTCGGCCCCACTCTTCCATCCACCAGCCCCAGGTGGGCTTCATACTCTTCTTGCAGACGACGATCATGTTTTTCCCGAGTTTCCGAGCCAGGGCGCAGGCGCATACAGTTTTGCCGGTGCCCAGGTCGCTGGCGTCCAGGGCTACGTTATTGAACATGAGTGCCCGTTCCAGGGCCTCGACATGGGGGATTTGATAATCGAAGAGCTCTGGGGCAGTTGACAGGTATTCTTCTATACTTGATAAGGGATTTTGATACATAAGATGCTCGTGAGAGGGAGGGCGAGGTTTTTCACTCCAAAGTTCATCCTTAAACCCTCCCTCTCGCTTTTTTTTTATACGGGTACGGGCGGGGAAGTTGAAATCGTGAATCCGACAGCTGAACCGGCCACCACCTGGACATCGAGTACTCCGGTGATGGTTTGGATGCCACTCCCCAGATCGGCATCGGCTTGGACATTGATCTGACAGGTGCCAAGAACACTTCCTGGCACGACATCGGCGGATAAGCTGTCTGCGCTGATCGCGGTGACGTCGGCAATCTGCGGATTGGACGAGCTCCAGCTGGCGAGTCCGTCGATGGTTGCTGGATTGCCTTTGGCGTCGACGGGTTGAATAGAAGCGGTGACTTTACGGTCGTTGGGTAGGGCGAGCATAGAAACGTTTTTGGTGATGACTCCGTTGTGGTTGATTGAGAAATCCAAGCGGGGCTCCTCCTGGACGATTTCCAGCTCAAGCGCCCCGCTTACTTTGATTTTCACTGCACGCTCGCGGTTTTCTTCTGCACGTCTTCGGGGGTGACGCCTTCGGGCAGGGGTGCCGATGAGAGCGGGTACTTGGATGGTTTGGGCGGGATTACATCGGGGACCTCGTCGGTCGGGATGTAAGCGCCTGGTTGAACGGCCGGGGCGGCCTCAGTATCGGGAGCGGGTTTATCAGTTCCGTTGGACATATTAATTTTAGGGATTATGGTTTTGCTTGATTTACTTGGTTCGTATATAGCCTCTAGTTGTGACAATCCAGGCGGCCCCGTGAGTGCGGTGGCCGCTCTTTTTTTATTGCCGGTTACTCATCTGGGTTTTCAGTTCGCGCAAGTTTTCGGTGTCGATCGGCAATGGCATCCAGCGCCCGTTAAACTCGTAGATGATTCCGTCATTCCCGAGCGCATAAATTAAAATTGGCTCCTGGGGCTCCTTGGTGATGGGGTCGAGCGCCTTAAAATGGACGACCTGAAAGTTGAGTACTTTGATGTGCATGTTTTTATGGCAGTGAGAGTTCCTTGATTCCATCTTGGCAATTGGTCAGGATGAATTGCAAAGCGTCATTATCGACGTGCAACCGGTCACTGGTTCCATAAAAGTCGGTGGAAGAGACTGTGGTTTCATAAGGAGCCATTCCAAGTGGACTCACGATGACGGCGTCTCCTACTTTCAATGCTTTTGCTTGTGCGTATGTAATCATAAAAGATCTCACCAGCCGGTATCGGCGATATAACCGCTGATCCACGGTGGGTAACTATAATTGACATTTGTCTGGGCATAACCCCAGCCTGTCCTACTGGCACCAACCAGGGAGCTAATCGTATGATCAGCGCCATTGATATGCTCGCCTGTGTGATTCACAGCACTTCCGTATATGGTTACGGTCGGCACTTTCGCCATTCTTACCGGAAAGTCCTTTGGATTAAAGCAGTAAGGCTGGCCCCCGGCAAAGATCAATTCGGTATAGTTTCCATCTCGTGTGTCAATATAGTAACGCCAACATTCTCGCTCATTGGTCTGAAAGTCTTTGTCGAGGATGCCGCTGGGAGTGGCGAGCGGCTCGTGCTGGATAAATCCGATGTCGAAGGTGCTGTTAACTGCCTGGGCGGCGAAGTTCGTAGTTCCAGGGGCAGCGAGAAAGTTTCCTGCCACCCAAGAGCCAGTGGATGGTCCGATGAATTGTGAGCCAGCAGCTAGACAGACGCTAAATAGAGAAGCGTTGTTGCCAGAACCAAGCGGAAAGCTTCCCGAAGCTGTAAACACCGGCCAATTGGGCAACGGGATCAGGGTCCAGGCATTCGCGTTAGAGAGCGTTGCCGCAAAAAGCAACGTGTAAGCGGCAGGGTTGTCGCGCATTCCCACGGTAAAAGTTAAAGGAGCAACAGTGGAACGACAGACGATTGATACGCTGCTTGGGCCTCCCACCAGTTCCCGTAATCGCGGCCCTTCCACCCATTGCTGGGTAAATATATAATCAGTGGCGGCGAGGCTGGCTTTCTGTCCGGTTAAAGTGAAGCGCAGGAAGTTTTGTGAGACACAGAAGCTCGTGCCTGCGACAATAACATTTCCCACTACCTGAGCCCATTTGCCGGTTAGCGGAGAGGCTTGTTGATAGCCGTACCAGCGATCCTGCGCCCAACTGTTTGTTGTTGTTCCAGCTCCTCCCGTCCTGACATCAATTTCGAAGTTCGGGTTGCCCAGGCTGTTGTAGCTTCTCCAGTTCGGAGCGACTGTGACGATCCCGCTGGCCAGGGATTGGACGGTGTTATCGCCCCGGATGTAATCGGTGTTAAGCCCACTGACTTTGCAGAGAAGTCCCGGCTGGGTTGTATCGGCCAGCGGAGCCTGGGCGCTTGGCCCACCGCCTGCCGCCACTTTGATCATGTAAACCAAAACCAAGTAAGGCGGCATCGTGTTGTGGCCAGAGCTGCTGNCGGCCG
>AP72_2010_repI_A10DRAFT_1000001_pt1 | contig 97308 bp, 144 predicted proteins | sample AmaPasreplicIA10_FD_9194 | JGI IMG/M metagenome (IMG submission 9194) | reverse complement strand
CGCAGCAGCGTTATATCGACGTGGTTGGACGTTGCGCACCGGTGGAGCTGACGGGCCTGATACTGCGTTCATGCTGGGCCACTTCTCTGTCGTCGATAGAAGCATTCCTTTTCATCTACTAGAAGTCTATCTACCATGGCAGCGCTTCAATGATGTAAGCGGTAACTACTACAAGGTCAGTCCGGAAGCCATCGAGCTAGCTATCTCGGTCAGCCCTCACATCAAGTGGCAGAACAGAGCAGCGCAGCTGCTACATGGTCGCAACTCATATCAGGTCCTCGGTTATGACTTGAAGACTCCAGCGAAGATGATTGTATGCTGGACTCCGAAGGGTAAGGTGGTAGGTGGTACTGCGACAGCGTTGAAGATCGCTATGCTACCTCAATACAACATACCGATCTATAACCTAGCATTGCTGCCGAATGATGAGTGGGTTGAGCGACTACAATCGAATGGGTATTGCACGCCATGATTAGATTGTTCTTTCACTGCTTCTGGCATCACCATAGGCTGGCCCGGGTTACTTACACCAAGGAAGATAAGTCTGTGATTTGGTTTTGCTGGGAATGTAACCCATCATGGGCGCAACGGCTCGGACCGCATGTTTCCTAGCATGTCAATATATAGCCATGGATTTTCTCGACGAAGACTGGGAACCGCCCAAGGAGCGCCAAGAAGCCGTATGTCCTTTCTGCAAGGCGATCGTGGCTCCCAAGTATAGTGATGAGTATAGAGGGGTCAGGTGTGATGATTCGTACTGGGTCGTTGAGCACCCAGACGACGACCACTATACTGGCTACTGCAATGAAATGCATTACCTTGCTACTCACAAAGAAGGAGTTTTTTCCGCTACAGAAGACGAACCAATGGAGGCACTTTCCCTTGACTAGAAACAGTGACCGCCTACGACGAGCTAACATGTCCTTTGCTGAGATGTGTGCTGGTAAACCAAGACGAGGCTCCTCGGACAGAGTAGGGATGAAAGATGTTGCTACTCCTCGAGGATTTACTACGATGTCGGCTACCTGCCGCAAGGCTGAAGAAGGCAAAGGCTATCACAGCAACTGTACAGCGATGAAGTGTGGCTGCGTCTGCCACTCGAGGTTCAGGCCATGAGTAATACACGACTGAAAGATTTAGTGTCAGCGGATCGGCCGGCTCCGCTTAGCACCCGGGGCCAGCAGACCGAGCGAGCTTATCGCAATGCGATGACTCAGCAATTGCATGCCCTGCTTGCGATAATGAATCCGCAAGACCTCACGCTCTGGGGAGCTATGCGATACGATGAGCTTGTGAAGTACAGTCTTGATTGGCTGAAGACGGAGCTGAAGGCCGTCCATGCTCAGCCCGGAGATGAAGAGCCGTTGGGGCCGCTTAGTCTTTAGAGTCGGCCAGTTTGCCCGCCTGCCAGCCTACCCAGCCCAAATATGCCCAAATTGCTGCGCGTTAAAGCTCCTTCCAGCCGTCTGTATGCAGCAACCCTTATGATGGCCTAGGTTACCCCTTACTCAGGCCCAACAAGCCAAATAACGCCCAAATGGGCAGTTGGTCATTTTGTGTGGAACGGGCACGGCGGGAACTCGGTGGGGTCACTTTCAAACATCTTGCAGTAGCTACAGGGGCGCACGTTGAGCAGCAACGGACCTGCATTACTTCTAGCCGCGATAATGCGATATGCGTCGAGGAGCTCGAATGCTCTGACTCGCACTTGCTTGCCGGCACCGGGTGCGGTGTGGATCGCTACATCGAAAGCTGGCAGCAGTTGGTTCTCCGGGATGTGTCCGTACAACATTTCACACCAGTCGCTAACTTCGCCGTCGAGCTGTTTCACCTCAACTGGGTTCAAGAGGCTCAATCGTCGAATCGTTTGTATGATGTCGCTCACCACCGCTTTGTAGCTGTTCGGTATACTCTTGCGCTTCTCGCTCCAGCCTTGCATTGCGTTCGGCGGTAGACTCCCACGGTTTTTGTTTCGACTGAACATTTCTTCCTGCCCTCCTCTGCTTCTCGCGATAGCATCGTTCTTCAACTCGATTGCGATAGGTCAGGTACCAGTTTGCCTTCTGCGCACCGGTGCGTCCTGACTCTTTGTCGACTTCAGCTTGCGCCGACCAGTATTCAGTGAACTCATCGAACCAGATTTGATTCTTCAGCTCAGCTTCTTCGTTCGAGCATCTAAGTTCTGCTGTGATGAGTGTGACAAGCTTGACACGCTGTGCTGGAGCCAGCGAAAAGTTTGCCGGCAGCCAATCACGTCGAGACCGGGTTTTCTCCACTCTCAACCCCGTTACAGTAGTTCTCATCTCGCCTGTCACAGATTTTCCAACATCTCGTTTACCAGTTTCAGGTTCCAACTCCAAAGCAGTCAACTCTTCACCCGACTCCTCGTCCCCACTAACCTCTAGGGTTTTCGTATCATTCCTTCCCACCTTACTCTCGGTATTCGTTTCTTGGAAGTTACTATATTCGTTAGTCTCTAAAACAAGAGAAGAGAGATCAGAAATATAATGGCTCAGCACCCGTTGAGCACCAGCTGAGCGGGAGCTTAGCACCTGCTTAGGTCCTGCTGAGCGCCCGCTGCTAACAAGTTTATTGTCAACATTTACCTCTAACGAAGAATCTTCTCTAGCATTTACGACCTCTCCGCTTTCGTTCTTCTTTAATGATGGCTCCGGTTCCGCGTCCGCATTGGAGCCGCTAGTAAGTTTATTTTCAACACTTTGGCGCTTGTTTCGTATCTCCTCTTGCAATTTTTTCCCACCTAAAATTGCGTTACGCCTGAGTTGATAGGCTTCAGCCAAGGCCGCCTGCAAACGCTTATTATATAGCATCCCGCCATGCTTCTCGCTGTGACGGAACTTCTTCATGACCTTATTCCACTTTCTTTGTCTTGCATCAATGCAGTCATTCAAGACGTCACCCGGTAAGTGTACTCCCTTGCCGAGTAAAAATAGCACCGCTGAATCCAACTCCTTGAAGCCGGCAATCTCCTTTAACTCGTCCTCGTCATCTACCAAGTATCCCGGTGGGTCGCCTTCCGAGGCTGCATAGCATAGTAGCTGCATGTACCAGCCTCTCTGGTCATCATCCAATGTGCTGGTGCTCAGCAGCCAAGCGCCGTAGAAGAACTTGAACCATTGAGGACGAGCCTTATAAGCTTCTTCCTCTTCAAGCTGCTCCTGCGTATATTTTTCGACCTTACCTATCATTCTCAATTACCAGTGAAACAATTCCATGCTTACTCATAACTGATTTCAACTTGGGCATTGACTTGAATGCTTCTCGGCCTTTCTCCGTTACCTGCCAGCAATGATTCTCAGTCTCTTTTGCGTAACCGCGCTTTTCCAATCCCCTCATGGTTGACATGGTGAGTCCAGTTGGTGCATCCGGTGGTAAGGCCGACAACGGCCAATACATACCATGCCTTATTAAAAAGCCCAGCAGCCAAATACTGGGTAACTGCATCCTGCTCATCTTCGATACTCCATCTCTAACTCTAACGAGTCCCTGAGTAGAGACCTTGCAGGAATGACTTAACTAGGTCGTCGCTCATCTTCTTTTTACCCTTCTGACTTCACCACGTCTAATCATTCGCTGAAGGATGCATGATACCGCTTGCTCGCTGTTATATGTAGACACTCCCATCTTTTCCAACTCCTCAGCGATTTGCCGGCAAGACATAGGCTTTCTATACTCGCGCATTATTCTCCTGACGCAGGCGACCACATCCGGTACATAGTCACGGTTGTATGCGTAAAGAGTTCGAACTTCTCCGTATTTGCCCATTGATTTTTCTCTCCACTGATTCTAGTCGGGCAATTCCCAGCCTTGCCCGCTTGGCAGCTCGATTGGCCATCTTCTCCTTGGCCCAATCTGGCAACCAGAATGAACAGGCTACCCACCACATCCAACCTCTTACCACTTCATAGTCAACTATTAACCTTCTCTCTTGTTCACTAAGCATTTTCAGCTCCTTTTCTTGTTGGAAACAAACTCTGCATTGTCTGGCAACTGGCTCTTGAATCTTTCTGGAATGCCACCCTGACACCACAAGTTGGTGGAAACAACTTCTCGCCCGTCGAAGAATCTGATGACGAAACGAGACCCACCAAAACCTCTACCCACCCCTCTACCCGGCTTGTCATCCTCAGGAGCCATGTGGTATCTGACTCCTTTGACTATGACTACAGTTTGGTCGTCGTGGTTTTCTATATGCTCAGTCCAGAATAGACAAGTGAAGCATAGCTGCCTCGATACCATGCGATTCCTGATATCGTCGGTGTAGTAGGCTTGCTCCCGGTCACCACAAATCTTACAACTCACCATCGGGTACTCCGAGATTGGATCACCCATCAGTATGTCCTTTCTGCTACATGGCAGACGCAGTCATTGTCAGTGCAATACGGCCAGACATTGTTCTTCGCATTGACGGCCCCACTCTTTACGCAGCCACAACGCCAGCAATGTTCCGGCCTCGAGTAGTCTTGAGGGATCCCCGGCCGAAGACCAATTACTAGCAATCTCACAAACCCAACTCCCTCAACTCCTCGGTGAGCATGCCCAGCACTTCCGACGCTGCCCCGGTGCTGTCCATTACATTCTATACAACAATGACCATCCTCCTGCAGCGCAGACACCTCAGCAAACGACAACTTGTCTTTCGCTGACTTAACCAATTTTCTATCTTCTTCCTGACTCATTCTCAAATACCTCCAAGTCGAGGCGGCATCAGCTGACACCGATGGCTAACCCGCGAATGCGCACGGGTCGGCCCAGCTTAGACGCCTCGACTTCGATTTACTTGAGAACTAGGGGATCGCATTCTTTGTTTATTGCCGGGTAGCCACACCCGAGTATTTAATCCAAAGGTAACGCTGTTATTTCTTCCGCGACGTACATTCTGTAATGCACAACTTTCTTTCTGTCAACCGTTCTATTCGATAGTATGTAATCCTTTCCATTGATCTTGATGAGATCTCCCGGATTCCACTTGTCGTCTTCCAAAGCCAGCACCATCCAAGTCTTACCAGTCTTGCGACTGAAGCGATCGTACTCGATGCAAATGTAAACAGCCGGCTGGTCCATCAGTATTTGTTCCAGAAAGACGAGTGAAACCAACCAAATACTCTTGACCAGTGCAAAGTCAAATGCACAAATAGCCAGACCAAGGTGAGGATCATAAAGAGCCGGCGCAATAACCAGAATCTACCCTTACCTTGCATTGAAAACCAAACCCAGAGATGGGCCGACAGAGTGTTGGTATGGGGAGTCTTGCTCACGATAGCCAGAGTCTCCTCGACAACAAACCAAATGACGAAGAGAATCCAACCTACGGTAAATATGTCGAGTGCAAGTGCTATGTTCATAGTTGCCTCAATATGATCGTTCTACTCTCTAACCCATGTACCCCTACAATATCGTTGACAGCAGTAACCTGAAACCCATGAGCAGTCATCCCGAGTAGTTCGCTGTCTGGCACCTTCATATATTTACTAAAGGGGTACAGCTTTACAGTCAACTCCATTTTCGGAACATGCTGTGGTTCCAGTTCTAATTCCAAAGGAGTAATGTCGTCATCAAGCGACAGGGCTTCCATCTCGTTTCCTTTTCATTGCTTTTTCGTAAGTCTCGCCACCAAGCAGGCCAAGAACCCTCCCACGCTCTCGGCCTGCTACGGTATGGTGCATGTAATCGTGATGCTCCGGACAAATACACGCACCATTGTCGGGATTAAACTTTTCGTCTGGACGTTGCGATCGCTCGTTGATATGATGAACGGTAATGTTAGGATCCTGATAGGTGCAGCGACTACCATCTGGGTAGAACCATCTGCACATACACCTATCTCGTTCCCTAACAGCTTTGGTGAATGCTAGTTCTCTGCTTTGGTTTGCCTGTGCTTTGGGTGACCGCTTTCTCAGGCCAGAAGTCACTCTTTTACGAGCGTTTTCCCGGGCTTTCCCCACTGCTCTCGCCCTCTGCCCTGCCCGGGTAGCCTCTGCTTTTATAAGGGCATCCTCGTAAGATAGTTTTTTGAATCCTGACCGCTTCATCTTTTTGTCAAGCCGGCTCGACCGGGAACGCACCCACCATGCCGAAAAGCGTTCCCGGGAGCGCGGCAACTGCGAGGGAGCCGATTTCACCTCGCAGACTTGTCTTTGGAGAAAACTATGAACTTGTCGCTCGTCAAATAATGATTCATCATTGGCCCTACTTCTGCCCAGTCTAAGTGACCGTAACCACACCCGGGCCGCGGCATTAGAATGCGACCTTCAATTTCCTCAGCCAAGGTTAACAATTGCAGGGTACTGCGAAGTATAAGATTTATGTCGGCCGAGTCTCGGTAGTGGAATTTTACTGGGAAGATTATTAACTTGTGTGGCCTGATGTGTTCGACTCTCAATCCAAACTGCCTGATGCGATTGCCGAGTTCGAACTGCAAGCGAGGATATTTTGAACAGGCCTCTAAGGCTATGCCTCGGCCCATGACGAGAGCACCGTCCCGCCTGATTGTATTATTGGTTGTTATTACTACGTGATCGTCTGGTTGTCGGAAGGTCCAGATATCGCCTTTGTGTTCTATCATGGCTCACAGGGATTCGATGGCGATAAAAAACGGGGTCCCATGTCGAGACCCCGTATGGTTGTTCATTCAGAACTGAGATACGAGGTCGGTGATTTACTCTTCCTCACCCTCTTCGTTGTCCTCGGTCTCAGTCTCCTCCGCAGCCTCGACTTCCTTGACCGGCTTCGGCGCGGGGTCGCGCTTCATTCCCTTCATCCACGCACCATACTGCACCCCGGCAGTCGCCTTGTTGACACCAGCCTTGACTGACGCATCAATAACGTCGCCACGAGTCGGTGTATGACCCTGAGCTTCAGCCAACTTGTCGGCGATATCCCACACCTTGCGGGTTGCAGTACCTTCGCTCGGTCGACCAGTCGGGTCCTTCTCTTTCTTCGGTTTCGCTTCAGCAGCCGGCTTTGTAGTCTCGGCAGCATCCGCAGCAGGCTTCTTCGCACTGGTTTTCTTCTTGGCAGAACCTTTTTCCAGTGTTCCTTCTGTCTTTGCACCTTGTCCCATTGTAACAGTTTCTCCTTCTTCTAAATTGGTTACGTCGGCAGAGCCACCGTTCGCAGGAAGTTGATTTAGCAACTCTTCCATGCTTGTAGTGTCATCTACCGGCACTTGGTTAGCCAACTCGGCGCAGGCAGACACCAAAGCTTCGATTGTATCTGCAGGGGCCGTCTGGGTCGTGTTCCAAAAAAGGTATTGAAGTGTCTCCAAATCATGGATCAAGTCCAGCCGTTTGACTGCCTTGCCTTCCGCCACAAAGTACTTCTGCCAAACTAAAATGTCCTTGAGTGATGCTCGTTTGAGGAATGAAGCATTCTCAGTAGAGCTCACATCAACAAGGGCAAACAGCTGGGCAGGCTTCTCTTGATCTGTCATTTCAACTACCTTTCTCGATCACTCTTTACACAACTTAACACGGCCCGGAGTCTAACCTATTTGAGCATAGAATCTCAACTAGATTTTTGAGTTTTTGCCACCGCCCCACTACTTAAAGGGTTCAGCAGTGACTCTAATTTTTGGAGCTCATTGCTCCATCGATCACGAACTCGATCTTCCATTTCGCAGAATGCGGCTACTTCGAATCTTAAGTCGTAATGCTTATTTCTATCTCCGTCCTCAAGCTTTGGTATTTTCAGGCCCGGGGCTGCCATGCTGCGACCATACATATGCACCGATCCCCATGATGCAGTGTCTGCACTCGCGAACGGAAACTCCATTAACACATCTTCATCGCCAACGCCAAACCCGTGGAAGCTACAAGGATACGCCCGAGCAAAGCATTGACCGACAAATTTGATTTTCTGCTGCTTACCAATGCCAGCAATTCCACCGATAGCCACTCGACTGTTGAAATGTTCTTTGTACTTAGCCAAGTATTCCCACGGCTCGCCGTAGTGGAACACTGGGAGAGTGTCAATGTGATGTTGAACTTTCATATCGAATGCACATGCCTGACTGCTGACGGGATCCCCAATAACGTCTAATGCGGCCACTTCGTCCCAACCCTCTTCTATAGCTTCTAAAATAAAGTCATCATAGTCTACATCGGTTCCGGATTTCCATGCTGAGTATGCACCGCTGTCAAGAATGGTCTTTACCCCGGGGGTTTCGTACTGACGATTTTTCCACGATCGCAGAGCACCTTTGAGTGCAAACGAGCATAGGATGTTTAGTGGGCGAGCATTCCAATCCCATTGGCCAAACGTCATGTCGTTTGCCATTGGAGTGTTATGCAGGGCGAAGTATAGACGGAATCTCATCTTCTAAGGACTCTGTGTCGATTCCCATCGGAATCCAGTTTGTTGACTCACATCTTGGGCACTTTTCTACTAAAATAGCTTCTTCGTCGATTGCAGTCGGAATCCTTCTTTTGAAATATATGTTGCAATTCATACACACGCATACTTGAACTAATGTGCCCACGACAACTCACCTTTCCAACGCTCATTCACCTCTTGAGCCATCTCAAGGTAGGCCATTATTTCGTATCTCAAGTCATAGCCTGACCCGTCGAACTGAGTTCCATCAAGACTAGACTTTTTCGGTTGCTTGATTTCCGGGGCCGCAGATGACCTGCCATACCTTAGTGCGGTGTGCCACGACGCTGTGTCTACCGAGTAGAAAGGAAACTTCATTAGCAATTCTTTGGTGGCTACGCCGAACCCGTGAAACTTTGCCGGGTATGCTCTAGCAAAGCATTGTGACAACCATTTTCTTTTCTGCGTACTTGAGATTCCCGTGGCTATTCCGCCCAGACCCACTCTGCCGCCAAACCGATCCTTGTAAGCCTCGAGGTAGCCCCAGTCCTCGCCATAATGAAATACCGGTATAACATGCAGACCGGCTTTCTGCATCTGCACTGCGTTGAATGTACTTTCTACTGGGTCACCGATCACGTCGAGCGAAACTACTTCGTCCCATCTCGGGCAGCGCTTTTTCGCTTCTTCAATCAACATTTGTAAGTTGACAGAAGTGCCTGATTTCCAAGCGCTGAATGCTCCTGAATCTAAAATCGTTTTGACCCCGGGAGTGCAAGTTGGATCTGGGTACTGAGCGAATTGGTAACCTTGACCTCGAGTGGCATCGAACTTACCCGGTGTCTGAGTCCAACCGGCTCCTCGCTGCACCCATGACAGGAATCCTTCTTTCGGCTCATAAGCCACGAGAACATTCAGCGGGTTCAACCAATCCCAGCGACCGAAGGTGTCGCGCTGAATGTGAAATGAGTTAGGAGCTGCGAAGTATAACTCAGTCATACTATTTTTCTCCCAACGATGAAGTATGTGTGCATGATTACTGAGCAAGGCCGATTCTTAACTTGGAACGCGGTCGGGCTGATGCGATGGTGTCGGTAGATCATTATGTCAACGATTTCGTAATGCTCTTGCATCTTGATCGCCCAGTCGATATGATGAGTATAGATTTTTCTTTCAGGCACTGAGTACTGGTCACTGCATTTCACAATCAACTTACCACCCGGCTTTAGTAGATGCCAGATTGGGTGAGTGCACATTTGAATGAACTGCCTGAGCTCCTCATATGACTGCACATAACCACCGTACTTGTCCTCTCGCGGGTCTTTCGTCTTCGATTTACCAATGAAGTAGGGTGGGTCGAAGACCACTGCATCAAATGACCCCAGAGCAAATCGTAACCCAGCTTCTCGCAGATCCATTTTGATGTTGCCGTTATCACCTTGTATATCGCTGAAATAGACGTGGTATTTGTCTAATGGTATGCCTTCCCAGAGGAGCCGGCTGCCGGCAGTAGGGTCAAGAATTTCATGCCACGGCTTGACATGTAACTTTAGCAGGTTAGCGAATGCTGGCCCAAGCTTGCCATCATGCAACGAATCTTGAATCGAAATAGGATATTTTGCCATTCAGCCTCTCGACAACACGTACAACAGAATCCCGTATACAAGCCCAACTGCAATCAGCATCGGGACCAGACAACCCGTACCGCTTCTGCTTCTTGTGCTTCCGAGTCTGCGCCAACTTAACATCGTTTCCCCCTTTTTAGGAGTGCGAGAGTGGCCTAATCGACCCCTCGACTTCTACCAACCCTCGCACCCTCTCAGGCCCACTGTGGAAGGCCCAAGCTTTTTTTAGTTAGCCCAAGCTAACTCAGATTTCCACCTGTCTACCAACCTCTCTTGCATCTCGAGGTATGCTAACAAATCAAACCTTAAGTCCGCGTTGCTGGCCCCGACTTCACTCTTTTTTGGAATGCGCATACCTTTGTGGATTTTCGAAACACCGAACCGAGTGCCGGCAGCCCAACTCGAGGAGTCAGCTGTCACAAAAGGAAACTCCATCAGCACTCGTTCTTCAATCCAACCAAAGGAGTGAAACTTCGCTGGGTAGGCCCGGGCGAAACATTGATTCGTCCACTTGATGCGCTGAGCAAACGGCGCCCCATGCCCTGACGCTATGCCAATGCGATGGAACTGACTTTTGTATTCCTGTAGGATTGCCCAGTCGTCACCGAAGTGGAACACCGGCATTATTTCCAATCCTCGGTTCTTCATTTCCAATGAATTAACTAGGCTAGCTTTATCGTCGCCGATGACGTCCAAAGCAACTACTTCGTCCCAGCATTTGTGGATCGATCCATCGGGCTTTGTATATGTACGAACTGCCTCTTTGCAGAGTTCATCCATATCAATCTCCTTGCCCGCAGACCAAGCAGAGTATGCGCCCGAGTCAAGCATGGTCGCCTTGCACTGCCAGAAATTGTTTTTCTCTTCATTTTCTGAGTGCCACACTTTCGAGAAAGGAAACGCCACTAGAATGTTGAGTGGTTTGTCAACCCAATCCCACTGCCCAAGTGTCAGTTCAAGCAGGTCAGCCCGGGGAGTACTTGCGAAATATATTTGAGTCAATTTATCGTCTCTTTAGTTGCGGAATCCTCTGAGCAGCAACCATCTCGAATGTGCTGAGCGGTAGTAAGTATTGTGCTTTCCCAGTACTCCCTAGCTCCTCTGATACCCTGCGGTTCGATTGGTAATATGCCCTGAATACAAGCCATTGCAACATTTTTCGTAAGCTCTATAGCTTGGTCGTCATTGTTGACGATAAATTGCTGCACGATGTTTATTGGGCGAAGTATTCTCGTTTTGTCTGAGAATATATCGTCGGGGTCTGCGGCATACGTTGGGTCCAGCGCCACTAGCATAATCTCATGCGTGGCACCTTGCATAGTGAATACAGCCGGCTTAACTCCTTCAATCTGTCGAAGGTGAACACAGCATAACAAGAATTTGTCCCATGCTGGTGACCAACCCGGGCATTGCATTACCCAAGCAGCGATAGTGGCTATTTGATCCGGTGTACGCCTTTTCTCGGCAGGCACCATAGCACACTCCCACGCACTGCCGCTCTTCGCTTTGATTTCTTCTGACATACTTTATCTCCTAACTAACCTGCCAATGTAGTCTACGTGACAAAGCATGTCGCAGCCTAATCCTTCAGCGGAGTGGCAACGACACCCGGTATTAGAACTACCTGAGCACAGACCACAATTCACTGGACCAACAAACGAACCTTGGATTACTCGCTCTTTTGCAAACAATCGGGCATAGTCGAAAGTGGGTTTGTATTCTTTTTTGAAAATCATAGGTGGAACAAACTCTACTCGGTCGTAGCGCTGCCGAAAAAGTTTGTACAGCAGCAATGACCAGACAAACCCTCCCGAGATTTTCATAACAATCTGCAATCCTACTAGTTGCCAGTTAATTGCGCTGAATGCAATGAACACGAAGATGAGCGAGTCAGTCACCGCAGCGGTAAAGGTAGCGGCGTTAATGCGGAATATCCGCCCGTACCGTATCATCCACTGGTAGGTCAGCGCGTCAATAGTGGCAGCTGCCATGAATGCCAAGCAAGAGGCAGCATTTATCCTGAATGAACCTGTTCCCGTCGCATATGAGATGACAGCACCTACCACTATTACCACAGACATTCTCTCAGCGACGTACATTCTGCTTCTGCCGGGAACCCAGTTCCAATGGTCTTGCATCAAGTCCCGGGCAATCAAGTCAAATGGAATTAGAGCGAATGCCACAAATGGCACAGCTACCTGACCATATTTTGTGATGAGGTAGTTCGCCAGCACGATCGCACCAAGGTAGAATGCAACCAAAGTAATGGCGAACCACAGACTATTGCGAAACTTGTGCATTTGCATGGTTGGTCACCGCTTTCCAATACTCTGCATCCACGTACTGAGTCTTATCTTCCACTCCTGCGAGGCTTAATGCTTCTGCTCTCTCAACACAAGTCCCGCAACGACCACAATGCTTTTCCTCACCCTTGTAGCATGAGTAAGTCAACTCGATTGGCACGCCGATAGTGTTGGCTAGCTCTGCAATCTGCTGTTTCGAGTACCCACTGAAGGGTGCAATTAGATACGGTGGGTTGTTGTCACAGAGCTTGATGGCTTCTGCTAATTGGTCAATGAAGACCTGTCGGCAATCCGGATACTGGTCATGGTCGCCGATGTGAGCAGCGTAGGCCACAAGTTTCGCTTTAATGCTGATTGCATAAGCAGTAGCGACGGCCAGCAGAATCATGTTGCGATTCGGTACTACGGTAATCGCCATGTTGTCTGCTGCGTAGTGCCCCTCGGGTACTTCTACAGTGCGGTCTGTCTGACTACTGCCTAGCATTACGCTTTGCAGACTCTCGAGGTCAACTTTTCTGAACCGCTCTGGAATACCCATTGTAGCACAAATCTCAACAGCCGACGTTATCTCCCGGCTGTGCCGCTGGCCATAGTAAATCGTTAGTGGGTAAACTTCGAATCCCATGCCCTTGATGTAATAAAGCAATGTAGTGGAGTCAAGGCCACCACTATGAAGCACCACAGCCTTTCCCTGTTCCATTTCTCCTCCTTTTAGAGCAACCTGAATTTCAAACAAACCCTACACCAGATCCTGCCATCCATGGTATGCACAGGATCGTGGTGATGAGTAAAACAATAAAGCCAAGAACCTCGCCAGAGATTTTGTATGCGATTGAATATGCTGACCATGAGTTTACTCTAACGACAGAGCTTCGAGCTCGATTTGGTCCTCGGTCTCGTTGTCAAGATCGTTGACATGATATGCCATGAACTCGCCACATATGAAGTCAAGGGCCGAGCCTTCGGTCTTGTACCGCTTGTCCTTGGTTCTGACGAACGCAATGGCTCGGTCTACAGTTATGCGCTCGCTAGCTGAGATTTTCGATATCGGCCTACCACGCTGCAACCCTGAGTCAAACTTCTCGTCACTGATTTCCGGCTTGACAAACTCCCCTCTAACGAGTGGCAGCGCCTCTTCCGGAGTCCAAAATTGCATCATCTCGTAGTCAGCCTCTTTCAACTCCCTAAGGTGCTTTCCTGTCTGCGCATAGTCGGGGCGAGATGTCTGCCCACAGCGATTATCAATCAAACCGTATGCGATCGCTTCTGTCCTATCTAAGTCTGACCATATTGCAGCAAGCTGAGTCCAACCAAGCATTTTGGCTGCCATGTAGGTGCCGTTACCTTTTTCGATGAAGTTGGTTTCTCGATTGACCTTGAGCAACACTACTTGACCAAACCGGATAAGACTCTCGGCAATCATTTTCAGGTTGCGGGCGTCGTGCTTGTTGGCGTTCTCCGGGTCAGGGATTAAGTCCTCCATTGGTTTGGCGAACTGCCTTAACTCCGGGTGGATTTTGTCGATGTTGGTAGTTGGTTCGTCAAGCTCTAGGGCCACAGTTTCTGGGGTACTCATATTCTCATTCCTCGTGCTAGTGATAGAAATTCATTGCGGCAAGCCGGGTCGTTTTTAAATACTCCTGTCAGACAAGATGTAGTAGTGATTGAACCGCGCTTTCTCACTCCGCGAATCTCGATGCAGAAGTGCCGGGCCTTAAGTACAACAGCGACTCCTTTTGGATTCAACGCCTCTTGTAATGCATCAGCAACTTGCCGGGTAATGCGTTCCTGATTTTGGAACCTACGAGCATAAGTATCAAGGCACCGAGCCAGCTTCGACAAGCCTACAATTTTACCGTCTGGTATGTATGCGATCGCTGCGGCGCCGATAAATGGTAGGCCGTGGTGCTCGCAGAGACTGGCAAACTCTATGTCACTCTGGATTACCATCTCGTCGCTGCCATCATTGTCGAATACGGTGAATTCGAAGTCTGGGGGTCGCAGGAACTCAAGATAGAACTTGGCTATGCGAGCCGGCGTTCGTTTAAGCCCCTCAGACTCAATATTGAGGCCGAGGGCAATCAAGGTGTCAGCTATCGACATCTTTAACAGGTCGTATTGGTGCTCGATGTCTGGTTTTTGGTTTATAGTATCTGCCATAGCTTGTGCTGCTGAACAGACAGCCTCCACATTGGATTTTCTAAACAGAGCTTGATGCAGTGTCGGAGATTTCCTTGGTTGATTTTCTGACCGTCAGTATGGGGCGACAGGTAGTAGTACTGAGCATGTAGAGCAGGTACGGGGACCCCGGGCTGGCCTGCGTGACGAACATATCTCAGCTCGTCAACGTTTCCAGCTTCATGCTTGCGGATGACGTCCTTGAAATTCTTTTCGAGTATGTGCTCTGCTACCTTCGGCGAACAGACAATCCAGTCGAGCAAGGTAGAGATTTCATTCGACATATATTTGATGCCGCTAGTCTCTATCGCCTGCATGTACTTTTTGTCTTTGAACCACCTCAGGATGTCTGGAGTCAACTGGTCGAGGGGTTCGCCGCCAGTCCAGACGATCCACCATGGTCGCAGGGTGGCTCCTGCCACAGTTCGCACCTCAACATTATAGATGGTGTCGTCCAATTCTTTAAGGGTCATCTCTTTGCCGGATTCGAACTCTGTATCACAAACTACTCCTGACCGAGCGCAAGCATATTTTGCAGAGCACCCTTGCAGTCGAATGAATATCGATGGCTCGCCAGCCCGGGCACCTTCTCCCTGCAACGAGTAAAATACCTCAGATACCTTCAGGGTCATTTCAGCCATGGTCTTTTCTCCAATTCTCTTTTGCAGCTATCACAAGTAACTCTTGATTTATCGTCAGTGCACCGCAAACGGCTGCGGTTCTGGCAAAGAGGTTTTCTCTGAAAGCTGAAGTGAATTTTTTCCAACTCAGTAACCCAGCTTCCCACAAATGTCTCGCAGCCAAGCAAGTTGTCGCTCGCTCGCCCCACCGGTATGAACTTTGTCTCCCATCTCAATAACGAAATTGCGATCTTTAGGAGATAATGATTCCATTTCATCCTCTATAAGGTTGAGACACTTGATAGCTGCTTCTTGACGCTCTTCAAATGTGAGTATATTGCTGCGATTAAATGCTGTTTTTGCCATTTTGTTTGAGTCCAAGATGCAGCCACGTGGGAGCGTGCCGCATCGAAGGTTTCACTGGCTTTGGTACGTTCCTACGCAATCGGTTCCGAGTGCAAAATTCTGTTGTCGAAGCGTAGATGTGAAAGTACGTGACGCATTCTGAAAGCACTGCGTGTCCATCCCTCTACCGAACGCGGCAATGCACGACGTATAAGTCTGGTCGCCGTCCGTTTGAGCTACTGCGATAACGTCGTCGCAGATGTCGGCCTGAGTCACAGCTGAAGGTGCGGAAACCGCCTTAGCAGGTCGCGACGTAAACACCACAGCAGCGATTGCCACCAGTACCACTACCGTCATAAACAATTTCTTCATCTTAGATTCTCCTGCGGTCTGCCCCGGGCCTTACGGTTGCCCGGGGCTTCCGCGTGACAGCGATTGCTCGCGACTATGGATTGGCCGGAGGCGGCGGAGGCGGCGGAGTGTTTGCCGCGATCGCTGCTGACAGCGCTTCGGTTTGTGCTTGCAGTGTAGACTGAAGATCGGTAAGAGGCTTCAGTTGATCCGCGGTGGCTCCGTTCGCCAACGCCGCGGCTACTGCAGCTGAAATAAGGCCCGGCACACCGTTAATGAAAGTAGTGGCAGAACCTTCTACTGTTTCTGTGGCCTCGATTTGAGCCTTCAGAGCATTTACATCATCGAGAACAGACATTTCCTAACCTCCCTGTTTCTTAAGAGCTTCCTTCAATTTCTCAGATGAGTCTTTCAGCCCCGATGTTAAAGCCGATAAGGTTTCCATCTGTTTGACGAAGCGAAGCATGGTTGATAGTTTACGGAGTGCAATGAGTATACAAACCAAATTCAGAGCACCCAGTATTAAAAGAAGCCACATCATAGATTTATGTTCTCCCTTCCGTGGCTTTGCTATGGACGGTGTTCCGCCCAAGTCTTTTGAGTCTCGCTGACGCGGACAGCTATAGTCTCTTTCCAATGCTGTTTACACCAAAGGTAAAATCCCCGGGCAAGATTTTCTGCAGTAGGATTATACATACCATCGCCGCCTGTTGCGTTGTACCACATGTTTTGGATTTTCGACAGTCTTTGTAGCACAAAATTGAGGTCCTGATGATCGAAGTTTTCTTTCAGGTACGTAGCGAATACGTCAAGCTCGCCATAGTCAACAACAAAACCCACTCTGTTAAGTTTGGGAGAAGCCAATTCTACTTCCACTCGGTATGAGTGTCCATGCATCCGAGCGCATTGGTGGCCTTCTGGCAACCCGTACAAGTGGTGAGCAGCTTCGAAATGGAATTCTTTAGTTATTGTGTACATTATTTGCTCCTGTTCCAAAACGGCAAGACGATTGCGAATACAAGGAAAAGTATTATCACCACAAAACAGAAGATTTCGAAACTGACTCTGATGCTCTGCACAAAGAATTGCAAGTCACTCATTTGCAGTCCCTCCAGTTGGCTCCAGCGTGTAGGTCCCAGCGAATCGGTATGGATAGGTTGAACCTCTGTTCGTCAAGGAAATCGAGAATCCTTTTTGTATAAATTTCTCCCGGCTCTTTATCTCCGTCGATTTCGTCGTGCACAACCTGTCGTAGTTTGTGTATGCCGAGCGTTTTTCTCTCGCGGTATAAGTCTCTCAGGGCTAGCTTAAATATATCAGCTGCACTGCCCTGTACTACGCGACTAACCGCTCTGTAAAAGGGATCGCTAGGCTTGAACCGCGCCCGCCTTCCCATGATGGTAGCCACGTATCCTTTATGCTCGGCATCATGAGCGCATTTCTTTATGAACCCGTCTCGCTCTGGCATTAGCTGTTTACAAAATTCATATATCTCTTCTGCCTCTTTAATTGTGACTCCTGCGGTGGCTGCCAACGTCTGAGGACTAGAGTTGTACGCATAAGCGAAACTGACATTCTTAACAATGGTTCGCTGAATATGTGGTTTGTAGGGTCGGATACGATCGTGTAGCAAAGCATGGTAGTCAGTATTTGCATCCTCTCGGTAAGCCTTGATGACGGTCTTGGCTCCAGCCAATGCGGCATAGATTCTATATTCAACCTGCTTCATATCTGCGCTGAAGTATTCCATGCCGTCGTCTGGTATAAACAATTCTCGAATTATGTGAGCATCGCCCAGCTCTGCTTCCTGCTTGTCTGCTCGTATGACTTGCTGAGCATTAAACGAATACCCACTCTTGAGATCTCCTCCGCCACTACTACTAAAGCGGCCCCATCCGGTGCCCTTAGCCTTCTCTTTCTTTTTGAGCGCTTCCAAATTGTTCTTGCATTGATGGAATGACGCTCTTAACAAATCATTGCCGTTCTGGTGCCCCCACGTAAGAGCTTCATAGTACTTATCTAGAAATCTCGACAGTAAACTTTGCTGCCGTCTGGCATCAACAACTAAATTGAAGATGGGGTGATTAAACGATAATAACTCATCAACCTCAAAGGTGCGTTTTTGGCTATTTTCTTCCTCATCTTCAGGCTCCTCCTCTTGATGCTTAGATTTACCCTTTGCTTTGGATTTGCGCTTTGGTTTTTTCTTCGGTGGCTCAAGGCCAAGAAAACTAAACAGCTTCATCATCGAGTCGACGGTCCCGGGGTCAACCCGGAAACCGGTTAGTTGAAAGATTTCTCGTAGGATCTTCTCATACTCAGTCCTGACCTCGCTGCGCCATTGCTCCAGTTTTGGTCGATGCACCCGGCAGCCATTGCGCTCAATCTCACAGACAGCATAGATGAGACTATTTTCCAACTCAAGAACATTTTCCAAACCTTCTTGCCGGATGAACGGTTCCATGTTCTCGTCTGCTTCAAGAGTGATCAACGAGTCACCCTCGGCATAAGGCCCAGCCATCCAACTCGGGTAGCTAGCCATTTTGTCAATGTCCCCGGGGAATCTCTCCTTGCCTCTGCCAACGTACTTAATGCCAATTGCGTCAAGGCTTAAATCAGCAAACGGGCTGTCGTCCAACAGAGCTGCAGGGAATGCTACATCACGAACTTTACAACCCAGAGCCTCGAGGTCAATACCAAACTTTTTCTTCAGCCCGGTGCGCATGATCTGAATATCGTACTTACCATTTGCAAAAACGATTTCCTTACCCGGCAAAACATACTCCATCCACATCTTGACGATTTCAGGATCCATATTGCCTTCGATGTGGCCAACAGGAGCGTAGAGAGATTTCGCTGCAAGATTCTCGGGGTCTCGCCAGCCAATCGACACTCCACATACGAAGTCATCGAAGGCGTTCTTGCCACTATTCTCAGTATCCATTGAGATGCGACTAACGCCTTCCAGCGTTGGCAAGTCTTCAGGACGAGGAGGAGTCCATCTGGTAGCACTATCCTCGTACTCGTCAAGTATGATTGCGGGCTGATACATTTAGTATTTGGCTCGGTCGGTCACTGAAATCACCTGACGATCACGATTTACCACCAAGTCGATTTTTACTTCATCGTCTTCGGGCGGGTCGTCTCTTCTGGCTGATGAGTCCAATGCAGTCTTTACTTCAGCTGCGTTATCGACACACTTCTCACATGGCTCTACGAGTATCTCTTGAGGACCACCAGATACCTCTGCTGAGATTAAAGCAGTCAGTTCTGTTTTGCAGGTTTTGCACCTGACAGCAAGTTCTACGATTATCATTCTGTACTCTCCCATGGTTTTGGCGCTCTCGGTAAATTCCAAGGGCCGATTGGTTTTACTTCCACTCGCTCGTATTTATGTTTGATTGCGAGCTCGTCTCTGCAATACACACATACATGACCACACCAGTATTGAATATAGACGTGGTAGCGAACTCTTTTAGGCGTTGCGTACCTGTGAATGCATCGTCGACAAAAGGGTTCTGTATGCTCAGCAATGAATCCCCCTCGGGGATTTAAAACATAGTGACACTTCATCCACGCATTGGCATGCAGCAGTAAAAGAATGAACATCCATCTCGTTCACTCGTTAAGTATGCTTGGCTATTGGTGTCCTTGAATTGGATTCCCACCGTTTCGGAGCCGGCCGGGTCAAGGAAGTCCAACAAATATTTCCCGTTGAAATAGACCTTGAATGGATCGTCGCCGCTGAAGTTGCTCTCTAGAATGTTATTGGCTTCACCCAACTCGGCAGACGCAGCATTCAGTTTTAACTTCCCGGACTCAAACAACAGAGATATTGCGGCTGAATCACCCTTCTCCCTGTCCGCGCATAACATAGCTCGCTTGACTGCCTGACTCAAGTAATCGGCCTTGAATGAGCATGACAGATCACAATACTTTATATTACCGAATGCTGCCTTGTAACCCGGGAACTTGACAGCCAATAACCGAGTAGTAAGGATTCTCGTCCCCAAGGAGAAAAATAGATTGTCGTCGTCGAAGGCGATGCTGATGTTTCCGTCATCAGGAATCAACTTCACTAATTCGTCGATTCCCTGAGCAGGCAGCAGAACTGTAATGTCGTCCAGCATCATGCCGTCGAGCTGAGATGAACCAACGATTATGCGGTGACCATCGGTGGCCACCATAGTCAGCTGCCCATCTACTATTTCCAATTTGATGCCACGAAGATTCAGCCGGCTGTCGTCCTGAGCCATCATGTTCTTTACCATTGGCAAGATGGTCTTGACTGTTTTGCTTGGCAACTCTAGCCACGTAACATGTTCCCACGATGGCGGGTCAGGAAAGCCGTCTGGAGCAACAGAGGGAATGCGGAAGTTGCAGTTCTTCGCAAGCACTCGAATCCAACCGTTGTTGTCAAGAGTTACTTTGATGGGGCCGTCTGGGGCCAGCCTTACTAAGTCGGACATTTGCTTTGCCGGTATCATCATGACTCCGGGTTGAGTGACAGCTAACTGCTTGCTGGACACTTCCGAGAAAATCCATGACTCCATGTCTGTGGCGCTCAGCCGCAGCCCAGCGTCAGTAGTTTCGACCTTGATGAACCCGAGAATAGGAATAGTTGGCTTCTTTTCGATTATTCCTGTCAGCTTGCCCATCTCTTCTTGAAGAACAGATTTTGCGATAGCGAATTCCATTAGTAGTGTCGTACCTCCCATTCAGGTATTAAATTGGAATGACGTTCCTTGCGCCCGGGTTTAAGCATGCGCCCTGTTTTACAAATCATTCCTCGCTTAGCCATAAAGTTGATTGCGGCCCCAACTGCATTAACACTGACGCCTTCGGGCGGCCTACCGTAGATGCCTGTTAGTTGCTCTGAAGTTATGCGAGACCCTACTGGGAAGCATTTCAGTGTTTCGACTAGTCCATTCCGGTAGTGACGAGAGGCTTCTTTTGAGGATACTTTCGCTATCCCATCTTCTTTCAGCTCGTCCCCGGTCGGTGGCTGGGCGTTAAAGATTATGCCAAGTCTAGGCCCGTGAGCAGCTCGCTGCATAGAGTCGAGCTGCTCGTCGAGGTCTAGACTTAGTTGGGTCAACTTCATTGCTGGGCTTTCTTCTCGTTAGCGAATGTGGTGAATGCAAGGGTCAACGCTTCAAGAGTAGCAGCGTTGATTTCCTGCACCGGTAAACCGATCCACTGGTTTATCGACATCACCATCTGGGCTTCACCCTTACTGCCGGGAATTTCTGAGAACGCAGCAACAGCCGCATCGTATTGCTCCTGATCCCAAGGTACGTCATCGCCAGCCCGGTCAGCGTACTGAGGCATCTTCACTCCCTTGATTTCTGTCATCTTAGGAGAGACTCGCTCCACCTCGTCTTCGTCCTCTTCATTGCCGGCAAGCGGCAACTCAAGTTCGTCCTCGGCGGCGGGGGCCGGCGCAGCAGCAGGTTTCTTCATCCACGGCATGTCCTTTACAGGTTTGGCTGCTGGTTTAGCCGGGGCTGATGCTGCCGGCTTTGGAGCAGGTTTCGGTTCAGTCTTTGGCTCCGGTTTGGGTGCGCAGTTTTTGCACATCGGCCCAGCCTCTGTTTGAACCATTGGCTCATCAGTGACTCCGCAGCTGATACAAAACACTGCTGACTTTTCTTCCTTCGCAGGAGGAGGAACGAGCGTTGGTTTCGATTTTGGTTGAACCGGCTTGGTGGCCGCTTGAGTGGCTGCTTGTTTTTCTTCCGCGGCCTTGGCTCGCTCACTCGCAGCAGCGCTACCCTTTGTTGGGTCTCCACTGACCTTTTGTTCTGGCCTCTTTTTCTTTGCGGCTTCTACATTGTCGCTTATCTCAGCCCACGTGGTTTCGCCATCGCGAATTGCCCCGTACAGCGCCTGCAGATTCAGAATCTCCTGTGGCGAGCACTCCTCGACAGGATGCCCAAGGAATTCTTCTAACTGCACGACGCTAACGTTTTGAAGAGCCATGCCGTCGATGATTTTCCGCTTGGCTGCGTCCGGGTCTTCGGTAATCTTGCCAGCACGCACATCCCTGATTTTCTGCTCGCACTCATCTTGTAGGTCGCCGGGCACCATTCTGAGGATAAGCGTTCTTACTGCCTTTGAAATCTGAGCAGCTTCCTTAGTGGCGAGGTCGTCGTCAGTTGCCTTAACAGTGAAGGTAGTTTCTCCTTGGGAGTTTGTGCGCTGACCAATAATGATCGCCCCTCGTCTGGGATTTTTACGCTCGACTGTTTTTGCTAGGGTAATTGATTTAGCATACGAAATGTTCGACTCGAGGTCAATAACGATAACCCGGATAACTCGGTGGTTGTCATTCTCTTGTACAGTGAATGACTCTGCCATCAGATTCTTCATACACCGCATGGCAACTTCAGCAAACCGGATTCCCAATCCCTCAACGAAGGTCTGCTGTCTGGTGTCCGGGTCCCAGCCAACAGGCTTGCGGTACAGAGCACTCGACTGGCCCTTCTCATCTACTAGAGCGAACGATGGTCTGCTGCACTCCTTTAATAGGTCGAGCCGTACCTGCTCGATATTCCGGGGCGCCTTGATTGCCATGATATACCGGGCTTGAATCATGGCAGCGGTTTCAGCGGCAGCTGCAGTGGTAGCAATCTCTGTACCAGCAGCGGGCGCTGCGATTTGTTCAGACGCCATTTTAACCATTGCGTCCTGTTTGACTGTCTCGTTACTCATCTATCTCGCTCCTTTGGTTTCTTCGGTAGAAATTTTCTGGCCCCTCGCTTGGGAACCAGACAATCTTTGTAGACTTCCTCATAGTCATTCATGAGCGTTTCCATGTCGAGTTTTTCTCCGTCGCGATCATTCTTCCATGTTGCCAACAGACGATCGCCGTACCTCAACTCCCCGGCATCCTTCATGAATGATTGCAGAATCATCTGCTCGTCACGTTTCTTTTTCTCGAGGTCGCTGATTTTATCATTTACATCTATCAGGTTTAGATAGTGATCGTACAACTCCTCGGTAGCCTGAGCTGTCTTTGTTACTACGCCTCTGCGGTACAATCGCTTGACGTCCTCAAGATTTTCCGGCGGCGGAGTGCATCCTGCTTGTATGTATTCCCAGACCATAGTGGCCTTGCGAATTAGCATGGCCTCCAGTTCGAAATCTCGTTGTACTTTGTAGATATGAATCGGTGGGCGCTCTCGTAGAATCAAAGCCCGGGTGGCTTCCATAGTAACGAAGCAAACTGCTATGTCAGTCTCGTTTGTATTCTCGCAAGCATTGAATACATGAGCCTGCCAGAGCTCGTAATCAGGCACTTGGTCAGTACCAGCATCCCCGAACTCACCGATGCGATAGTGGCCGCAGGTTTTGGCTTCAACTGTTCTGACTCCGGGCCAGCGGCTATCAAGGTGACAGAAGATGTAGGGATATTCTGGGTGGGTGACTCGAGGCGGTGACTTCTCTAGTTCGCAGCCCATTCTTTTTTCATAAGCTGATAAAATCAACGGCTCTGCTATTTTGCCGATGCGGATTTCCCATGCGTCGTCAAGATTGACAGACTCATAGTCGTCATCTTCCGAGGCTAATTTTTCCAGAGCCACGTCGACAGAGTGCCCACACATTATGCGGGCAATGTCTGAACTGCCAAGCCCGGATTTTCTCGCTTCTCTTTCTTCAGGGGTGATTGCCATTTTGAAATCGTCGAGCGATCTAGTTAGTGTGAGCCAGTTTGTTCTCCGTGCGCATTCGAAGAGCGTAGCTCGTCTCGGTCACTCGACGGTTTCAAAAATCCCTTGTAGTATTTTTCTGGGTCTTTAATAGATAGATGAAGCCGCTGCTTGCAATTCTCATTTGATAATATCTCTGCATCAAGAACGAGTCTGGCACGGGCATCATCGATGTCTTCATCTTCGAATCGGAACCCGATGACTTTGCCAGTCACTTCTACTTCGATTTTCTCTGCTATGTCTGACATCTGGCTAATTCCTCGTCGGTGAAATCAAGAGTGGTCAGTAGGAACTTGGTTAGAGTCTTGCACTGGTCAAGGCTCTCTGGTTCTATTAACTCTCTGACTGGCATCTCATAATAAGACGCAAGGGCAATCATGTGATCCAGAGGAGCCAAGTACGGCCGTTTGTCATTCTCATAAAACGATAATCGGCGTTCGGGAATACCCGCTGTATCTTCAACTTCCCTTTGAGTGGGGCATCGATAATCGTTAGGCTCTGGCATGCGGCGCTTTTGTCTTAAATAGAGTAGCAGCCGGCCCTTGGGCCTAACCATAACAGGTCTATTATTATTAGCATTTCTCACTGGGCCGAGTCTAATTTGAATGCCTAGCAGAAGTCAATAGGTATTTTTTCCGCTTTATTTTCAATCAGTTACGGGTAGTATTGACTCGACTTTTTTCGAGTTGCAATTTGTATTATGGCCGTATTATAATTTCAGCCATGAAGGGAGATAAAATGACAGCAGCCAACGACTTACACCAACTCATTCGCAAAACTTTTCCCATGCCCAGCGACGACAATCTCATTAAACAAATGAGAGAGAATTGCCCATTCGCATTCTTCGGCATCACTGGCGGCTTTGGCGAGACTCGACGATCACTTTGCAAAACTATCCAAGCGGTTTACGACGCAGGCATAGAGCCTAAGCAAGCAATCGCCGACCCATTCTACAAACTCATTCTCGAAGGCATCGAGGACTTTCTCCGAGAGCAACTCTTCGACGGCACCGACTCAGACGACATGCTTACTCCTGAGCGAGCAGTTTTGGAATTACGAGACTACGTCAACGACAAACTTTATGTCTAACAAATCCTACCCAACCGAATTTGAAGCAGAGCGAGCAATCGCCGAAATGGGCAAAGCCGGTTTCTTAAAGCCGGTGCACTTACCCGGGCGTCGCTGGCTGCTGGCTGACAATAAAGAGAGGACAATCTCTCGCAGCATGATTTTCCACATGCTGACCGTCCACTACCAGCGCGAGGGAACTAAGGTTCACCCCGCAACAATCAACATTCAGGCCGATGAAATCTTTGCAGCTGGCAAAGCGGCTGCTGCCAAAAGGAGAAAATGAAATGGGATACCACATTCGCATGATCGATCAAAAGTTTTTCATACCAGCAGACTTGAGGCCTCAGGTTTTCGAAGCACTCAAGTCGCTTGGTAATGGGTCCAATGACGAACGAGCACACGCTGGGTCGTGGTCTGGCGGAAAGAGAGATGGGAGATGGTTTTCTTGGATGAATGATGTTGACCCAAATCAATGGCCCGGAATTCAGGATGCCTTTGCTGACTGGCGCTACCCAGTCGAGATTGATGAAACTGGCAACGTCGTTGGTATTGAATTCTCGGGAGAGAAGATCGGACAAGAGAACATAATGTTCGAGACGATCGCAAAGTTTGTCAGCCCCGGTAGTTTTATTCGCATGATGGGTGAAGACGGCTACCGATGGAAATGGGTTTTCGATGGCAAGACCTGCCAAGAAAGGAAAAGCTAAAATGAGCTGCCCAGCAGAACGAGTCATACCGACAAACATCGAATCAATTGAAGCCGCTGTCATTTATGGCAACGCCTACCACGACATGCCGATTTTCGACGCATGCCACCAACTACTGACTGGCACCGCCAGCCTTGAAGAAAAGTGCCGGGCCTTGCGGAAGATTGACCAGACCATGGGAGAGACCGAAGGCAACTACACTCAGGCCGACGTTGACAATTACATAGAAGCCACCAAGGACTTCTAAAGGAGGAGAAAAAAATGGCTAGAATAGTTATCAAGACTAAGAGTACTCGAGGTGAGTACAAATGTGGGCATTGTGGGATTCAGATTCAGCCCGGCAGTCAATATAAGTCGTGGCAATTCCGCAACTCGGCAAAACAGTTTCGCTGCATGGCTCCGGGTTGCTCACCCCGGGCCAGCGAACTGACTCAGGGCCAGATTGGTCGAGTTTACGAACTCAACGAGAGACTGGGTGACTACTGCGACGATTTTCGCAGAGACATGGAGTTCGAGGATTTTAAATCCAACCTTGAGTCTTTAAAAGATGATGCGGAGTCTCTCAAGGATGAGTTCGACGAGAATTACAACAACATGCCAGAGTCATTTCAGAACGGGCAGAATGGGGAGTTAGTGCAAGGTCGGGTTGAAGCGCTCGACTCATTCATTGACGAACTTGACTCGGCAATCGACAACGCTGACTGGCCTGATGGCGCAGAGGATGAAGATGCCGAATGCGGCGTAGTCGACGGTAGCGGTAGCAAGTGCTCAATGGCAAAGGGCGATGATCGCCACACCAAGGGCCACGAGGAGTTCGAGCATGAGTTCGAAGCTGAAGAGGCCGACAACAGTGATTTGGTTGAGACTATCGTCAGCGATTTTGAGTCAATGTCTTGCGATTGTGACTAAATGTTTACAGTTCAAAGAAAGGAGAGAAATGAATTTACTAGAACACTTCAAGGCGGCTCGCAGGGTCGGCACGCCATTGATTGCGATTAAGACACTAGACCCTGAACTAACCATGCAGACCATCTGTTCCATGGTCAATTCAAACGGCACCGACGTTCCTATTATTCAGTGGGACGTCGTGAGGGGAATGCGTCCCCGGTCGGACGCAGGGCAGCTCGTTATTGACAAAGCCGAGGCGAGCAACGTAGTCAACCCAGTAGACTCTCTGGTTGTTGCCAATCAATTCCCATACAACGCAGACACCAACAAACCTGTCAACCCGATTCTCTTTATGCTCAACGCTCATGCGTTCTTCCAAAGGGAGTACGGCGACCGGGCTGCGTTTATTCAAGCTGTATGGAATCTGAGAACTCCATATCGCGACAGCGGCCGCACGTTGGTCTTACTCGGCCCCAACTTCGAATTCCCGCCAGAACTGTCCCACGACATTCTTTTGCTTGACGAACCATTGCCAGACGAGAAGCAACTGGCCCAGATCATTACCGACGTAGCCAAGGCCGCAGATGTCAAACTCAACAAGGTAGACCTCGAGAGCGGAGTCAGTGCTCTGCGCGGTTTGGTAGGTTTTGAAGCAGAACAGACTTCCGCTATGTGTATGCCGAAAGATGTCCTTGAGATTGACGAGATGTGGTATCTCAAGAAGCAAATGATTTCCCAGACCAAGGGATTGTCAGTCTGGGTAGGCGGTCAGAAGTTTTCAGGCATCGGCGGTATCGAAGAATTCAAGCGCCGCTGGAATCGCATCATTGCCGGCAAGCGCAAACCAAAACTCATTGTCTGGATTGATGAGATTGAAAAGGCGATGGCAGGAGTCGGTGGCCCGAATGCTTCTGACAGCGACCGCCTTGGCGTTATTCTCTGCGAGATGCAGGACAACGAGTATACAGGCATGCTACTAGTCGGACCCCCGGGGGCCGCGAAGTCCGTAGCGGCCAAGGCCGTAGCCAACGAATGCGGCTGCATCACTCTCAAAGTTGACCTTGGTGGGGCCGTAGGCGAGGGGCTGTATGGTCAGGCCGAGAACGAGATTCGCGACATCTTCAAAGTCATTAAGGCGATTGCCGGGCCAGCCGGCGCGTTTTTCATTTGCACGTCGAACGACATTCGCGTAGTCAAGCCCGAGCTGAAACGCCGGATGAAAAAGGGCATCTGGTATTTCGATATTCCTGACGAAGACGAGAAGCGAGTCATCGTTGACATTTACTCCAAGAAGTACCCAGACGTTGACCTACATGACTGGGGCCAAGTAGACAGCACCGACTGGACGGGAGCAGAAATCGAGTCATGCTTCCAGACTGCTTGGGAAGAGAGTGTCACGTTAATCGAAGCAGCTCGCAACATTATCCCGGTGGCCGTTAGCGATCGCGAGGGGCTGGATAGACTTCGCGGTGAAGCTGCTGGTAAGTACAACTCAGCCAGCTTCCCGGGTCCCTACGCTCGACCTACCAAGGGTACGAACATTTCAACTGGCCGCAAGATTATGAAGGAGGATCAATGAGTCACGTCACAGCGGTAGAGACAATTTTCGAGGACTTAGATGCTGCCGAACAAGCATGCAAGCCTCTCGGCCTCGAGTTGGCCCGAGGGCAGAAGACCTACAAGTGGTTCGGGTCGTGGGTCAATGATTATCACGGCGACGATGCCGCATACAAACATGGCATCGACCCGAAGGATTATGGCAAGTGCGAACATGCAATCCGAGTCAAAGGCAACCCAGACGCATATGAAGTTGGTCTGGTCAAGAACCCGAATGGCCCGGGCTACGTACTGATCTACGACTTCTGGGCTGGCGGTCAAGGATTACAGGCCGCCATTGGCAAGGACGCCGGCTTACTCAGGAGAGAATACGCCCTTGCGGTAGGTATGCGGGATGCAGCTCGGAAGGGCTTTAGAACCGAAAGAAGGATTAACCCGGTAACAAATAAACCTCAGATGCGGGCATGGAGGAACGTCTAATGGCACTGCAGGAAATTCTAATGGACTTCGATGACAATGACAATCCTGTCATTTCGGTCAAGGGTGTCAAAGGCAAAGCATGTCGCGCCCTGACTGCGGATTTAGAACAAAAACTCGGCAAGGTCACATCGACCGAGACCACTCCGGAATACAACGAGAGGGAGGTACTCAATCGTGCCACTACAAGAGTTTCTAATCAGCGCAGATGAGAATGGCGTACTGTCATTCATCTACCACGACGACCTAGCGTTTTTGATGGAGCTCGGTCATGCCGAGACCAAACGTGCGAGCCACGTCGAACCGGGGCCAGACAACAAGTGGTATGCGGATATGTCGCCAGTGGCTGGTCCAATGCTTGGCCCGTTCGATTTTAGACAACAGGCACTAGATGCCGAGACCAAATTCATAAAGGAGAATGTACTGTGAGCAAAAAACCTGTGAAAACAAAACCTACGCTTGATGAAGTGTTGGAGGAAGAAATAGAAGCACTGGCTTTGGAGGATCCCAGCTTCGACAAAGCCGAAGCAGGTAAGAAGCTGGTTGACCTTACCACTACCTTCGAGCTGCATATCGGCACCCCGGGCTTCAAAAAGTCGATTGACTCAGCACACTTTATGCGAGTGGTCAGCAAATTGTCCGAGGACGAGATTGCGAGCCTGACTCCAGAGATGAAGAAACTGATATCCGACGCCCAAACCCAAATCGGCGTGCAGGAGTTTCCGAAGAAGGTGGTTGGAGCGATGCCGGGCCTCGAGGAGGATTCGAACGGCCATAAGCCTGACCCTTCAATGGTGCATGTCTCGCAGGACTTGATTGATCGCAAGTTCATCAAAGCAATTGCGAAACGAGACAAGCAATTTACGAACTATGTCAAGGCCCATGTTGTTCCGTCGCCACTCAAATTCCAAGGTGCGTATTTGATGAGACGCACCGAGGTGAAAATGATTACCGATGCAGCCAAACAGTACATCGAGGACCGAGAGAAATTGATTACTCTGTTTGGCAAAAAGTGGGATGCAGTAGTCAAGGATGCAAAGACTAAGCGCGGACCGTTTTTCACCTCTGCTGACTACCCACCGTTCGCAACCATCCGGCTCAAGTACGATGTTGAGTATCGATGGATCAACTACAACGTTGCAGCTGCGCTGTCTGACCTAGACAGCGAGATATACAAGGAGGAGTCCGAGAAAGCCGGTGTCTTTTTCGCGAATGCTGCTCAGGAAGCTCGCGATGCAGCCCGTATAGCATTTCAGGAGTTGAACGACCACTTGCTGTCTCAGCTTGGCACGGACGAGAAGGGCAAGCCAAAGAGGTTCATGGGTGGGTCGATAACGAAGTACGTCGAATTCATCAACATGTTTTTGACTGGCGGCGATCTGACTGGGGACAACGACCTTAAGAAGTTTTGTCTGAAAGCAAAAGACATTTTGCAGAATGTTGACCCGGCAGAGGTTCGCAAAGACACTACTCTGCGCGAGACCATTTTCGATGCAGTCAATACGATCAAGAAAGATGCGGGCAAATTGATCGTAGTTTCTCAGCGTAAATTCTTTAAGGGAGACGAGGACGAGCCTACCGAAGCGCTTAGCCTTGACTAGCCCGGAAGACCAGCCAGCGGGCGATTTTGTGGCAAATAGGGCCGTTTTAATAGAGACGGCCCTACTCACTAGGGTTAAATCGTTGAAAATAAAGGAGAAGAAAATTAGGTCAAGAGTGCTTTTTGTAGTTGAATTTTGCCTGTTTGAAGCCCATAATTCCTTTGTAATGAGCACCTACAAAAATTACGGAGGCCAAAAAGTTATGAAGCGAATGACGAGCAAATTCCCGGGCTACTGCCGCAAGTGCAATCAGTCCTTTCCGGCCGGTACCGAGATTGACTGGTCACCTGAGACCAAAGCAATTCACGTCACCTGCCCAGAGCCAATCGCAACCGCAGAGCCAGCATGGAAACCCGAGCCACTCGTGCCGGGCGTTTATGAATTGGCTGACGGTCGCATTTACGTGGTCAAGGCCACCCGCGAAGACAAGAGCCGGCTTTATGCCAAGCGCTTTGTCCAGCTCAATGGCGACTATCGCACGACCGAAGCCGGCTCCCGAGTTGACTTCGAATTCCAGTATGAGAAGGGTGACTGGGCAACCAAGACGGGCGGCATCTTCGACATCAAACTCAGCGATCGCATGAGCCTCGAACGAGCCAAGGAATTGATTACGCTCTACGGCCGCTGCATCAACTGCAACCGCCACCTTAAAGCGGCCAAGTCAGTCGAGCAGGGCATCGGGCCAGTATGCGTCAAGTCTTTCGGCCCGGTGTTGAATCCGGTTTGCGAGACGACCGACGGTCGGGAAATTCGGAGGGCTGCATGATTTACGTACCTTTCATTTTCTCGGGCATTTACTTGGTGGCAGCCTTCGTGGTTGCTATGACTTCAGACGACGCTTACGGTTACCGCGGCCTTTATACGGCCCGCAAAGGGAGGAACAAATGATTACGTCAACTCAAGGAATGACCTTTATCGAACGGCAAAAAGCCAATCGCATGAACATGCATGAGCTCAAAGCAGGCGACGAAGTTTTTCTGACTCGCTACGGAATAAGCTATGACCACGAAACGCCACATCATGTCCAGCGAGTAACTCCGACCCAGCTGGTCATCAATGGCATGAAGTTCTACAAAGACAGCGGCGACCAAGTAGGCCGCTGTGGTTATGGCACTCACATCTCGGTCAACACTTTTGTCGAGGAGACCAAGTCCCGGCTGGAGAAGGTAAAAAGGTTCAACGCTGCCCTCGGTCAGGTTAAGCAGGTGCGATGGGAGTTTTTGCCAATAGAAGTGTTGACTCAAGTGCTCGGTATTGTCGAGCATGCGAGAGCAGAAAGGGACGGAAACAATGGCAATAACTAAATTTGACAAACCAACGCTCAAGTTTATGCGGCCTTCTATCGTGAAGGCCTTGAGCGTCTTGGAAGAGGAGTTCGGAATTAAGGTCACACTGGGCAATGCCACCTTTACTTCCTCACATGTCAACGTCAAATTCGAGATGGCAGTGATTGGCGAGTCGGGTCAGGCAGAGACCGGAGTGGTGACGGACTTCAAACGTTACGCCTACCAATATGGTCTCGCCGCAACCGACCTCGGGCGACGTTTTGTATGTCATGGCGACGAGTTTATTATTCTAGGCCTGAGGACAAAAGCTCCCAAGCGTCCGATCATCGCCCAAGGAGCCAAGGGCAAGAAATTCGTCTTCCCGGCAAGCCTAGTCAAGGCAGGCTTGCTACCACAAAAGGAATTCAGCCCTGCGGAAGTCAAGGCCAAAATTGACGAAATGAAAGCAGCTCAACAGCCAGCGGCTCCTATGAAGGGAGTGACTGGTCAAGTCTGGGCACTTGCAGACAAAATGATTGCCCTGCCAACATTCGAAAATGAACCGAGTGACCCGGCATTTAGACGAGCGGTTCTAGAGGCTTGCAGCAAGGCCGGAATTAACCCAGCGACAGCAGCCACTCAGTTTAACAAGTGGCGGAAAGCGAGAGCGTGATGAAATACTTAGCATGCGTAACAGAAGCGTCAGGAATGGAAGTCGGCCCTCGAGTTTATTATGTCTATGCATTTTCAGAACTCGATGCGGTCAAGCGTGTGGCGATAAGAGAGTCAGGAGTTGAGCCCGACGAACCGCAACCCGAACCAGAGTGCGAAAACTTAGACGGCGTGTGGTTTGTAGATTCAGACTGGATTTCCATTCAGCTTTTTGCTGAAAACAAAATTGAGGAGGTAAGATGACGAAGTACGAATATGTGGAAGCATTGAAGCAACGCCTTATCAAAGAGGTGCGTGCAATCGCTGAAGAAGATATGGATAAAGATTATGCTGCTGAAATGGAGGAGTATGCTTCTACAAAACTCAGCAGCGCTCAGACAATCGGGCAGGTATTGGAAGGCTATCGTAACATGAGTTATACAGCCTTCGATGTTATGGTAATTCTGGCGGAAGTTGCCACTGGCGAGAAGTTAACTGACTCGGACATGGAGCAAATGCCCGAGGCCAGAGACTACGACACCTAAGGAGGACAGAAAGATGCCTAGATTTTCAGATTGCTGCGAACATTGCGATATGTTCATTTGCCAAGTGTGCGGTCGAGACCTTTGTTCCGGATGCCAGTATGGCGACCGACCTGACCTAACCAACATCACGGGCTTTAAAGGCACAGGTAACGTCTGCAAGAATTGCCTGCGCAAACTCGAATTCAGCGGCTTACTTAAGTCATTGCCGGCAACCGATCGGGTTGCTGAGTTCATGGCCCTTGGAAGCCCGGGAACGCCCAAGAAGGCCAGCACCAAAGCCACGGGGATGGTAGTAGAGAACCCGTCGTTGTCTGGCCCGGTTAACTACAATGACCCAGCGGAGCCAGACGCTTTTCTCAACCCACTCGATTATGCCGACGACCCTGCCGAGTTGGAACTCCAAACCGAGCTACGCAACCAAGGTATTATGAACCAGCCGGAGCCGATTTGCTGTCCTCGATGCTCAGCCGACCTCGAGATTGGTAAGGGCATGGTGGGTGAGCGCATTGCCGTTTGTCCGAACGACGGCATTGTTTGGGAAGACCAAGAGGATGCGATAAGGAGAGTGTTCTGATGCCGCCGCAGATGAATAGAGGTTGTGAGTTCTTGATCGTCATTTTAGTTGCAGTGGCTACCATGGTACTGGTCGAAGGTCTTATTTTTGTGGCATCATGGCTGGGAGGTCAGAGATGAAGCATTTTCATGTTCGCTCATGGGATGGTCGAGTTCATGCATACATTTATGTTGGCCCTGTGCGCTTGACGGTGTTTAGTTCGAGTTGGCTGCTTGGAAAACGCCGCAAGCGCACAACAGCTGGCTGGCTCTGGCACTGGTCGGTCAGAGCCGGCTTGCCGGCAATTGTTATTTCTAGTTTTTACTTTCACCCGTACTGGCTGCTGGATTTTCTCGTATCCATTCTCAGGAGATTTCATGGTTGACCGAGTGGAGTTTGGATTTACTCGTACTACTTGCGACTGCTGGCGATGCAGTCGTTTTTGTAAGCTCTACCCGGGCTACATGGTACCCAGCGACCTACCTCGCATGATGGCAGCAGCCGGCTACACTGATCCCTTCAAGTATGCTGAGGATCACCTAGAAGCAACTCCCGGGGCCATCGCTGTCAGAGCAGGAGTGCCGTTTAGAATTGGCAGCCTGCGTCCTGCATGCCTACCACAAACTACTACCTGTAAATTTCTCGACCAAGATAATCATTGTACAATTCATGAGACATCACCGTTTGGCTGTGCATTTGCTGATGACCACATGTCAGCCAAACACGCAGAGAAAATCTCGGTAGCTGGTGGGCAGGCGATTTGCGAAGACCGTAACAACGGTGGTCTGTACACTCAAGTATGGGATTATCTCTGGAATGTAAAGAAGAAACGGGGCCGCGACCCATTCGCTAAAGAGTGGATCAAAGTGCAGCGCTACTACAATCAAAGGAGGATCAATGGCTAAAATCGACGAACCATGGAAATGCGATATTTGTGGCAAACCCAAATATCTCAGCCCTACTAACGGTTGGTGGCTAGGATTCGAGATTGAATCAGAAGGAGAGTCTGTAGGCGTACTGATTCTTAGGTGGGGCAAGAACCCTACTCAGGACGTGGTAGTATCAGCAGACATCGAACAATTCCAACCTCAGATGGCGGACGGCCACCTTTGCGGAAAGCAGTGCGCAGCCCAGTGGCTATCGCAGAAAGCGCTTGGTTGAATCAATGGCAGAAAAACAAATAGGCTCCCCAAACGACGGCCCCACTTCTCAAGACGAATTCCTTGATCGCCCTCTACCTAACAGCGAAGCTTCTGAGACTGCTTCTCTAGCAGCAATCATGTTGGACAATTCTCTGATGGCTCAGGCTATCGACTTGCTGAGACCAGACGACTATTATGTACCTTCTCGCAAAAAGATTTTTACTGCTATGATGGGTCTCTTTGAGCGCAACGAAGAAATCAATCCCATTACTGTAGGTGAGGAGTTGAAGAAAGATGGCGCGTTGCAAATGGCTGGTGGGATAATGGCCCTGACGAAACTAACTGATGGGCACTTTCACATCACGAACCTGAGTCCACTGGCGAAGATTATCAAAGGGAAGTCCATCAAGCGACAGCTAATCAAAGCTGCTGCGAAAATCACTGCGGAGTGCTACGAAGATGAGGATGACCCGGAAAGTGTTTTAGAGCATTCGCAAAAAGCGATTTTTGATATCTCAGTAGACCACACTACGAAATCATTTTCGTTAATCGAAGAGATTGCTGAAGCCAGCTTGACTAAGACCTATGAAATACAGCAGTCCGGCAAAGCAATGGTAGGTGTAGATACTGGTTTCGTAGATTTGAATGCATTGACACTTGGTCTGCGTCCCGGAGATCTCATCATCGTTGCCGGCAGGCCCAGCAGTGGCAAAACAGCCCTCGGGGTTTTGATCGCGATGCATGCAGCCATTCACTCGAATCCCCAAGTCCCCACTGCATTATTCTCCCTCGAGATGCCAGAGGAGCAAATCGCGATGCGAGTGCTCTGCGCAGAGTCAAGGATGGATAGCATGAAATATCAGTCTGGCTATGTCACTCAGCAGGAATGGAACAAGCTCACGACCGCATTTCACACGCTAGTGGGCAAGAAGCTGCAAGTCGATGACACACCACGCATCTCTGTGACCCAGCTAAAAGCCCGGGCTATGCGGCTGGCTTCCGAGCTGTCGAGGTCTGGGTCAGAACTTGGACTGGTTGTTGTGGACTATTTGCAATTGATGGCGGGTACAAAGAGTTACAAAAACCGCCTCGAGGAGATTACCCAAATCTCGGCCGACCTCAAGGGAGTCGCCCGAGAACTCAAAGTACCGATGGTAGTATTGTCTCAGCTCAGCCGTGCTCCTGAAAACAGGACAGACCACCGGCCGATTCTGTCTGACTTGAGAGAGTCTGGTGCCATAGAGCAAGATGCGGATTTAGTTGCTTTCGTATACCGAGGAGATATGTACAAGGCTAAGAATGAAGAGCACGACAACATTGCTGAGATTATTGTAGCGAAGCACCGCAACGGCCGCACCGACACTGTTTACTTGAGATGGGATCCCACCTGCGCTCGGTTTGATAATCTGGCAAACGACGACTAACGCTGCACCACGTCAACCTGTATTGATCTATCATCGATTAAACCGTTAAGCGTAGTTATTCTATTAGTCACCACATACCGCTTACCAACGGTCCCCGCTTTGAGATAGACAACAGTCAGCGCACCGGCAAAATTGAACGAGTCAATTATCAAAGCAGTGTCAGGGTTGCCCGGATCCAAAACCCAAGTGGATGTGAGAATGCTGTCCCCAGCCTCGAGCCAAGGAGTCCAATCATAACCATAATCTAATCTTGAGTCAGGGTCTTTCAAATATCTCTTCACGATGGTCGGCCCTCCTTATCTACGATCGGGAAACGCAACTGTGGTGGTACAGTTGTTATTCTATACTCTGGGTCCACCACTGCTTTTCTATACCCGGGTGGAACTGTAATAAGAGCAAACCTGCAATTCACATTTCTGCTGTTGCCACCCACTGAGATGAACCGAGTGAACGAATTGCGGTACTGTAGTAAAGTGGCTACTTTAAATCTTGTAGAACCATCTCTAAAGCTCCGCACAGAAACCTTAAACCTTGTTTTGCCATCAGCAAAGTTTCTTGCGATTGTGATGAACCTTGTACCAGCATCTCGGTATGCTCTGACAGTAACTTTGAACCTGCTTGACGCATCTCGGTAAGCTTGCACCGTTACTTTGAATCTAGAGCTCGCGTCTCTGAATGCTCTTGCAATTACGATGAATCTGGAGCCAGCGTCCCTGAATGTAAGTACAGTGACTTTAAAGCGCGTAGAAGCATTCTTCCATGTGATACCGCTTAGCTTAAACCTAGTTGCAGCATCTTTGAAAGATGTGCCTTGCACAATTAGAACAAACCTTGCGGCTGCATCTCTGTATGTGATGCCATATAGTTTGAGACGAGTATTAGCATCTTTGTAGCTTCTTGACGTCAGCACAAAACGAGTCGCTGCATCCTTGTAAGCCCTGACGGTCAGGATAAAACGCGTTGACGCGTCGCGGTAAGCTTGCACGATCAACTTGAACCGAGTCGCTGCATCCTTGAAAGATTGTACGGTCAATTTAAATCGAGTAGCTGCATCTCGGTATGCCTGCACCACCACCTTGAATCTGGTATTGGCGTCTCTGAACCCCCTGACCCAGAGGATAAATCTAGTGTTTGCATTTTTCCATGTTGTGTTAGCCGATGTTAAAACAAATCTAGTGCTGGCGTCTGCATAGTTGCGGACTTGGAGAATAAATCTCGTACTTGCATCCCTGTATCCTTGTACCCATAGTTTAAACCTAGTAGCAGCATCCTTGTAGCTGCGTACGTTCAACACAAACCGCGTGGCAGCGTTGGCCCAAGTAATGCCATACATCTTGAACCTAGTGGATGCGTCTTTGTAGCCACGGACTTGTAGAATGAATCTGGTTGCAGCATCTACATAGTTTCGGACCCACAGAATAAAACGAGTATTTGCATCTCTGAACGTGATACCAAATAGTTTGAATCTGGTAGCAGCGTCTTTGAATCCTATTACCTGTACGATAAACCTTGTAGCAGCAGAAGCCCATGTGGTGCCATATATCTTGAACCGAGTTGCTGCATTAACCCATGACCCCGGAACCAACAGAGAAGAGAGCGCAAGTAGCAGACCGCCAAAAACCCCGCGCCGAATTGGTGAAGGGGTTGCTACCGGGTTGTAGGCGATCACGATTCCGCATTCATATAGGATCGTATCGTCGGTTGTTCCGGTGCTGACTAAACCGATAGCGGCGGCCGCTGTCGGATAACTCGCGCTGCTAACTGGTTGGGTAATACCCCAACTGGGATCTGCGACAGCAGGTAACGCTGTCGAGTAATCGATCCCATTGACTGTAAATTTTGGCGTTCCTGTAGCAGCCGCTCTATTTGCAGCCGCCCATCCCATGTATCCGTAGATTTGATGATTCGAGATATCAATATCGCCGGAGCCTATCGTTTCCAGATTGTAATTTTGAGATACCTGTGAACTCCCGGCCTGTTGCATTCCATTGCTAGCGTTGGCAGGTCGCTCGTTGACTGCACCCGTGCCGATAACCGTGTCGAAGTTATTTGCGTTGACGGCGGTCGGGAGTTTAGCTGTGCTGCGAACATCTCCAACGTCGGTGAATTGATATCCGCCATCATCAACGTAGAGCTGATCAAACCAACACTTCTTGCTTGCGCCCGGAGTTTCTGCCCAGCCAAAAAAGAAGTAGCTCGGGACTCTATCTCCAGTGTAGATGGAAGTGACATGAAGCTCCTGAGTCCCGTTGATGAATAGATAGGTTTCTTGGTTGTTAATTGAATGCACGACCACGGCAACGCTGATGCGATACCACGTATTAACGGAGAGCACTGTGGCTCCGTCACTGGTCGTGACATGGCTAGCGCCGTCTAACCCGACGGTCACGCCAGCCCCGCTAGGATTAACCACTAGTTCGAACTGCCGACCTCCGCCAAGGCTTGAGACAAGCAGAATCGTAGTTCTGCCTGTAGGTTGGGAGTCATATCGAAACCAAAAGTTCAAGCGATAATCCCACGCGAGTCCCATAGGGGCGGGAACGTTGTAACAAGCAGCATTTGCAGCTACGTTCCCAGCTGTGGAATCAAAACGGTACGACCCTATCCCTTGCACTTTGACAGAAGTGTCCTGCGCAATGTCCGCGCCGTTGTTGACAGCACTGAAAAAGTTATCAGCGTCGCCGCCCGGATCGATGTATAACGTGGAAATTTTCGGCCCCACGCCAAACGACACACCTACAGCCGTATCGTAGCCTCCACTGGTAAAAGTCACAGAGGTTTGACTACCGCTTACAGCTTGGTCTTCAGTTGAATGGTATTGAACGGAATGAAACTGTTCACGAATAGTAAATCCCGAACCGGCTCCTGGCTGTGCAGTAGCACTCTGACCAAAACCATGAACTATCGCCGGAGATGCGTTATTTAGTTGAACGCCGACTCCCGCGCCGCCGGCCGCACAGAAATCTGCTAGAAACTTGACGCTCGCATCGCCTAGATATTCATGGATAGTGGTAACCGTCGGAAAGGCGCTCCCTAGATTATTAGCAAGCGTGATCGCGAATGAGGAACCGCCAACAGCGTTCAAACAATAATATGTGGCAAGCGCACAAACACTGCCATTCTGTTGGTGACTTGCCCTGATGTAGGTGTTACCTTTGTTGTCAGTGAGGCTGGTAACATCGTCATAATAGGTCTCAAATAGTATATCGACGACAATCACACTGCCGTTCGTTACGGCACTGGAGAACGTGTTTACGTTCGATCCCGTAGTGTCTCGATTGGTGTGAAATTGTACAAAATCTAAGAGAGCCATTTAATTAAAAGGTCGGGCCGAAACACGACCCGACCCTGTTCAAGAAAGAATGTTAGCGGTCCTTACCGTTCCCACCAACCAATTTCTGGGATCAAGTTTCCAGCTACTACGGTGCCGGCAGATGCATTCACACTTATGTACATCCACATCGAGTCTCCGGGGCCAAGAATTACTGGGGGCAGACACATATTCGAACCCCACATGCTAGTTGCGATAGTGGGTGAACCGGGATTGGGAAGAGCCATGTTCGGTTCAACACCACCGAAGTTCATATGCCAGAAGTCAAGGTTAGCGACAGACAGGTTCGCGCTAGCTCCCTGACTCAGGCACATGCGGAATAACCGAGCTCCTACCACTTGACGACTATTTGCTGACAGAGCGGGTGCAGTCAAGGCTCCGAATCTTACTACTGCCTGAGATGACTTTTTCCCTACGTCAATGTTCGGGCAGATTATGTTAGGAGTTAAGTCTGTTCCTCCAGAGGCTCCGCCTTGAGCATCAATGATAATGGTCAACAGCATTGCCACCTGAACTGCCGCAGCGCCGACCGAGTATGCAGTACCACCAGCAAGCAGGTGCACATAATCAAGAAAAATTCTCTTCGCAGCAGCATTGCCGTCGGAGTCAGAGTTGAAAATCGCCAGCGTTGGTTTGGTAGGGTCGATGGAGGTGGCATTCTGCTGTAAGACCTGAGCTGTGATCGCGGCCTGCCCGTTGTTCGTCACGAAGTACGAGCCTTCATCAGCGAGTACGTGCTGCTTGCGAACGATCGGGATCCCGTACACCTCTTGAAACCGAGAGAGGCGTATAGTATCTACTTGGTTGTCGGCTTGGGCCTGTGGCAGTACTCTGCTGACTAGCCCCTTCGCTTGTTGTAGAAGCTCCATTTTGTTATCTCTCCCACCATGCGATTTCAGGGTACATCGTTCCACCAACCCCAGCGCTGTTTGCTACCATGAATAGGTAAATAAATGCCGACTGGCCGGGGCCTATCACAACTGGGGGCAGATGCAACATGCGGCCAACTGCGTTAGCTTCCACGGTCGCTGATGCTGCATTAGGAAGCGCAAGATTGGGTTCCACGCCCCCGAAGTTCAACATGAACTGGTCGACGTTGGCCAATGTGATTGCAGTACCTGAAACTGGCGCGCGCAGCAATCTCTGACCAACAATCGTTCTAGCGTTCTGGGTTGCAGCAGGAGCGGTCAGGGCGCCATACCTTACAGTAGCAATCGAAGCCTTTTTGCTGACATCAATGTTTGGACAAACTATGTTAGGAGTTAAATCGGAACCACCTGTCGTTGCAGCTGATGGATTATCAATCACTACTGCACAGAAGAACCCGGTATTCGAGGTGGCATTCGAATATGCAGTGCCTCCTGACAACAAGTAAATGTAGTCAAGGTGAATTCTTTTGGCTGACTGGTTGCCCGGGGAGTCCGAGTTGAAAATCCAGATGGTAGGCTTGGTGGCGGTGAACGCTACTGATGTATCTCCAGCGATCGCAGTCTGAGCATTGTTAGTTACAAAGTAGGAGCCTTCATCCGCAAGGGCGTGATTCTTCCGAACAACCGGAAGTATGTAGGCGTCTTTGTACCGAGATAGACGAAGAATGTCATCTTGGTTGTCCGCCTGAGGTTGTGGCAAGAATCTACTGACAATTCCTTGCATGATTGTTTCAAGGCTCATTGAGATGTTCTCCTTCTACTTCGACACTATTGCTCCCAGAAGCGTACGAATGTCTTCAAGAGTTTCTAATATTTTCTCATTCAGGTTTATTGCGTCGAGATTTATCGGTATTCCGTTCTCGTCTGCTATTGAAACTACCTGCATGAGTACGCTCTGGGTGGTTTGCTGACCAGTACTACCCACGCCCACTGTCTGCACTTGCAGAGTGCGAATAAGCTGACCGCTGCCAGCCGGGTTGATTTGAACTGTTTGGTCTTCCGCCATTTTACAACAGGGATTATATCTTTACTTAAGTGCCATCTCTATTTGCACTTCTTTCATCTTGCTGTGACCGTTAAAGTAGTCGTAGTGGCATTGCCGGCAGCATCTCGGGCCACCGCAGTTAAGGTGTAATTCGTATTGGCTGGCGGCGGAACATGCCATGTAACTTGATAAGGGGCTGTATATACCCAACCTATTGGCGTTCCATTTACAAAGAATCCAACAGACGTCACTCCTACATTGTCACTCGCGTTTACTGAAAATACTACGTCGGTTTTTCTCGTCACTGTTTTCCCCGGGGACGTTATCGAAATAGTTGGCGGTATTACATCTCGAATAGGACTTGGAGATGGGCTAGGCGTTGGATTAGGAGTAGGCACCGGCGTGGGTGTCGGGGTCGGTGTTGGTGTAGGAGTAGGCAAAGGAGTTGGCGATGGCGTTGGGCTAGGTGTTGGTGTAGGAGATGGGCTAGCGCACGGCACCACTATTGGGCTACCAAGCGGGTAGTTGCTTGACGGTCCAATCGTAAAGTTCAAATTACTCACCGGCTGACCACATACGCTGACTTGATATTCAGTCGGCTGGGCGTTGTATTCCCCGTTCCAAATCTCGATCATCGGCCTGACTATGTAGTTGCCATTAGCCGTCAACGGGTATAGATAAGTTGAATCCTGTTCTTGATAACGCCACAACTCAACTCGGTTCGCGTCGAGTACTTGAATGTAAGTGTAGTTGAATTGACCGCCACCCGAATAGAAAGTGCCACCTGACAAGTATAAACCCGGCACCGGTGTCGGAGTAGGCGTTGGAGACGGCCCGGGGGTTGGCGTCGGTGTAGGTGTTGCAGTGGGGCTGGGGATCGGTGTAGGAGTCGGCGTAGGGGGCGGCATTCCGTTCAGAACAAACGCAGGCGACGAACTATCTACAACAACTGTATTAAAAAGATATGCGCCATAGCTGGCTTCAAGCGTTGAGCCGATAACCGAACTTGAGAATGAAAATGTACCATCTGCTGCTGTACCTGTGATTTGAGCTACCGTGCTGCCCTGCCGATTGATAATCATTGGTCCTTGGAACGGTGCACCGGCTACTCTTACGACTCCTTGCACCGCTCGCGAGGGAGGCGTGGGAGTAGGAGATGGACCTACAAACGGAGCCGACGGAAACGCTGCCAGATAAACATTGTTTTGATAGTAGTAGAGTGTTGCATGTTGCCCGATGCTTGGCGTTGTGTCTTGCCCTGACATAGCTAATCCTAATGTCGTTGCAGTGCTATCACCATCGAACAAGATAACAATAGAGCAGTTTGCCCACTGCTGTACTACTCCTGCCCTAATCGTATAGCTCGCATTCGGATCTTTTGGCGGTGCTGGTGTGCAGGGACTTGCGCTTGGTGTCGCAGCTGCGGCCGATGAACGCTGCACTTTCTGCTTCACGCTTGGCACTGGGCCAATCACTTCATGTTCGATAAACGGAGTTTCAGAAGGAGAGGGAGATGGAGAACTCTCTGGGGCTGGTGTCGGGCTTGGCTCTGAGGGAGGGATTACCTTTTTCCTACAACCATCAAGCAGGGCCGCAAACAACAAAACAAACCCGACTACTAATGCGATCTTGCGTCTCAATTAGTTTTTACCTTCGTCTTTGTTCTGGTGGTACTGAATCAAAAAAGATTCCTGTAATGCGAACGTCGGGGCCGCTTAGGCGAGTGAACCGGTACTGCCTGTAGCCTGTTTGTTGTGCAGTCAGTCGCCTATCCTTGTCTAGCTTGGTGATTTGTTGAGTTTCTATCAAAGATCCAGTTTTGTCATATGCTTGAACTAACGTTTCCCGCAGCTCATCACCTGCAAACTCAAATGCAATCCAGTGAGGCTTGTAGTCAACGAAATTCACATCAATTACTAACTCTTCAGGGTCTGACCACGGCATTGGCGACATCGCGCTGAGTCCGTTTTCCTTAGTATATGTGATCGCGAATCTTGGAATATGTAGCAGTGAAGCTCGTTTACGAGCAAGAGAAATTCCCGCTAACGTCGCGAGAATCATTATCACTACTGCAACTATAATCAGTGGTGTTTTCATAAACTCCTTTTTTTTTGAAGTTGAGAGCGGCAAAATGCTTCATTCTCCACCTACCGCTCCCAACTACGCTTAAGACAATTTTTAGTCTTTCAACTAAAAACGAATGCTTACCGATAAAGACTCAGTCGCCCTCAATCAAAACACATACCCAGTTCTTTACCGATAGCATTAGACAGCGATGTGGAGTCCCTAAAGCAGCATCTTCTTTTGCCCCGGCTTGAAATAGGCCGAGTGTTGCAACACCCGGACACGCCAAATCGTGGTAAATTATAACCACTTAGAACTCAGCACAACGCTGAGTTGTAAAAGATCACCTTCGCTCACCTCACTCAAGCGAAGCATCAGGCCGTGCTCGCGTACCTGATTCTTTGAGAGTTGGCTGCTCTCTGGTCATTGCCAAATTCAATCACCACAAAGCATCGATTTTAATTTCCTGCCCCGACAAGGCCATCAAGGTCGTTACGCCCTTTCCCACCGGGGCAGGCTTTGGCTGTCATACTTCGCTCTCTTCTTCATCCTTTTTCGCCTAACAATCCCTGTGATGTCGGCCTCTCAATCAATCACTGACCTAACCATCAGTGAGTCCTTTCTATAGATTAGGCCGGGAGCGGCTTTATCCGGCTGTACGCTCTCAGAAGACCGAACGATTCACGGGAAGAGTCACTCGCCAAGCACCGTATCCTGTTGAGCTAATCTCAGTTCTTTCTGCCCCCGCCCCATTGTGGAACATACTTAAACACCTTGGTGATCGTTCGATCGTCAGAAAGCGCAATTACCTGATTCCTGTATGATGGCCCAGAGAAATCGTCCCTATCTGCTCATAGGCCATGTTGGTCACATTATCTCGAAAAAGTATTAGTGGGTCTCGCCGCAATTCTTGGCTACCGCAGCCCGGGCAAGATTTTCTTTTTCTACCACATCCTCCGCACCGAGGGCAAAAGAATGTTGAATAAGGTGTTTCCTGATACTCCCAAGCGTAACATTCGCACTCGCCATTTTCGCCTACTACCCTGCCTATGATATGAGCTCTAATATGCTTGTCCTTTACCTTTACTGGCCGATTCCCAAATGAGAATACCGCATGAGCACCACCCACCTTCAATTGGAAGTACTCGTAATCACCTTCAAGTGCACCCACTCTACCATTCGGGCAAAACAGATAGAGACCATTGATGTTTTGTTTTGAAATGTCTTCCCAGCGAGATGTAGGTGCAGGTCCTAGAGGAGTGAATAGTTTAGTGAATTGTAGCGTTGCCCATTCATTGATAACTCGTCCCGATTGATATCTAACAGCCCACCAGCTACGCCCAGACCTCGTAATCTGCATGCCTTCTAACTTTGAAGGCGTAGGAGGATTGCGGATTGGTTCCGCTGCCGTAACTGTTGTTACGAGAGATTCCATTTATTCCTTCGGTGCTTCTGGTTTGGGAGCTCCGTGTTCCTGCAACCACGAAACTATGTCCGACAGTAGCGCCGCACAATCTTTACCTGTCACTCTACGAGCCAACGAGAATTCTCCCCCGGGCTTCACATTTTTCATGTTACATGATAGGACGAATGTCTTCTCGGTTTCGAGTTTATCTAAGAAAGCAACTGCTTCCGTGGGAGATTCTCCGTTGTACGTTTGAACCTGTTCGGTTCCCTCTACTTCTGCGTCAATTCTGATTCTCATTCGAGCTCCTTTTTTAGGTCCAAGTGTACTTCAGAGTAATCACTACTGTGTAAGTGCTGGGTGTCATATTCGGCCCTGTAAATAGTGCGAAGATGCAGTGTTGAGTATCTGCGGTGGTTGCAGCCGGAGTGTTCGGGAAAGTTAAATAGTCATTGTCACCTTGCAGACCTTGGTAATTCGTTGCCCAGTTAGCTCCGGCTGTTGGAGAAACTGATCCGGTAGCTCCGTCAGTCACAACAGGAGCATTGGTAGGGGCGGCGGCAGGGGCGCCTGCAGAATCAACGCGACCGAAGATGTTGGCCTTCAGATAGCTGCGCTGAGTAGCTCCGGTGTCCGTTGTATTGCCACCCAGCAGGGAGTTGTCACCTCGAGTGATTGAACCGTGGGCAGTGGTCGGATATGAGGTCATGATAGGAGCACTGGCAAACGTACCAGTATTGTCCCAGTTCCATCTGCCCCAATTGTAATTCGAGTTGGAGAAGCTCGGTACAGTGCCACCGCTCGAACCTATGTAGCCGTCACCAGTCGCGTCGGCTGTAAATGCATATGTGTATGCGACGTTTTGTGTCGAGCCGGGGCGAATCATCGCTGGCCATGAGGCAGAGGCAACATTGTTTTGCGCGTTGCTATCAGACCAGCGTGTTTCTTTATTCGCGCCAAGTACGGATACCCATACTGGAGTGCCTTGAGTACCTCTATTCGCGTCTAGCGTTAAAGTAGTGAAGTCAGCCATGTAAAGGGATCCTTTCTTCGAGCTGTCAATTTTAACTGATAATCTCGAAACAATTACCTAGTCTCACTTTTTTCCTTAGATTGGATATGCAAAGCTAACAATGAAATCGGTGGTATTGGTGAATCCGGTATCGTTGAGCGCTGCCGCTCCTGTAGCAGAAACAACTTGCCACAACGACGCTGTGGTTCCGCCGCTACCGGGACCTGCTAAAATTGTTCCGTTATATGTAATGTTGTTGTGGTAGATCAAACCCGAGATTGTATTCGCTGGAGTAGCTACTGTAAATGGCAAGCCTGTTATAGCGGCCTGACCGGTAGAGGTGCCTTTAGATGTCAACGTGATGCGAATCCAAACCTGCACCATGTTACCTATCTTTTTGTAGCTCCCTTGCTGAAGCGAATATGTGATACCTGTCGTTCCACCGCCGAATGATAAACCCGGTGTGAATGTGCCTTCAGCATAATCGATGACGTTGGGTGCATAGAGCGGCCCCTGCGAATTGATCCCGCCTATGCCGACATTGAGTCCTGTCTGAAAGTAGCCGCTCCCAGCGACGTCTAACTCTTCAGCGACGTGAATGTGATTCGCCGCTATGCCGCCCGCCGTCAGGCCCAGCGTCTGGATCGCTCCGCCAATGTCTACCGCATTCAGCTTCGAGGCTGCGCCAACAAACGCATGTCTGCCGACTATTCGAATCGGCACCACGCCATTGAAATTGGTCGCGTCATTAAGAGAAGAAATGATTACAGGACTCGCGGGCGTCGCCACGTCTACGATGGCAATGCGTTGTGCGGTCAGCGCTGTCGTTATCACATAATGGTCAATCACATCTAAGTCCGTGATTAGATTCAGAATGGTATTGTCCTGCACCGAACCGACAACGAACGGCGAGGCCGGGTTGCTCACGTCCACCACCGTAAGGCGATTCACTGACTGGCACGCAACATACAGGTACTTACCCGAGAGATATACTCGCGCAGGGTGGCCGAGATTTGTGGCGTCTTGAACTGAGCCAACAACCGTGGGCGACGCAGGATTGCTGATGTTAACTACCGTCACGCGATTTCCATCGAAGCATCCTACATAGGCGTACTTGCCAAGCACTCTGATGGCATAAGCGCCATTCAGATTGGTAGCGTCCTGCAATGAACCTTTAACGACCATCGCGCCCGGATTGCTCACGTCGACGATGGTGATTCGATTGCCCGCCTCGCTGACCACGTATGCGTATCTGCCAACCACCTGAATGCCGATAAGACCCGCGCCGAAGTTGGTGGCATCGGCAAGCGAACTCGCAACGGCCGGCACGTTAGGATTCCGGACATCGACCGCAGTCAGTCGGCCGGCATTGGCGCAACATACAAAAGCATAGCCGCCAGCAACCCACAGTTTGTAGGCACCGTTTAGATTCGTCGCATCCGTCAGCGCGCTGATTCCGTTTGCCAGCGAAAGCGGATTCGAAATGTCGTGGATGCGAATGCTGTTGGCAGAGTAGCACGCGATATAAGCAAAGCGCCCATCGATGTAGATATCACGCGGGGCGTTGATGTTTGAGTCTGTGTTCGTGCTAACGATTACAGGTGTGCTTGCATTGACTTGTACGCTTCTCGCCGGCGATACTGAGATGTCTCCGCCAGCATTCGTACCTATGAGAGATTTCTGCCCAGACTCATTATGTAGCGCTAGGCTGGACGTGTATAGGGTGAGACCTTTACGAGTATAGTCGATGTGTACTGAATCATTGATTTTGACATCGCCTAATGTTTGAGACAGGAAATTGTCACCGCCTACTGCTGTGATAAACGGGTTCGAACCAGCGGAAAAACTGCTAGTAGCAGTGAAGTTTATCCAAGCAAGCCTACCGGGTCCTTTATTACCAGCTAGGGTTAGTTGTAGAGCTGCGTATGAATACACGGCCAGAGTATCTCCGTCATTTGATTGGAAAGAATTTCCAATCAATTCCATTTGATAAGCCGCACCACTGTTATTGGGTGAGCTATAGAACAGGAATGCTACTCCAGCTGACGACGCATCATTTAAACAGCCTTCAATTATACCAGTGAATCTACCGTAGAGCGGGTGAGGGTAATCCCCTACGCAAGCAATCCTGTACTCACCGCCTCCTCCTAAAGAGGTCATCCCTTCAAAGTGTGTGTTGAAGCCAGCACCTAGTCTCAAGTTACCGGAATTTGCTGAGTTCGAATCACCTTGAGTGTTAAAGGAACAGTTTCTAAAAATTAGGTCTCCCGTCTGTCCTCCTCTAGGGTCGAATCCCCAAGCCTTGCCGCTGAATATCACATTATCAAAAAACTGTTCGGAGCATATATGAGATGATGGGCTGGCCCCCAATACGGAGATGTGGCCACCGATGCCACCAGCAAAATTAGCTTCGAAGTATGACCTGTGCCAGATAGATTCGAAACCGCCTGCACCATAGAAATCACATCCTACCCAACCGTATTTGATTCTGTTATTTACGTCTCTGGTATCAAGACCGCTCCAAGTAATTGCTGAACCACAAGCTAAAATACCAACTATACCGGTCTGCGTGCCTGTATAAACTAACCTGCCTGATGATGCATTATTCAGTTGGTCACTCGCTACGCCTTGAACTCGAGTACCTGTTACAGTAGTTCCAGCCTGATTCTTTAGTCGAAGTATCAGTGGGCACTGGAAATTCAGCGATGTGGTTACTAATATTGCACCACCGCCTGATTCGATAATTGCATCCCACGCTCTCTGGAATCCACCAACAACTGAGTGGGCTGATCCGGCTGAAGGGGCTGCTCCTCCAGAGTTGTAGGTATGAATCATGCCATTGACGTGGAATAAAGGTACAGTGTCCTGCAAGTGCATCGACCCTGCAGATGCCACTGTTCCGAGATACCTACGAATTGCAACAGCCCCTGAGGGAGGTTCATTGTTTATACGGAAATTTATCCATTGACCAGCAGTAACAGCCTGCCCGGCAGAGATAGCACTCAAGGCGCTTTCTGTTCCGTCTCCGCACAAGAATGAAAATGCGCCATAGTAAGTGGTTGCTGCTATATTTGCCAGCTGAGTGACAGTAGGAGCATTCGCAGGAGGACTCACCGTTCTACTAGTCTTGGTTGTTGTGGTAGCTGCACCTCCCGGTGGTGCTGCTCCAGAAGCATTCCAAAGAAGCACGGTGCCCCCAAAAGGTTCAGATTCACAGAAAGCTCCAGCTCCCGGAAAATTAGGATCGGTAACAGTGTCTGTTCTATGCCAAGTAGTACCTCCATCGTTAGACATGTAGAAGTGAGCCTGCACTGCCCACTTAGAATTATCTGCCAGTGAGGCGATCGCTAACGCAGCTACTCCTTGATTAGTGACTGCTGTGAATGCAGCACTAGCAGGAGATATGCCGGTCTCACCATTCCAAGCCCGATAGGTGTATGCTACCTTGTATGAGGTGCCATTCACTAATCCAGCACTGACTCCTGTTCCACCGACAGACAGAGTAGGAGCATTCGTGGGAGCAGGTACAGTAGCAGTTAGATCGGGCCACCACACAGGGTTAACTGTAACGCCGGCAGCGAATTTAACACTACCACCAAAATCAATGAATAGCTGTCTGTTGGGCCACAGATTTGTGGGACTTAGGATGGTTGCTGTCTGCCCGCTAGTCAGATTAAGGAATCCATCAGCACCGAATTCAATAAGCAGAGTAGCAGGCACTGAACAAGTTGTACCAACAACGAAATTGGGTCTTGTGATTATTAGCTTCGATTGTGCAGAACCTATTGCAGACACAGCGGCGCTCAGGCTGGCATAGTCGGTATCAAGATGAACAGTTTGATATTGGTCAACCCAATCTTCAAGGTCTAGAAGAGGTTTTTTGATTAGATTGAGAGGTACTGTGAAATCTGGTCTCGCCATTCTACACCCTTAAGAATTGGAAGTAAGTCCACGCACTCACATTTCCAGCAGCATTGAAGGAATGCTGGCGGATTCTACCGTAAATTGTCCCCGGTAGACTTCCGCTGTTGTAACCTTTCTGCATGTCACCGGTTAACATGAATTCTGGATTGGGTCTTGACCACCTAACACTTTTAACAGAGGACAATACTGTAGTGCCGGGAGATTGTGATGGATCGCCTTCAATAATGTTTATGCGATAGACCTTCGTCTTATCAAACTTGTTTGGGGAAGTGAAAAACGGTTGACTGCTCGGCCCTTGGTAATTGATAAAATATAGAACTGTACCGTCAGGCTGGAACATTATTCCCATGCGGTCACCGGGAGTAAGTTGATAGAAAGGTGTTCCCGTGGTACCGGCATTTTCATAGGGACAGTAAACAGTTGTGGTAACATTTATCTGCCCTAAACGCACCCAACCGTAGATGGAAAGATTGTCATCTGTGTTTAGCTGTAAGAATCTCGGTGCCACGTTATTGCTTGGCTGACTAGTCACTCCTGCTTGCACTTGAAACTCCACGAATGTACCTATCGGGTTCGCTGTTGTTTTTGATTGTACCGAACCTGTATAGTTATTGATATCGAAGTCGTGCAAGAAGTAGGTAAATGCTACGCCACCGGGGTCACTGTATGCAATCTGCCCTCCCGGCAGCGTATTGCCAGCAGCGGTTTTAAGAGGAGGAGTGTTACCTGCCAACAAATTCAGCTCTGGCGTAACGACCAACGCGAGTTTGGTAGTTGCTCCTGAGCCGGGGCCGTCCCTCATCTCAAGGTCGTAAGACTCTACCAATCCCGGAGTCAGGGTAGAAGTACCTACCCATTCTAGAAGCGCATTACCATTTGTGGCATCGAACCACGCAGCCATAGAACCTAATGACACAGGAACCACCCTTGCTGAATTACCTGTACACACGACAGACAAATCTGCTGCATCTGCCAAGTCTTGAAAGATTGAAACTGCCTTGATAGGCAGAGTCACGTTTAAGTCAGTGTTTGCGTTAAGAGATACGAAATGTACATTTGCATCCATGAAACAGAAGTTGCGTCCGACTTGAGTGTCTGTTATGTGGTCAACTGTGCCGTACAGACCATTCAGAAGACCGGTTAGCTCCCACCTGTTCGGATATCCAGCGACTTGAGTTGCCCATATGTAGCCGCAGATCGTATCTCCCATCACAACTCGATTCGTACCAGACCTCATGTCGGTCTCTGACGTGGCACTCGGCAGAGTAGCCAGAGACCCGTACAAATCTACTGTGATTTTGCCTACATAAAGAAGATTCGTACCTGTGCCATTCGTGGTTAAGTTGATTACCGAGCCACCAGAGGTAGCCGAGACTTGGAACCTACTATTGACCAAGTCAGCGTTTACCACAAAGTATGTTGTTCCAGCAACCAGCGGTGCCGGCAATGCACCACCAGAGTTTAGTAGAGTAAACGCTGCTCCGTTATTCAGAGTAACGCCGTTTGCGGTCGTGATGTAGTCGGTCGACGAGTTCGCGGTTATTGTCACTCCGCATACTGTTGGGTCAGTTAACAAATCAGTAGCGCTTGCAATCTTGCCCAGAGTAGCAGGGGTGCCAGAGAAATCGTCTAACTTCGAGTACTCAACCTGCGAAGGCCGTTTTATGTACAGCCCAAACCCAAACCATTGTTGAGTGTCTGTCTGTCGTGGGCAGCCGGCGAAATACATACCAAACTGATTTTCTTCTCCCGGGCGGAATGCCGGTACATCCATCGCTGCAAGAATCGTGGTAGCAGGAATTGGAATCGGTGGAATGTGGAAAGGGGCTATGCCGCCACTGAGAGATTGAGTGTACATAGCCGGCTCAAGAAGAACAGCTTCGCAATCTCGAATGCCGATTCCTCCTGAAACCCCCGTTAGTCTCATCACGTAAGTTTCGCCGTCTGGGTCAGTAGTAGTGATACGGTAGCCGGGCCAGATGTACATGTACTTCCAAGTCAATTTGAACTTGACCGGCTCACCCACATATTTTCTAAACGATCGTCGAGTAACGGCCTGCTTAGCCTCGTCGGGGTTCATAGTGGCCTGAACTTGGAGTTGGCTTCTGTTTGTGCCCAGTGTTACTTTGCGGATATAGCTCTGCTGGTCAGGTTCCCAGTCGTTCCCGGGGTTGACGTATTTTAAATCAACTTCATAGTCGAACTTTGTTTCATCCAGCTTGGTAGCGGATATGATCGATCCCTCACTAGCTTCCTGCTGGCTGCCTGCTTCTACCCAGTTTATGTCTTGCCACGGAATTGTAATTGCAGGCTCATTTCCATTCTGGAACAATAACAGCTTACCATCGCCTTCTGTTGAGAAATAATTGTAGCAGTCCTGTAGGTCTTCATTATCAATAATCTCGGCTGGAGAATACCTGCGTCCGTCGATTAACAAGCCTCGACAAACCACAGCAGATGCATCCGAGAAGTCTAAGTCCTGATTACCGGCTCCTATTTGGTACTGAAGATTTACCGGAACGTAAGCGAGGTTTGATGTATGGTCACTCCAAGTTGGCACTGACGTTGTGAAATTGGAGAAGACAGTGCCCCCTACTGCTGGATCTGCTATGAAAGAACTCCCTACATCGTCATACCACTCATCTCCGCCATTCGTTTCCGCGCTAAGCAAGTGATAGATCGTATTGGTAAGTAAAGTCACAGGCGTGATGCTTACGTATTTGAAAGCATCAGGAGTACCGCTTGAACAATCCACATTCACAGTCGCGATTACTGTTCCATCGTCTTTGTAAAGAGTCACTGCATGCGTCTGGGTGTTAGTAGAACGTCTCATGCGTCCCAAAGCGCTGATTGTTGGCGGACTTGAGTTGGGAGTAGTAAATCGAATTCCCACTTGACCTGTGAAGTTACTTCTAACGGAACCATGAACCACAGAGGTTAGAAATTCAATATTTGAAACCCCGGCACCTAACAGGGGGTTGCCGTACTGGTCAACGATTCTGTTCGTACATAGGTATGAGTAAATGTCTGAGAGCATCTTCAATGAAGAATGTTGCCAGACTGCTGTGTGATTTGGTACTAGATTATCCCAGCGCTGAAGGTTGAATGCCGGTTTGAGAGTACCTGCTGTACCGCGGTGAGCCGGAGTTGACCCTGCGCCGTATTTACCGTCTATATCTGCTTCTTCTGTAGGGCTGATATCTTGAACCAAAGTTCCCGGGTAGACTTCTACAGTGGATGCACCACCCTGAATGCTGCCACCGTAGCCACCTCCTGCGCCGATGCCGCCGTCGAGTAACGTTAGGTCGCCATCATTTTTCTGTACAGTAGACTTTTCCCACTGAGTAGGATCGGGAGGAGTTTTAGGATCGTAAACGCCAATATCACCCAGAGACGGGTTATATACGTTCGACTGAGTGTTCAGGTTTGGGTCTTGGTGAACGATTATGTCAGTGTTGCCATACTCGCGTAATAACTGAAGACCGGTGCCCGGGCCACCTCGAGCATAGAGATAACGAATGTCGATCGTGTAGTAGATTTGCTCAACGGTAGTTGTAGAGGCATGCTTGCCTGAGCCAGTAGTTTGCTGACTGGTGTACTGATGTTTCTCAGGAGGTTTGGCCCAGATAACTTGCCCGGGCACTTTGCATCCGCCAGACCCTGCGCTAGGAGGTGGGCCTATGTTGCCCACTGCGTAGTACGCATTTATCAAACCAAAGCTATTGCGCCAGCCGGCCCAAGCCAGATACACGACTGCGGTTGGAGTAGGAGGCGTGAAATTACCTACTTCAGCGAACCCGCGGTAGAGATGGTAGATGTTATTGCGGCGTTCAATCCGAAAGACATCTCCCGGGTACCAGTTTCCTAACGATGGACCGCCCACGTTTTGCGATATGGTGGAGTATGTATGGGATATGATGTTAGCGGATACATTATTCTGCCCAGTAATGTTGGTACCCCCGATTATCCCAAATTCGAGGTTAGGAAATCCCGGCGGGCCACCGAGACCAGATTGAGGAGTTGTGTTGAGACAAAACCCTACTGCGCTGCCACTGAAATTAGTAGACGAGTCGTCTAGTTGAAATTGTATAAATGCGTCTTGACCAGCAGCGAGTGGAACTGCAAACACTGCACCTGCATTCCAGAATTGATCTGCGGGGGTACCCGCTCCATAAGTGGTAGGCGATCCGTTTTTGTGTATTGCTCCGTTGGCTCCCGTCGTGGCATTAACTACACTCGACCAAGTAATCGCAGTTGGAGTGACCAAGGCTACAGACGGCGCGGCTCCGTAAATTTCCGGGATGAATGTACCTTGCTCAGACGTTTGTATCTGAACAGTACCGCTCATTAGCCCAACCTGTTGTTTGGGTTGTTTGGGAGCTAGTAATTTACTAAGGAACTGCCCTCCTATGGCGAGGCCGGCAGAGATAGCAATGGTCACGGGATCATTGATTTTCCCGGACACGATTGACTTTATAAGTTGGTCGCGTTTTTTGCTCATCTAGGATAGTGCCAAATAGAATGAAGACGGCGCCACCAAAGATTATGTATGCGGTGGCGAGAAACACCTTTGCGTCCAGCTTCGATGATAAAAGTGGTCATAGGAGTCACTTTTTCAACGAATGCTACGTGAACAGGCTCGTCCATATTCCGACAGTTCTCGTCCGCAAAGGCCAGTACGTCAGCCGGCTGAATCAACCTGCGGTCGCCAACCTCTTGAAGGATGCAGTTTTCTAGCAGGTAGAGCAGCGAGCCGCCACTGTAACTAAGTGGCAACCCTCCCGTCTCTACCCCGGCAGCCTCAAAGCAGGCGTCGATAAACCTACCACAGTCAATCCCAATCCCCTTGATTCTCTGGCCCCGTTTAAAGGGAGTCCCGACCCAAGTCAGGGCTTCCGTCAAAAGAAGGGTAGCAAAAGGATCGCAGGCAGGGTCTAAAACGGCTGTATTTTGCGCAAAACGGGCGTCTAACAGGCTTTCTCCCATGATATGGCTCCTACTGAGGGTAACTAAATGGAACGCGTAGACCGGGCAAATCCGGCTCCCCTTGGAAGTCGATCATATCGCTGAATTTTGACTTCATTTGGTCTCGGGTACCGTCATACCCAGCCAGCAGCGTTACATGGTCGCCGGCTGTAATCACTTCAGGCATCGGGAGTTGGAGCTCAAGAGTGTTCCCAGTATTGCTCTTGATTTCCATTCCGTTGTACTTCGCATTATTGCCTGTCGTCCAGAAAACGATTCCTTCCGTGTAATAGTTGTCAGCAATGGCTGCGCCGTCAACAACCAAGTGGCGTTGGTCAGCGGACGAAACCACATTTCGATTTGATTGATACGAGGTTTTCAACAAGCCGGCTGGGAAGTTGCTACGATCGGTGGGTGACGTCATGTCACCGATTAGTTGATGTAGCAACTGGGCATTAGAGAAAAACTCCATCGTATACTCTGGATTCTTGACTTCGATTTGCCCTACGACTCCTACAATTTTTCCAGTCGAGCCAAGAGTCAAGTCAAGGTAGTTCACATACTCATATGTAACCTTGGCTAGCTTCCAGCGTCCGCCTTCCACCTCGGACCGTTTGATAATGTTATCAAATACACCGTTGATCTGACTGCTGTTAGGGCTGAACCCAATTTTATGCACATCCCGGGTATTCACTGATGCGGACGGTGTATATGTTACTCCGTTGAATAGAAAAGGCGTCAGAGGATTCCAGTTCTTGCCGGCAGCTGGTCTAGTGTGACCACAGTATGCGGCTGTGAGTCCGTCTCGGGATGTGATTTTCCAAATAGGACAGAGAAATACAACGTTCGACCCAAGAGCAGTTATCATCCCAGCTGAGGTTGTCGGTGTATATGGCATTTATGTTATACCCAGTTCTGCCGGCAGGATTTCTACCAACGGCAGGCTGCTTACCTGAGCGGGGAAGTCCGCAGTCATCTGAGGTATGTTGGTTAGAAATCTCATCGGCACGTCGAATTGAAAATCCACCTTAACTTCAACGCCAACTCCCGGGGCAGTGGTGAAGTGTAGGATGCCGTGAGTGTTGCTTATGGTAAACCCGGAAACTTGTGGCGTGCCTGCTAAGTATGCCACGAACGGAACTTCCCATGTAGGAGAACCTACCACTCTGGCTGTGCTGCCGTCAGACTCGTAGAGAGTGACCGAGTCAGCACTGAGCAAACTAGAAGCCAGCGGTTTGATAATCCTGCGATTGTAAGGACCAGAGACTACGTTTGTTCCTGCTGGCCCGGGGCGAGTGTATGTTTTGAAAAGTTTGAAGTCGTGTGTAGACCCGTCTCCTGATCCGATTACCTGACCCTGCACAAAATAATCGAACTGATTCCTAACTCGGAAACCATAAGCGGAGCCAAGGCCACCATACCAAAAATTGTTGAAGTAAGTCAGGCCCGATCCTCCGCCTAACTGTCCCGGGTCGAATTTAATGTCTTCGAAATTACATTGCCACATTATCGACGGGTCGTACCTAAGCACGGCTACACTCATTATGCCAGTCTGAGGATTGCGCTCGTTAGCATTAGCGAACTCGGGTCCTCCCTGAATGGACCTCAGATTAAACATACCCGGGTCTAGCAGAATTTCGTCGAAATAGATTGGCATGTTAAGCTACCTTTTTCATTATGTCTTGCATCGCGGCTCCCCACATATGCATATATTCTCGTTGTGACTTCGGTGCTGCGTAGCTAGAGCCTCCTACGATCGGAGCATTCATAGTGATGTTGTACTGATGAATCGTTTGCTGTGGCTTCCCTCCTCCCAAACGTTTGCCAGCAGGAGCTACCATTACGTGCTCGTCCGAAGTCAGATTCAGCCGGTAACTATCGTCAGGGTAGCCCGGAGGTACAATGAAGTCTGCACCGCCTGCTGCATTCTCACCAGCAGCTGCGGCCCCTTGAATTAAAGTATCGAAGAAGGAGCTACCGGTTTGAGCAGTGATTGCCGTGGTCAACGCTGTGATTGCTGCTGTATTCAAACTTGTGGTCAGAGTATTATCTGCTGTGACAATATCACTTTGGGTAGACATCGCTTTTTGTCCTAGCAGGTCAATCATCATTTGAGTGACCCACTTGGTGATCTGAGCTTCAACGATTTTTGCGAATGGCTCAACCACTACTGACTTCAACCCACTTGAAAGAATCTGCCGAACATCACTCATGCTGAATTTGAAATTTGTCAGGAACTGACCAGCGACGGCTGCGATAGCTTTTGGAGTGTTTACAAGTGCATCGATTTCTGCCTGACGAGCCCCAAAAGGGTCCAATCCTTCTCCGAGCTTGCGGCTGGCTTCTCCGAAAACACTTTCCATCCTTGACACTCGTAATGCGTTAGTTCTCTTTTGCTCCTCTGTATACAAATCTTGAGCACTCTTAGCCAGTTTACCAATCGAAGCAGACGTTTCTTCAGTGGTCTTTTCAAAGCTACTGAAGGTCTGCACCGAGTTCAGACTCTGAAACCCCCTGCCTTGAATAGTAGGGCCAGCAAACGCAGACACTCCTGACGGAGTTGTTGTCACAGGAGATAGTCCTAGAGGATGCCCTGCAAATGGAAATAATGTTGTCGAGGAACCTTGTGGTATTATCTTTCCATTCGCCGCATCCTTGAACCAATCAAAAACGTGAGCGTTGGCACGAGCATCTTCCACAGATTTAATGTAATCATGGAGTGCCTTTTGTAGGTCGCTGTATTCAGCGCTGAGTTCCTTGAACTGACTCCGGTATTCATTCAGCTCGATGCCTGCTCTCAATGCTCCCGGGTCACGCCCTCCACCAGCCATAGCCCTCTGGGTAGCCTGTGCGATTGCGTCGTTGTAGGTGTTAAGTTTTCCCTGAATCTCCTTTATCTTAGTTTCGTACGCCCGGGTCATCTCGTCATCAACTTTGATAGACCCACCTGTAGACACCACGGAGGAGCCTGCGGATGTTGAATTGCGTACTACATTTTCTAGCAGTTGAGTTATGCGTTTGACGTAGTCTTGGGTTTCTGCATAAGGAGGAACCTCGTTACCATACTTCATAACCTTGCCTTCACCAGCATTATAGCCAGCAAGGGCTAAACTGACATCTCCGCCGAACATACCTAACAAATCTGATAAATAGTGGGCACCACCAAATATGCTTTGTCGAGGATCCCTCCTGTTTGTGATGTTATACCTAGATGCGGTGCCAGCAGTAAATTGCATCAACCCTGTGGCCCCCGCCTTGGGGTTGTATGCATTTGGGTTGCCGCCCGACTCTTTTGCCATAACAGCATTGATAAGTTCAGCTGGTACATTGAATTGTTTGGAAGCCTCTTGAACCAGCTTTTGAAGGTCAGTGTTTGCAATGATTCTGCGGTAAGTTTCTTCCAACGCTCTCTGAGCTTTGTCTTGTCCTTGTATGAAACCATTACCTAACCCTTGCATGACTTCGGTGCCCATGCGCTCGAACACTTTTGAAGGTGAATGTGTCTCAAGCTTTATCCCGGCGAGTTCAATGAGGTAGTCGAGCGCTTTAGTCATGGCTCCCGCAGCCAGTGACATTGCACCGCTAATTCCTTCTGCAAACCCGGGGCCAGCCTGATTGATCACTGCCTGAATATCCTTCATCGTGTGACCGGCAGCGTCGATGATTGGCCCCATTGCAGTAGCGAGTTGAGGAGCGAGGGCATTCATCGTCCGGGTCTGCTCATCGGAAAATGTGTGGGTGATTTTATTAGCAGCTTCGCCGAATTGTTTTTCCCAACCCTCAGTCAGCAGCTCAATCGCTACCTTTGGATCCAATCGACCCTGCATCATCATTTTGCGTAGGTCGATATTTGAGATACCAGTCATTTTCGACAGAGTCTGGAAGACTTGGTAGCCTTGGCGCTCGAGGCGCATTAGACCTTGACCAGCCGCCTTACCTGAGTCAACCATCATCTCTAACTGCATGACGATAGAATTGACACCTTCGGCCCCTCGACCGAGCACCGCGGCTTGGGCAGTAATGCCCTTCATTATGTTGACTGCTTTGTCGCCTTGAATTCCAATCTCGGCAAGTTTGAATGCAGCATCCGAGAGTGGTTGCATCTGCATAGCTCGGTCAACGGATATTTGCTGTAGTTGTTTGAGAACGATCGTAGCCTCATGAGCATCACCTGTGAATGCTGTCATGCGAAGGTGAGCCTTCTCCCAGTTCTCTGCGAACTCCAGTCCAGTCTGAGCTAGACTGCTGACAGCGCTTTCCGCTCCGGACAATGCATTGAGAGCAAATCCTCCACCAAATACAGACGCAACTCCAGACGCGATGCCGCCAAGCTTACTTGTTATCCCTTCACCTACCTTTGAGAAAATTGAATTCAACCTACCAACGTGTTCCTTGGCTGAGGACTCGGTCTTCTTTGCTGCAGAATCGAAGTGAGTGCCGATGTTAATCGTTTTGCCAACTTCCTTGAAGTAGGTATTGACAGAGCTAACGTGCTGCTTCGCTTTGGAGTCAGCCTTAACGAAGGCTGCGTCCATAGGAGCAGTGTTAGGAACGAACTCCCATACGATCTGTTGGCCGATTGTGTCTGGCATCGAGTTCTCCTACTTCAGTTTAAGGTTTAGTTTTTTCAGCGCGTTAGATATTGATTGTTGAGCTCTTTTCATTATCATTCGTATCAGCGGCTGAGGTTCCATGAAGATCGTTCCCCACTCTAGGAAGAACGAAGCTCCTGCAGTAAGCAACTTAAGTTTATTGTCCTTGGAAGCTACATAACTTGAGCCGTCACCAGAGAAGTTGCCTTTCTCGCCATAGATGTGTCCCTTCTCGTCGATGACTTTGAAAGTGTCTCTTGTATGCGGGCTACCGTCTTTATGCTCAGCACCCACCGGGTAAATTTGGTAGAGGGTGGAAACGGCGCCTAACGCCTGAGCAAGCACCACCTGACCTGCCTGCTCAGCCAGCTTCTTTGACATCTCTTGTGGCGTTGGTCCTACGACTTTTGCATTGACTGTGTACATCAGAACTCCTGACTCTTTTGCATCTGACCAAGTATGCGGGCGGCCCTGACCATTTTGAGCTTGTTGAGATCTCGAATGTTTATTGACCTCACTTGGTCTGGCGTCAAGTGCAAATCCAAGGCTAACTCCATCACTACTCTGTCTGGCGTGTCTTTCGATTGCCTAGACTGCTCTCCATAGGCGTAGTGCATCATTAAACTATGGAGGTCTTCATGTTTGGGTAGATATCATTTGAAATAGCTTCCACGATCTGGATAACGTGCTTGTCTCGCATGGCTGCTATGTAATCTTTCGTGAGCACACTCTTATCAAAATCGTCGCCACCTCCTCGAATCCTGACGAGTAAGGACTCAAGCTGGTCGATGTATGACTGGCCTTCTTTCCGCGCAAACACATCCTTGTTGTCTTTCCCAAACTTGTACGTCACCAGAACTTTGCGCTTAATTATGTCTCCGGTGAGGTCGTCGGTCTCGACTAGTTCTACCGGTATGGTAAACACATCCTTGGTGAAAACCTGATTAAGGTCAAATGTTTCTTGGTTGTTGTTGCCGCTGCCGTTGGTTCCCATTTTTCCTCCTCAAAAAGTAGAAACCCGGCAGCAAAGAATGTCTTCACTGCCGAGCTTCTGTTGTTCGTTGCTTAGGCGCGCTCACTGAGCTACGCGTTCAGCGTTTTCGTGTTTTTACAATGATGCTACTGTATTCTGAATTACTGCTCTCCATGGACGGCCCATATTTGCTGGATCGTCCAACGCAACAAAGTGATACCGGTAACCGTAGACTCCCATCGTCAGGGCGTCGCGCACCTCTTCCGGTTCTGTGTACTTGCCGTAGACGTCGAACTGAATAAGCTCAGTGATTGACCCGTCGTGAGCGTCGCTTATGTCCAAGCCTTTCGCTTGGATGCGCAACCACTGAGGGGTGTCATTTGCGATCACGTCAGCCAGCGCAGTTCTGCTCTGGGCGTTATGCTCCTGCAGGAATGAGTACACAAACGAAGGAGCGACTTCCACAGCGTCTTTAAACGACTTGAAAGTGGTGTTGTGGACGAATTTCGGCTTGAACTTAACCCCGATTTCTATCTTCTCTTCCATTGCGTCTGTGACTTTGGTCGGAGTAGCTCCGTTGAAAGTCGCATACACATTATCGCAGAAGACGTCGATTTGGTCTCTCTGGCAAGGGCGTTCAGGTACGATTGTAGGACTGGCGGTCTGAGTGAAGTTAGCGACTGCCGTCTGGCAAATCATGTTGCCGCTGAGTTTCAAATCATCTTGATTCAAATCTAGAGTGAGGGAAGTTAGCTGACCATAAGCATACTGTTCAACTAAGTTCGTACCAAGCTCTGTTGGGCCGCCGACTTCAAATGTATATGTCTTTGGGTTGTCCAATGCTCTGCTGACAGGAGCATACGACCACTTCTTGCCTGACGTGCTCCCTACGATAGCAGCAGGGGACGTTACTGGAACTGTCAGTCCGTTAAGAATGTAGATGATGGAGTTATAGTCAAGAATGCCATCATATCCGCCCTCGGCGTACTGTTTGGCCTTATGAGACGTGGTGTTATATTTGTTGCCCTGAGCGCGAAACTGTTTGGTATCGCGTTTGATTTTCGGGGTGAAGCTTATGGTAGGCAGCAGCCGGTTTGCGGCTACTGGAGTACCCGGAGTGGTCTCAACCCCGAATTGACTGGTAATTGTTACATCTGGTCTACCCGCCATTGTATTCTCCCTTGCTTATCTATCGGTTATTTGGGTTCGTCGCCAGTGATCACTCCCGGGTCGTCGCCAGTGATCACACCGCCACCCGGGTCGTCGCTACCTATAACCACTGTGTAAGTGCCAGACTTAAAGTTCGATTTTGCCGGCACGCTCAGCACCGGGATATGCACTTCTTTCGGATGACCTTCATCACCTTGCCGCACCTGCACTTCAACTCTGTCAAATCTCATAGGTTCTCCTTTACAATCCTTGGACTACTTGAATGGCGTATGTGCGCCCCTGACGAACATAAAAGACATCCGAACTCTCACCCGACTGCAAAATGTTAATCGGCTTGAGCGGAGTAGCACATACAACCCATTGGCTATTGGCTGTTAGCTGTCTTTTCATAGCCCCTATCAAAACATCAATGCGAGCCACTATTGCTCGCGAGTTATCAGTTGGTGCGCCCGTAGTTCGTACTTCAATGTCATAGTCCACGGTTGTCATCACCCGACCATTGCCCTGAACGCGAATGTCGTTGCCGGGTATCGAGTAAAAATAAATGTACAGCAGTTTCCATGACAAATCCGACGGCACCCGGTAATTAGCCACCCGGGCGGGGCTGACTCCCATCAACGACTGTATCGTGCTATCGTTAGCCAGTGTTGACTCAATGAGCGCATCTACATCTCCTAGTTCCCAGCCCGTCATGATGATAACAAGTCGTCAAGAGTCACCGCCTGAAACGTAAGGATTGGGTCGTCGTCTCCACCACCACCGATAATTTGCAACAACAAATCTTCCAAATCTTGGTCGTTATTTGGAAGCAGGTGCACTCGGTACTTAGTGGAGAAATCAACATTGGCCCAGATGCCGTCGTAATAATTCAGCTGCGGAATCTCGAAGTTGTATAGAGTAACTGTTTTCGAAGCCCCGCTGAGCACCATCTCGTGCCCTGACTTCATTGTAAACAGGCACGGAACAGGATGCGTTGGATCAATGTCAACATACGTGCTCTGCGGATAGCCATGACCGTCAGTGGCCGAGGGCATTTTCTGTAGAACGAGTCTGCGCGGCATAGTCCTCACTGCCCGGGCCGCAAACTTTTTCGCTGCTACTGAAAATTGCAGAGACATTCAGTTACCATCTCCAAATCGTATCCGGAATCTCAGAAACTGGAACACTGTTCGGTTCAAATGAGTCAACTGTTACAGCTGGGTCAACCCGATCATCATCCTGTTCGCGAGTCTGAACATCTGCCTTCGAAATACCTCCAAAGTAGAACGAAACACCCCCAGCCTTGACTGCTTCTGACTCCAACTCTGCGGCCCGCTTCAGCAACTCCTGCGACTGGGCCATAGTATCATCCTCAAGTCCGCCCTTATTAGCGATTAACTTGAGTTCGCGCAGAAGCCTAGCGGAGCCTCGTCTTAGTGCAAAGGCTCCAGCTAGATATATGTTATTGTTTTTCTGGGTTAAGCAGAATTGGATTTCGTCGTCGTCTTCAATTAACGCGGCACCTTCAATCGTGTCGCCAATCAAGAAGCGAACTTGATTTAGCGGTACGTCGAGTTTCGATGAATCGTAAGACCATCCCATTTTTCGAAGACTCGGTCACTATGCAAAAGTGACACCCACATTGGACTGAACATACCAAGTACCTTGATATGCCACCGCAACAAAGCCGTTGCCTTTTGCGGCTCCGAATGTACCGACGTCGCTGGCTGCACCACCACCATTGAATCCGGGAGAAGCATTGGTAACGGTATGTGCCTGAGCAGTGGCCGAAAGGATTTTCAACGTCTTGAAATCGTCAGTACCTGAGATAGGAGCGGCCAACGTAATGGCCGCAGCTGACGACTTCGTTATGAATACAACGCCGTTCTTTATCGTGATGGCTCCGTCGGCGGCCATGACTTGACTAGCCGGAATGAACCCACCGCTGACTCCGTCTCTGGCAGAGAACCCTCCTGCAGATAGCATTCCACCTGTTGCTCTATTTGGCGTCGTCATGATGTCGTTGTTCTCCCTCTAACGGAATTGCCACGTTGGACTCCCAAGGTTTGGGTTTCTGTTCAGGCTCGATACTCAGGGCTTCCACCGGCTCGTCATCGTTGATAGCCTCTATGTACCCTTGCGCGACCAACAAGTCAGTGTAACGCCAAGTACTTGCATTCACCAGAGTGCCGGCAGCCAATACCTCAGAGCCGCTTGCCGGGAAAGGTCGTAAAACCCGATGTGTGTGCCTAGAACCCATTATCATTCTTGGGAAGCCGGAGCTTCAGTGCTGGGATTCTGAGCAATGGTCTGCGCCACTGCTTCATCAATAGACAAAGGTTCGACTGTAGTTTCCTGTGGCTCTGCGGTTTCGACGGCTGCGGCGGTTTCATCGACCGTAGTTCCTACGAACAACCCAGTCTCGTCGAACTCAGACCGCAAAGCGTGAGGAATCTGAGTCATGTCCATGCACATGAGACTTTCCTCGTCGTCTGCGGTGACCACTCGAAACGGTACTGCGTGGTTTGCGAAGTGTTCTTTGAGTTCGCGTTCTCTGCCTTCCAGTACTTTCATTCCGGCCTCCTAAGGCTTAAGGTTTGAATTACCGATTTACGCTACTGCGCCGGAGAAGAAGTAACCGAGGTCGCTTCCCACAATCTGGTTTGCGAACGCTACTTCACCTTCAACCCGGTCTGCCTTCAGGCGACGAATCGGGAAAGTGGTGATGCCAACGTCTGCGCCGAGTCCCTGTGAAACACCACGCCATGAGAACGTGTAACCAGCGCTAGGCGTCAGTAGTCCCGGGTTCGGGTTCACGTAAGCGAGCAGGGCGTGCTTCCCAAAGGTGAACGACATTGCGGCTGTTTCACCTTCTTTGTTGGTAGCCTTGACTGCACGAGCCACCAGCACGCGATCGATATCCCACATTTGAGCGAGCAGAGCCGGAGTCACCGTTCTTCCAGTAACTCCAGTGGTGTACTTGATGCGGTCAATGATGACTGGGTGATTGCGTACCTTGCGGTAGGTCTGGTATCCGAGCACCATGGTGTTCGGCATGAACCCAGTATTGGCCAACACGGTCTCCTTACCCTGTTCAACGTCTTCAATAGGATCGCCGGCTGTGAAGTCACTCCACTGGGTAAAGTTGGTACCGCCTACAACGTCGGTGCCCCATTTACCGGTGGTGAAACAATCGCTGACCCACTGGATTTCCTGCCGGAGCAGAAGCCGCTGAGTAACGAAGGTGGTAGCGTCACGGTCGAGGTCAATTTGGGCATCAGCGTTTGCACGAGTCTGATAACCAATGTCCTTGTGGAAGGCGTAAACCTCGCACGAGTAGGTGTTGGTCGACAGCCCGTAGCCAGAACCCTTTGACTCAGTAGCGTCGGCTCGCGCCTCTGCCTCATCCCGGAACCAATCGTTCTTGGTATAGAAGAAGTACTTGTTGGTCTTCTTCTCTACAGGAACGATCGGGAAAATCTGAGTTGCAATGTAGGCGTCCTGCTGCTGAATATACGCCACTGAGATATTAGTTAGCGGTACGTCTACGTGGACGTCACTCAGGGTTGGTTGCGGCATATCACTCCTCCAGAGTTATTTCGTTTCGAATTTCATCCGAAAACGTTTTTAGAAACCTTAGTTACGCCCCGCGTGGCGGGCAGTAGCACGAGAAACTCACAGTACCGATGCCGTTGGCGTTGTCTGCGTCAACTACCACTTCTGCACAGATGTACTTGGTGGTGTCAGTGCCAAAGACATAGGGAGCGAACAAACCATTGGCGTCAGTACCCCCGACGTTGCCTTTCACATTGTCGCCTGCGCAGACTACCTTGCTCATCCCGTCACGCATGACGATTGCAGCCGCGCCAGAGATAGGCTTGTTCTGCAAAATGCCATAGGGCTTGTCGGTTGCTGCGGCGCAGAGGATTACTTGACCGCTCGAATTGAGTTTGACAAATTTGAATTGATGACTCGAAAGGTCTGCGCCTGCTGGGCGACCACCGTCCATTGCTCCGGGTTGCTCGAATGCCATTGTAGCGTCCTCCCTTTAAAGGTACGAAGAAGTAGAAATTCGTGATTAGTTGAACTGACGGCGTTGCTCGCGACGGTGCCGATCGTAGAGCTCTGGGTTCTGAGCGCAGGCGTCACTGAATGCTTGGGCCTGAGTCAGTTTCGGGTCCGAAGCTCTCAGGGCCGCGGCTTTGGTGTTGAGCTCACCGAGAGCCGAATCAGGTTCAACAGCCGAGCTCGATCCAATCTCACTGAACAACCCAGCCTCGTCGATTTGTTTCGCCGAAGCTTGCTGCACATCGACGAATGCCTTGAACTCTTTGCTGTCTTCGCCACATGTGGTTGCGAAGTGCTCCAGTAGCTCGATGTTTTGCTGTGCTTGCCCGGGCCAGCCCTTGACCATCGACGTAAATCTCATCAGACGGTTTGCCTTTTCCTGAGCGTCAGCTCGGTCGTTGGCTCGTTTCGCTTCTTTCTCGGCAGTTTCCAATTTCTCTTTAAATGAACGAGCTTCTGCTTCGGCAGCATTGAGCCGGTCTGAGAATTCTTTTGTCATTTCGGTTGCCTCTTTTGCTTCTTCAGGTTCGCCTTTTTTGGCTGATGCTTGTTTGGTGGCGAGTGGCTTGCCGTCCTTATCGAACATGCCGGGCTTCTTGTTGCCCTTGTCGTCGAAGTGCGAGTTATCCGAGTCACCTGACGCGCTTGTATCATCATCGCCGTCGCCATCAGGATCCTTGGCTGACTTCTCAGCAGCAATGCGGGCGTCTTCTGACGCAACTAATGCCTTTGCCTTCTCGATATCTTCGTCGGTCTTTCCCTCGAGGGCTTCCGACATTGCCTTGGCTTCTGCCGCGGCTACCAGCGTCCGGGCCTCTTTGATCTGCTGTTCGGTTGTCGCCATTTTCTTAGCTCCTGTTGGTATAGAAGAGTTACCGTTCACGTTTCCGTCAGAGAGAATAACGTGTTCGCTGGCAATCAATGGTTTTAAAGCTTTTTCTTTAAAGAACGGGCGCGTCGTAAGTGCTCCACCGATTACAACGTCTTTGAACTTCTGTTCTGTCATCGGGTCGGTCCACGCATCCCACCACTTCGGAGAGAAATACTTGAATCGATTGCCGGCAAAAGCTTTCTTGCCGCGGTCAGTCCACTCGATGTCGGTACCGTCCACAGACCCATCAGCGTTCATGCTGGCTTTCTTGATGTAACCGAAAGCTCCTGACAGGTCGAGCTCATGTTCCGAGTCGATTGGAAGATTCTTTTGGTAGACGCCGTTGTTGATGTTGTCAGTGAATCGCTGGTTGCGTTCTTTGGTTATCCTTACCGAGCCGTACTTGTCATGCTTGTACGTCCCGGGCTTGGGAAGCAACGGAATTCGGTTCGGTGGAGTGCTAAACTGTTGTAACTCGTTGAACAGACAGTATTGCTTACCGTCGGCGCAAATGTCTAACAGGTTCTCACTGGCAGAAACAGGAGTGAAAGACATCTCTACTTCGGAAGGTGTTCCCAGCTCGACAGCGTCTTCGTCAGAGAACGAAAACGGAACTTTGTAGAAAGCCTCCTCACTCGAGGTGATCATGTAGTCGTTGAAGATTTCAACTATGTGCTGGTCACTCATGGATTTGATTGCTTCCATGGCGGCCTTAAGTCGCTCTGCTTTTGTCTTGCCACCGCTGTGGCCGGCTGCTCTCTTAACTGCAGTGTTGAAGTCAGACTCGGACATCATCGTGCCTACCTTCTCTCGCATCAACTTGTACAGTTGTTTGAGGAAGTGTGGGCTTGGCCCATTATCATTCTTCTTGGACGCGGGCTGAGGAACTCCCGGGACATGCACATCTTCTACTCCGGGATCGGAAGCTTGTTTTGTGGACCCTTCCCAATCAGCCGGAAGCTCGTCTGTCTTACCAAGTGCTTTCGCGCGCTTTACGATGTGAGCCTTGACAGCAGGAGTGGGGTTGTGCCCGTAAGCCCGAACTGCGTTCTCGAGGTCCTTTGAATTAGCTATGGGATAGGACCCGTCCGGCATCGCGGCTCCGGACTCTGCGAGTTTATCACGTTGTTCCTTTGTGAAATCTCTGAACCAGTAGGCTTCCATACTGGACGAGATTATAGATTGTGTCTACGCTATTACTACTTTTTCAGTGAAAACTTTTTTAGTACTTCGAGTTACCGTTGACGTCCGACACTCCTGAGGATGGGAAGCGAGATAACTCAAGTAGCAGTTCAGCAATAGGGCAGTCGATTTGAATTACAGGGATTTCGTCGTTGGTGTAGTTAGCCAGCCACTGGTGGTGGCCGTCGGCAACGTAGTTGTCGTTGCTAACAATCAAAGCTCTCTGCGGCCCGGGGAAGCTGGTCGCTCTGGAAACTTTGGTGGGTGAGAAGACTGCCTGAGAAGGGTGAAGCGATTGTGGGTCTACGTACTTCTTTTCATGGTCAAACCCTCGGGCGTTGAGGAATTTGATCAAGGCTCCTCGGTGCTGGCCCTGAACTTGAGGCATAGAAGTGCGAGAGATACCAAGCGACTCCATGTTGTCTGGAAATGGCATCCAGTCTTCAAGGTTGTCGGAAAACACTTTTGGAAGACCGAACTCAGGCAAGGCCTAACTCCTTTTTCAGGCTCTCTGGCATTGGACGGGCGGCAGGCAGAGTCATGAAGTGGTCTAGCATCTCAGGGCCGCCAATTGCTTGTAGGAACTCGTCTTTGTCTGTTGGCAGACCCCAGCTAAAAGTCTTAATCCAGTCGGCATTCTCTATGTCGTCGTCTGGGTAAACAATAATTTCTTCATCACTGTCAGGCATTGTAAACAATTCCCATCGTATAATTTACCACATCATAATCTGCTTCGACTAGTAACCACTCTTTTTAATCAGAGTAGATACTTTGCCGCCGATCACTACAACTTCGTTCTCGTAGTTTGTGCCCGGGCCTGTATTCGCATGAGAAAAGATTCTAGACGCAGGTGCGGTCAGCGTAAACTTGTACTGCCCGAACGAGTGCATCTGGGTTGAGAACGACGATATAGGGTTTAGTACCGCTTTGGCTGGTAGATAGTTAGGAGTTACATTTGGTACTCCTCCTGAAGAAGTCATGGACCGATAAAGTGTGACTTCTTTGATACCCTGTTTAGCTAGGTTCTCCTGAGTCATCTGATATGTCTTGTCAGCGAATGCCACAAATGCAGGCGACTTGCCAATCTCTTTAGCTACGTCGAGCATAGTAGCTGATGGGCCGTTGCTTTTCAGACCCCACTCTTTGTACCCCATCTTTGCTGCGTAAGTGCCGTCTCCCTGACCACCACCCTTGATGGTAGTGGGTAACCCGAACTTATTAGCCACTGCTACTTGCAACCCCAGAGAGGTGTAGTTGTGATCCGTTGACGACCCTCCCCATGAGCTCTGTATGTCGTGAGCTACTTTCTTAGCTCCATATTCTATTCTCTTGTCTTCAGCATAAATCGTTCCTGCCTTGTTCATCGAGATTTGAATAAGCTGAGACTTGAGAGCAGGGTTAACCTTAGCTTGCTGAATCAGGTGGCTCTGCATTACCTGCTGGTAATAACTGCTGGCGTTGTCTGTATGCTTGTCCAGCTTTGCATTGCCGTCCTTACCATCAACAGTCACACTGGCTTTGGTGTCGGGAGGCAGCGGAGTCTTCGAACCCAGATATGCAGAAACTGTTTGACCAGCAGTGGCTGAAGGCGTGCCAGCAGGCTTGCCAATAGTGGCTTCGATGTGGGCTCGCTCTTCTTTGCTGATGTTAGCAGGCGCTCCTCGGGTACCGTTTTTGCCGGCAGCCAACTGAATCTTTAAAGTGCTGTCTGCGATCTTAGCTCCATGCTGTGCAAAATAGTCCTGAGCCTGCTTTACAGAGAATCCTTCTTTACCGAGGTAGCGAATGATAGCAGTATTCGAGTGAGCAGTGTTCTCGAAGGGATTTTTCGGTATAACAGGAGGCTCGGGTGGAGGAGCAGAAGAAACTTTCTGTCCACCAGAAGAAGTAGGACCAAACCCTGTGGCTTTTGCTATAGATGCTATGTGGCCTTCATTTAGATTGGCGAGATCTCCTTTACCAGTCTTGCCGGCGTAGAGCTGAGTCTTGATGGTAGCAGGAGAAATTGTTTTCCCGTAAGCATCAAATACTTTCTGTACGTCGCCCGACTTATATCCGTTAGCTCCCATCCACCTAATGACTGACGTTGCCGAGTTATTTTGAAAAGGATCCCAGTTGGGATCACCTTGGTATGTATTGCTGAGTTTGTCAATTAGTTCTTTATCTTCTGGGGCCATAGTTCCCATCACAGCGTTAGACTCCTCGTATGGTGGAAACCCTGCCTTTGTATAGATATCTTCCTTACTCGCAACCTCTTTATCCAAAGCGATTTTGTACAGATCATTGAACTTCTCGTTCATATCTTTGATCTTCGCTTCGAACTGAGCCTTGGTAGTCCCCGGGCCGTGCAGCTCCTCTGAATTTTTGATAAGTGTGGCTGCGTAGTGCATTCCAAGTAACAAGTTCTCAGGTTTGTCTAGGATACCTTTAAAAGCAGCCGCAGCATAGTAGTTCTTATTTGGGTCCAGCAACGTGTTTACTTCGGTAGCATTTTCGTTCCACGCTTTAGCTCCTCCTTGAGCACGGAACAAGTAGGACCCGCCATTGTCAATCGGAACCAGCTGGGAATTCTTAACATCGTATACAATATTATCTGCTCCTGTACCCACAACATCCCAGTTCTGAGTAGCTACCGATCCTACAAACAATTTCATCGCTTGCTCTGGGTTTTGTTCCATCGCGTCATGAAGCCCTTGCACATTATCTTTGTACGAACCGGCGTGTTGTATCCACGGAGTTGCGATGCCTTGCTTACCATCAACAGTAGCGATCTGTCCCTGAGGAGTTTTAATTCCAAGAGTGTTGTAAACTTTCTGTGCAAAGATTTCGCTACGAGCTTGGTCTGGGTTTTTGTACCATTTGACGTAATACTGTTTGCCGTCTGGCCCTTCGAACCTCCCTCCCGGCACCGAGCCTCCCTGAGGACCAACAAGCTTAGCTTGATCCCAGTACTCTTGGCTCTTCTCACCACCTTCGCCAGACCCGCCTACTTCTCCAGGACGGCCCAAGTGACCGTAGTTACCACTGCTGGCCGTGCCATAGAACTGGTATGGCTCGGTAGCCTTTTTGTACGAGCTTTCTCCGTGACCCAGTCGTTGGTAACCCATCTTATCGGTGTACATGTTTGCCACGTGGTACAAAACCGTGACAGGTAGATCAACACGTACCACCTTCATCTTGAAGTTCTGGCCCTCTGTGTACTTTAGTCCGACAGCTGCGGCCCACTTGTGATGGCCGTCAATGATGAAGTTATCTTTAGAAACAAAGATACGAGAATCCAGAGGGTTCTTCCCACCCTCGCGAGCTGTTTGAATGTTTTGAGCAACCTTGGCTCCGTCAATCTCAGTTTGAGAAGCCTTTAGCTTGTCGACTCGTACTTCATCTTTCTGAAACGGGATGCCTTTGCTACGTAAGTAGTCTTCAAAGCCCTTGCGGTCTTTGTTTGGAATGCGAGGCATCTCAATGCGAGGGTGGGTAGCTCCGCCACCTCCACAAAAGACGTTAGTACCCGGTACAGAGATGTTGCATAGGTTGTACTTCGGAGCTTCTTTACCTTTGGCTTCTGCATCCTTGACCATCGCAGCCATCTTTGTCATTACCGTACCGACTTGGTCAGGGTCAAGCTGCACATATCTACCTTCGGACAGCGCCTTCAAAGCTTCATCAGCGGTCTTGACTTTTTCCCACGGCCCCTTGGGTATGCTCTTATCTTCTTCTGCTTTCTCTCCCGGCACGTGACCGGCTGATGCATACCAACCGCTGCCGGGACCGCCGAATGCAAAAGCTTCACTGAACTCAAACGACTGAGCTGCTTCGTCAAGAGCTTGGTTTTCAAACGCAAAACTACAGTTGCATCCGATATCGCATTCGCGGTCTCCGATATCTTTTAGCGTTCCAGCCGGCTGCCACCCCAGTTCTGAGTCGGCGAGGCACTCAGCGCACGACTGTTTACTGTCACCAAGAACAAGACGCTCCATCGAACCAAGATCGTTTTCCCGGTCCTTAAGTACATTTTCAAACTCGCCGGCTGCACCCCATGGAGATTCAGTGTATAGGCTTACTCTGTCAAGGAATGAATCATCAAGCTCTGGGATCCCGCTATCTCGAACAATTACTTCCCCATTTTCATCCTTGACTCCAATGTCGCCATTCTCGAGGTCGCGAGTAAGCTTATCTACGTAGTAGTACTGGTCTTTGAGTGACGACCCAAGCGATCCCCAATCGCTCTGCTGCATTTGGTCGATGCCACCTTTAACCAGAACATGTTCTGCGATATAGAGGTTTTTAAGTTCCTCTTTCATCGAGATATTGAACTGAGAAAGGTTAGTTTCCTCACCGTTTTGCACTGCTTCTGCCAGCGCTCGCAGATTTTCAGTGGAGTCTGAGATTAGCTCACCAACAAGAGTGCGCAAGTCCTCGGTGTCTACTTCTTCTCCTGTGGCCGATACATATGCTCTGGCGTAGGGATTCCAAATGTATGCAGAGAACGGTTGCTGCTGACCAGTGGCTGCGAATGATTTTGTTTGAGAGGCTTTGACGCCGGGTTTGTAGTAGGCCAACTTTTCAAATCGCTGAGTTTCCCTCGGTATTTCTTCTCTTACATGTATGGCCGCGGGGTTGAAAACTGCATAAGTTGTGCTGCGATCCGCTCCTCCCTTTCTCATGTAGTTCTGCTCCGACTGCCCGTGGTATTTTATCTCTCCTCCTTCCTTGTTGATATAGCCGTCGTACCCGGCAGCTTTAATTGCATCTACCATTCCGGGTATCGCTTCTACCATTCCCCAATAACCGCCCTTGAACATACTTTGCATTCTATCTAGCTGTTCCGGAACTACTCTGCCTTCTTCTTGTTTCAACCAGTTCTCTACTGTGGGCTTCACCGCGTCCCATGATTCTGGCTTAGCGGGATCCATCGGGTTTTTTAAATCAAGGTAGGCGGAGATTATTCTTGGCGTACCTCCACCGGGTCTGTCTTCGTAGTCCTTGGCGTATTTTTCTGCGTAGATTGGGTTGGCTGCAAAGAAGATTGCATCTCTGCCAGTGAATTTAATGTCGGGCTGGGCGGATTGGATGTAGCTTTTCGCTTCATCCATCGAGTTAAACCCGGGGTGAAGACTTCCGTTTTGAACTGCTGTGTAGGAACCAGCATTGCTGTCGTGGAAAACCATATCCACGCCGATCGTGTATTTCGCGAATTGAACTTTTTCGTCACCTTCCCATTTCAACGGGGCAGCTGGAGCACTAATCGCAAATTTGCCACCTTGTAACTCGCTGGCAGTGCCGTGGTAAACCAGCAGCGGTTCGCCTTTCGAGTTCACTACTTTGGTATCGGGTAGATCGGGCACGCCCCCGCCGGGGCCGCTGCCTCCTCGTTGACCTATGATGCCGCTGTGACCATAGTTCCCAGAACCCGGGCCACCGAATGTAAGTGGCTTAGGTTTTGCTGGTGGAAACGCAAGCATTTAGTCCTGCTCGGTCACAAGGTTGATGACGAATTTTTGTCCGCTGGCAGGAGTGAATCCTGCTGGGGTTTCCAACACACCGTAGATATCTCGCTCAATCGAGGATGTTTGGAAGTTAACTCTGTTATTCGTGAGAGCAGCGTTTGCGTAAGCAGATGTGCTGCTGCCTTCGGTCTTTGCTGCGCCGAAGTCAAATGAACCAAGGTAGATAGCAGCGTCTGCAATCAACGGGCAGGAGCATGCGCCGCCATCGAGAATTGCTGTCGGAGGAGTTGAATACAAGTGCAGCCTGAAGTTCTCAGTGTTGCTTGTCTGGTCAGTCAACAGAGTAGCTCCGATGACTCCGCCGCCACCGGACTTGGTGCGAACTACTTTTTGGAATCGGAGCACCTTGGCAACAGTTCCACCTGAAGTGTATGTGGCATTGCCGATGACAGGCTGAGTAAGAGCCTTGTCTGAATATAGAGCAAAGGTGGTAGTGGAGAACCCAGTCACCTTTACGTAGAAGTTTCCGTTGGCATTCGTATTGCCACCAACAGACGCAATAGTTACGGGATCGCCATCGACCAGTCCGTGAGCCGGTGTGGTAATTACGATCGGTGACGGCGATGCAGGGTTGGTGGCTCCAGAGACAGCAAGGTTGATACCAACGGCGCTCTTTGCGCTGTATACTGTGGTATTAGCTGGGCGAATGAGCGTAGTGCTGCTCTGAACGCGAGAGGGCATTGTTACGAGAGCCATTTGATTTTCACCTTTCTACTTTTTCTTCTTGAACTCGCCGGCCTGCATCATCTGAGCGAGTTGGTTGAACCGCTCACGTTTGAGCCAAACGATCGTGTCGTTGATATCTTTAACCTTGACTGCCTGTTTATCATTCGGCATGGCGAACTGCTTTTTGCCGTTACTATGACCATTAGCAGGCGCAAATACTAACCGTTTTCTGCCATTCTCGTTCATTACCAAGGCTGACTCGTCATCAGACTCCTCATCCCCCTCACCCTGATTGTTCTGCCCGGATGTGGGCGGGTACTCGCCCAGTTGCTGCTCCTGAGAACCAGCGCCTCCGCCAGTACCACCACCTTTTGGAATCGGAGAACCGGTAACTGGCTGAGTAGCAGGTGCTACCAGAGGAGTGTCTGCTGGTACATCGAAGCCGGCTCTTTCGTAAAGCTGCTTGGCGATAGGCTCGATGTTCATCTGGGCCTGAGCGAGGTGCAGAATGAACGTCCCGATTTCGTTCAGGTCAACATTCTCAATGTCGCCGTGAATCATTTTCGGCGGCTTGTCCGTGGGCATGTTGTTAACTTTCAGCAGCCTCGGGATTGCGTACCGGTTAACAACTTCGATTATTGCATCTAGATATCCGCCGCAAGCGTCTGCAAACAAGTCCGTCTTTGCATCAGCCAGCGCAAATGAACCAACTCTCTCATGGCCCATCACGATGAAGTCGGCGAGCATTACCATCAGCTTGCGGCGATCCCAGCGCTCAATGATTTTCGCTGTGTCGTATTGCTTGGCTCCTCCGCTTTGAAGCAAGCCACAGTCGAACATCTTCACAGAAGTGGGCGCTCCGTTAGCGTCTTTCCAAGTATCAGAAGGAACTACGAACCCAGCCTGTTCGCTGTTACGCACATTGGTTACGATTGACTTGGCTGTTTCGTAAATTGCTTTCTGGGAATCGGTAGCTGTAGGAGACATGTACTCCGAAGGAATCGACATCCATGGTATGCCAGTGGCATCTCGTTCAACACCCACACCTTCGAGATTCTGAATCTTCGAGCTGAAGTAATATGGCACGTACACTGCTCTCAGCAGGCTGCGGCCTTCCGGGTTTGATTTGTTGGTAGATGTTCGGAATAACAGGCTCTTTGAAATCGGGATAGCTGTTGTGTGCCAGTCAGGAGGAGAAAGCTGCACCATCGCTTGTACGTCGCCGTTTTGGTCGAATGCCCAGTGCAACAAGGTTTCCTGCGCACGAGGTGCCCACTTGCGGAACCCGATTTTGCCGTCGTTGAAGATGCTGCTGGTACCATCCTCGGTGGGGCCGTTGCGTTTCTTGTAAACAATCTCGGCCCAGTGCCAGCCCCACGGAAGCATAGTTAGACACTCAGACAGAGTTTCGGTGAAAGGTTGATTCATATCCTCGAGGATTGCACCCTTAACGAAGTCTCGCGCTTCATCTCCTTTAGGATCACTAGTACCTCCGATAATATCGAACTTGACTTGTCGACAGAGAATTTCAACAGTGTGGAACATAGCATTGATCATCGCGTCGTTCATCAACATTTGCTTGGCGACGCGACGCCATTGCCTGCCCACTAACTCTGGCTGGATTTCCTCGTGAAGGTAACCTGCGTATTGAATCAGGCCGCTTCTACCCATCTCTGAGTAGAGGTCGAAGTCCTCGGGAGAGGGATACTGCCCAAGCATCGTAGGGGTCATCCCCAACCGGTTGTCTGACTCTGCTGCCTTTTTGGCTGTTCGTTTTGCCATGTTCTACTTCATGATCGCATGAGCTCGTAGCTGATTCGCTACAAGGTCGTGAGTATCTGCCATCGACATATGGTGGTTTAAATCGCTGGTGTCGTATTTCGAACCACCGCCAACAGTAATCGACTTTGCCGCTTCTCGATGAGCGTCGGCAGCGGCCCTGTGAGCTCCTGCTCTGTTCTCTTCGTATGCTACTTTTGTGGCTGCATTGGCTGCATTGATTTTGTCTTCAGTAGATCCTCCACCCGGGTGTCGGCCAGAGCCGGGACCACCAAACTGTTTCAACCCCTCGCTACGAAGAGGAGCTGTACGACTAGAAAGATGAGGTCTCGCCTCTCGGTTATATTTCATCATCAGCCTCACAAAATGTTCTGGGCATTCTTAACTGCCTGCTTCAAGCTTGGAGTCCAACCTACTCCTGCGAGCCTGCCGTTGACCTGAGCGAAGTGTCCCATTGGACCGCTCACAAGTCTGATGTTGTTGCCTGCCTTGTCAGTAAAGTTCGAACGCGTTTCGATGCCCGTTGGTCCTTTGATTTGATCTGAGTTACCGAACTTCCACCCAGTATCTTTTGCAGCTTCTACTTGAGCTTTACTTGCATTATCAGATTGAGACTTATCCTCTTCTTTCGCTCCTCCTTCAGGATGCCTGCCGCTGCCCGGTCCTCCAAACGAGTGGGCTACAAAACCGTTTTGCTCTACCCTTACTGTAAATGCTTTTGATGGTTCGCATGGCTGACCGCGATTGTCAAGGTACGTTATCTCAGATGCCTTTATCTTACCGAACTTGTCTCCACCTAATACATCTTTGACATACTCCGGGTCTTCTCTCAATGAAGTGTGAGCCATTATTGCATTCATAGCTGAGTTAAGTCCTGTGTAATTTCCTATGTGAGTTGATATGGTAGCTCCTGTTTCAGGATGAGCATTGACTAGATAAGCTCTAGTACCTAACTGGTCACCCGGATTGTGAGTACGTCCAATTACTTTGGGAGTGTCACCTGTGCGATCTTGAATTTCATGTTTGCCTGCTCCTGTCTGAAAGGCTCCCACGTATTTTCCGGGACTCATCACCTGAGCTATCTTGGGCTGCTGAGCTCCAGTGACAGTTGGTTTTACTTCTTTCGAACCAGCTTCTGCGTGTCGTCCAGACCCCGGTCCACCGAATTGTTTCGTCATTACTTGACCCTCCACACGCTTTCGCGTTCTGCGCTAAAGAACGCAAACGCTGGTAGCTCTTGCTGGTACAACTCAGTCATGAAGTGAGCCATCACAACAGCATCTCCACAGTCCGGCGACCGCCCAAGGCGCTTGATTATATCTTCCTTTGGCTCAACAAGGATACCCTGAGCAGTAACCTTAAATCGAGGAGTGACCAAGTCAGCTCGCATCTGGTTATCGTCCGGCAGGCAAATCCCCACTTCGTTCTCCGGGTCTAACGCCTCTCTGAATTTCCAGTACGACGCTGCTCTGACATTTACGAGCTTGTACTTGTCAGTCTTATCTCGCATCTTCGATGCCTGCGAGTTGTTGATTGGAACTACTTGCAGCCCGGGTAAGTCTTTCAGCGAGTCATAGACCGATGAACCCAGCCCGATTACGTCAACATTGATGACAGCATTTCCTTGATGAGCTTCAACCACTAACCTTGCACCCGTAGGGCCGTCAGGAACTTGTACTCCTTTGTACTTAATAAGCGGAGCAAACCAGTTGTCGAATCTTGGTGCTATGATGAATTGGTCGCGACCACCTCTAGACGGGTCTACTCCCAGCGCAGTCATCGGCCCGGGTGGCAGCCGGTTCTGCCTGCCTCTTTCAATCGCGGCGTCTACCCAAGCAGTCGGAATTACCTGCCATTGGTCATCAGTGATGCCAGCCTTGAAATCTCCTAGAAGCATCTGGCTGCGTAGCGGCTCTGGCAGGCCTTGCAGCACTGCGCCGTAGTTGGTGCGCATCAGGTACGGGTTATCCGCCAACAGCGCGGGGATGAAAGTTCGACTTCTTGGTATTACTACTTCACCCTTGTGCGTGATGGGTTGAGGACCACCAACTTCTACATCTTCTCCGTCAATGACAGCAAACCATCTGAGCTCCCCGGGCTTGGCTGGGTTTGGGTGTTTGTCATCAATCCACGGCCCCCAATACCCGATTATCCAACGGCCCTCGTCAGTGTGTGGTGGGTTTGCGGTTGCTATGATTCTGCATCGCTGGCCCGGTCTGGTTGTGCGGTTCCAAGCGTTGACAAATCTGTACTGGGATTCAGTGAACTCTGTCAATTCATCCCAACCGTAGAAGTCATGCGGTCTGCCGCGGTAGGACTCCTTATCTTTTTCGTACTGCAATGCTCCAAACTCAATCACGCGGCCGTCGTGTAGTCGCCATGTATGCAGCTGCTCATTGTAGCTATCCTTTGCGTGGCTGTCTCCTCTGAAGTTGTAGATTTCTCTCGACCTGTCGATTAGACCTCGTAGCTCTGGGAAGACTCGTCGAAATATGATGGAACGCAGATGGGAGATGCCGGGTATCCCAAGCAACAAATCACTTTTACCGCCGCCTGCGGCTCCTCCATACAATAGCTCATCTGCTTCACTCAACAGTGCGTCAGTTTGAGGACCGGGATTCGGTTCCCACCTCGAGTTACCATGACTCGGTTCCGCGGCTGCGCCAGCCTGCGCGTTTTGATTGTACACGCTGACCGACTCGCGGATTATGGAAAGGTCTGGGTTCACTTGACTCGTCTTCCCAAGTTGTACATAGGCTCGCCTCGTGCTGGCCCCGGACCGCCTAGCCTACTAGTGGTGGCTGCAGAACTATGCATCGATCTTGAATCTCCATGCTGGTTTGATGCTGTGTAGAAATTTCCTTTTTGCGCGCTGTCCAATGCATTTTGCGCTCTTCCGATTAGATGCTGATCTCCAGTAGCTTTCGAAGCCTCTAAGGCATTCTTAGAGGAGCTTACTGCTGCTAACCTGTCGTGCTGAGCTTCAGGAGACGTATTCGACCTACCTGATTGATGTGCTTTCAAATTGGCTGCTTCTGCTTTGCCGTGAGCTCTAGATGCTTGATCGTGAAGGTTTGATTTACTTCCGCCTTCTGGGTGCCTGCCGCTACCGGGGCCGCCGAAGTACAATGGACCGGAGTAAGCTACAATTCCATTCTGCTCTACTCGAACTGAGAAAGCTTTGACAGGGTCACAGGGATTTCCCTTCTTATCAAAGAATGTGACTTCTGAATTTTTCAATGCGTCTTTGACATTCACCATTAAGGCTCGTTGATGTGCCAGAGCATCGGCCCGGGTAGCATGTTCACCACCCGGGACTGGTTTGCCAGTGTCAGTGTTGTAGACAACGAATTTGTCTCCAGAGGGCTTGATTCCGTAAGGCATTTTTTTTCCTCCTATTTCATCAAAGCCAGAATGGACTCGGTTCGTTCAACCTCATTTCTCAATCCATGCACAAGTCGGGCTGATGCCCGAGGGCCAGCAGGAGGAGCAAAGAATCTCTCCAGAGCGTAGATCATCGTGCGAGCTTCAGCCAAGTGCTGTTCCTGTAATTTTCTGAACTTATCCCAGTCCATTGTTATTGTCCTTTCTTCGGCAGCAGGCCAGACCAGTTGGTACCTGCCAATAAACCTACGAGGTAGAAAAGTCCTACCGCAAAAATCACGTACCCAGCCTCCTGAGGTTTGCCGGACGCAAATACCCACAAGAGAATTCCCACGGTAGTAACAAGCAGTGAGATAACCATCAGTGCACGACCTCCTCTTCCAGTTGTAGTGGTTCTACAGGGGGTTCACTCGCTTCAGGTTCATCGTCTCCTTCAGTCAACAGCATCGTTGGTGAGGGCAGTTTGTAGTCAGCAGCAAACCAAATTGGCAGCTCTGAAAGCAATTGCTGCTTGGCGTCTTCTCTCGACATCTCTGGGTTGAAATTCACTAGCCTGTCAATAGCGGCCTCGAGTCTGGTTTGAATCCACATATTCATTGCCGCTCTGGCTTTTTCGAGGCGCTCGTCAATGCTGTCTTGGTTAACATTTAGATTTATCTCGGAACGAGAAGTCGGCACTCCCAGAGATAGCCGGCGCATCTTGTCACTGAGCTCCGCTGTTTCCAGCGCAGTCTTCATATTCCAGCGCACAGGCTTACGAATCACTACAGTGTTGACTTCCACTACCTCGCCACCCACTTCGACTTTCTGTTTCTTCTCAACCTTTTCTTCGTACAATGGCGAGTCGAGCATCTCTTGCGCTCGCGCCCAGAGTTTCTCAGAAAAGCTATATGCTTCATGTCGGTATTGGGCTTCCCTCTCGGCCCAGAGGATAGCTTCGGTCTTGGTTTGATTTTCGATTGCTCGCTGACGGATTTCTATCAGGTATTGATCATACTTGATAGCTCGTGGAACCCACTTGAATTTGAAGCTCAGAGCGGATAGCGATTCTGCCGGCTTGCCAGTCTTTTCTGCGAGTTTGGGTACACTGCGGTCAAGACCTAGAGCGTGATACTCGAGGAAAAGTTCGTGGGCTTTCTGAGACTCACCAAGCTGGACTTGTCGCTCCCATGCCTTCGGTTTTTTAACTAGGTCGCTCAATCAAGTACCTCGCAGTCGTGATTTCTGGCCCACACAGCCATTGCTCTGTTAAAGTTCGCGTTAGGGTTGACTATCATTCTGCGCAGGGTTCCCCAAGCGAATCTGTAACGCTCTGTGGTCGTGCCTTCCCACGTAATGTCTTCTCCAATGACTGTCGATGAACCACGTTCCTTAAACGTGATTTTGTTGGAGTGAATTCTCACTCGATGTCCCGATGGTACATCAAACAGTTTCATCTCCTTCGGTATCTGGGTTTCCGGGAGCCTTAACTAAAACAGCGTCGTATGTCACTTGTCTTTCCAGTTCTGCAACCTCATCTAACTGCTCGCGTACTTCTGCCCTTAGTTTTGCTGGCTGGTACTCCGGTGGAACAGGAACGTTGTGTCTGTTCATTTCATCTATTAGCCCGTCCACCTTCAACTCTAAACTAGAAAATGCCTTGGCTAGTATGTGAGACCGACGTCGAGCTAACTCGGACATGCGACCGTGGCGATCTAGGTCTCGTTGTAAAAATTCTACAGTCAGTCTCAGCCTAGCCACAGTAGCCTGTGACTCATCAATTGATCTTTGCTGAGCGGTATTTTCCATTTCCAGTTCGGTGTGATGCTGAGAGAGCCTTGTAATCTCTTTCTGTAGATTTTCAATGACTCCAGTTTGAACTATGATAGCTCCCTGAGCGGCAGAGACTGTTATCTGTCCGGCTTCTGGTCTTAACTTTAGAAGTGCATACAACCCGCCCAGAACTCCTCCACCGCCTGCAAGGGTGATTGTTACAGTTAGTAAGTCCATCCTATTTGGGGGCCGCAACCGATTCTGAAACTACTAGCGTTCTTATTAGAAACAAAAACCTCACTCTCAGAATACATGCGACAATGAAAATTGCTGAATATACATAATTCCCGATTAGTGCTGGCATCTGAGGAGTCCACCAATCAATAAGCTTCTCCAGAGCAATAGCTCTTACTACTAATGATGCTATGAGTAATACCAAACCAGAAGCCTCAATGTTTCGTTTGTTCAATCCTATCCCGAAAAATATTGCAAGCCCGGCTACAACATATAAAGCATTACATATAGTAGTTAGCGTATCTCCGAATTCCTGTCTAACGAAAGTGTTCACTTGACCGAACCCTACTATACCCATGAGGCCGCCGTACACACTGTAAATTCCAAAGGTGACCTCGAAAGGCACTACGAACTGGCGTTTAAAGAATTCTTTCATTTTTTTTTTGTCGTCCCCCGTGTCGGTGAATCAGGGTCGGCAGATTTATTTGCACCTCACTGCTGTCCAAACTGGTATAGCTGCTTTAAGGGTAAATTGGAATCCTTGACTATCGAACAACCCGAGAAGCTTGTCCCATTTTGTGGTGGAGCCATGTGGTATGAACTGCTGGGACTCCTGTCGTAATTCTCTTTCTGAGGTGAAGAGATTCTGCCAGCGTGCAGAGTCGGCTCTGGTTCTATCTAAATCGGTTTGAAGGCTGTCAGAGATTTTCTTTTGAAGGTCGTTACGCTCGCCGGCAAGGGAGAGCAATTGGTCTTGTGCTTGAATTTGTTTTTGTTGTTCTGATGTTACGGTTCTCAGAGCAGTCAGCTCTACTTCGTTTTTCTCAACGGTGCGCATGCGGTCTGCTGCGAGCGCTCGGTACTCAACTCCTGCTATCGACACTACATACGACCCGTCTGCAAGCTTCTCAACAAGCTTTACTTCCTGAGCATTACACGTCACCGCGAATAGCATCATGGTCAGACAGGTGATCAATATCAAGCTTAGCTTTGTCCACAGCATCCTGTAACTCCTTGACTCGGTCTTGGCTGGCTTTGAGTTGACTCTCCAGTTCTTGCTCTTTACTGCTCGACTCAGTTATTAACGACTCCCACGCCTGCCGTGATGCCAGACTCTTTTGGTAAGCAGCTTCTGAGGCCTTTTCAGCATCAGCAGCATCTTTTTCTTTTTGCTCTAGTGCCGCGACCTTGGTATTGTAGGCGTCGAGCTTAGATTGAAGCTGCGGGTCTGCAAACTTCTCAAGCAGACCCGCCAGCACACGAGCGATGTACCTGAAGACACCTTCGATCATGAGGTCACGAAGTTTTTACGTCAGATGCATCAGACCCTTGAACACGCGGCAGGAACCCTTGAACAAGCCCTACTACGGTTGCAATAATCGCAGCGTACTTTGCCGGGATTATTCCGGCACCCGCAGCCAAAGCGACGTTCGCCACATGGACGACAATCGCAAGAATCGCCAAAATTTGTTTGAAACTCATACCTTCTCCCTGTTTAAGGTCATGGTTGACCGTTTAGTATTAACTGAAATGCATGGGCGTATGTAGCAATCTTGTCCGCCTTATCATGCCCGTTGATGATTGTCCTTGCGTTGACGTAATCACATACGTCATCGTGTATAAAATCCGGTAGCTTCTTGCCGGTGAACCAACCTTGTCTCATGCCGGCAGACATAATTAAGTATGCGATGGTTGGGTCGGCTGCGTTCTGCGGATCGGCTTCATCTCCGGGCTGGTCTCCTGCAATCAGGTCGAATGTTTTGCCAGTCCGTTTTTCAAAATCGGATATTTGGTCTGGGTACTGAGCGCGCAACTCAGTCTCGGCATGCTCGTAATTCTTTTTGCCAGTGAGCTGAACATCCCCTTCACCGGCGTAGGTAGCTCCGTCTTCGGGAGTAACGTTTCCAAGCTGGTTGTGACCGAGAGCTGTTTGTCCCCCATATCTGTTAATGAAATACTGGCGGCTGCCGTATTCGTGAATCGGTTTGAATGTGTTGGCGGTTTCGTGTTTAACAGTGGCGAGCATGTAGGCGGCCCACCGGTTGTCAGTCACGTACTGGTCAGACTCCAGAGAGTCAAGCAGCGAGTTCAACCCATCTACCTGTTCTTGGGTTAGAGTGATAAAAGTACTTCTGTAACCAGAAAAAAATTTATCTCGGTCGACTTTGTTCATCTTATGTTTATGCTCCACTCTTGAGGGGTTGTGCCCGGCACTCGAACTAAGTGACTGACCGTAGCTAGCAGGCTGATTTCTCTTTCAACAACATCGATCGGTAATCCAACATCCTTACTCATTTGGTCTGATGTTTTGTTGCCCTTGGAAATTGACCGCTTGAGCAACACAGCCAAATCCTCCATGAACAGATCCCCTTCGATATAAAAGCGTAATTCGTCTATGTAGTCTTGATGGATTCTGTTAACCTCTGAGGACGGGCATAGCTTGATGTTGGCCTGAGTTTTTGATATGCAGTCAAGGACGTGTTGTATTTCGAGGTTGCGTCTTGACAGTTTCGATATCTCTGCCCGAGCGGATTGTACAACCTTTGTAGTAACAGCCTTTCTGGTCAGGCAGTGTTTTTCAAGGTACCGGTAAGCATCGCTAACCCTAAATCGTTTGCGTACCTTTTTCTCCTCTGCAAACGTCAGCAATGCTGTTTTCGGATCTGCTGCTGTCAATGCAGCGTGGAAGTAACTTTTCTCGTCGAGGATGCCCAGCGATTTAGTATTATCAGGATTATCACTTTCAACAGATTTGATAAGACGAAATATTGCAGCGTTCTTGAATATTGTATTTGGAGTGACCCCCAGCGCCTTGGCTCGCTTGCGCACAGCAGCAGTCACTCCTCGACCGCCCACGTCGCCCTTCCACGTTCTTTTCCAGCCCGGGGCCTTGCGCATGTTCTCAGCCCGGCTGAGTATTTGGGCGTCGCAGGCTACTTCAATCTTCCAAGCTGTCTTCCCGAGGATTTTAGAACGGCGCCTGACCTCGAGAATCTCGTCCTCGGACTGACTCTCGAGGTTTCTAATTACCTCGGTTTCAATAGCATGAAGCTTTTCTGTGTTGGAAAGAAACCCATTGCCGACGTGAGGAGTTAACGCGGTCGACTCTGGCGGCTCTTCTTTTTGTACTAAGGCCAAACGACTAGTCATCAAGCATACCTCTAGGGACAGTATTCTCGAGGTTAGTATATCTCTATGGTTCTACGAGCTTTTATTTCGAGCAAATGGTTTACCTATTCCCACACCAGTTCGCACCTTTCATCAAGCTTAACCAGTTGGTAGTTAATGTCGATGTCAGGCTTCTTCTCCACGAGCACATTGAATACTTCCGGCTTTAAGTACCAGCGATATTCATCATCTATCGTACGGAAGAACGAGGAAAGCGAACCATCGCTCTGAAGCACGGCTGGTAGCAAATGCTTCTGGGTTCGCGGAACTACATTCGGCACGCTGTCACCGTAGTCTCCCCAGAGGGCTTTGACTAACGGGATGTGGGTTGGGCCACACCTGAACTGTTTTTCTACCAGCTCGGGCGTCACCATTTCTTTTTTGATGGGATTGAAGATTGAAACTCTGGAGCCTAAGAGTTGCCACAAGTCTTTGTCTGATGTAACCACGATCGCGTGCAGGCCGTCTCGCTCCAGTACTAATCTGCAAATAGTCGAAATTACATCATCGGCTTCATTACCTTCACTAAAACAGAAGCGGCTTTTCTTACCGTTCTGCAACAGGTATTCTTTGACTGCTTTTTTCTGATCCTCGAGGCCACCGCGTTTATTGCGATATGTTGGTAGTAGGTTGAGCTTCCTAACTGCAGGGCGGTCCTCAACGAATACGAGGTCATACCCTCTGATATTAAGTTTATTCAATTCGCGTTTTACAGTGGTGAGCTTTCCTACAACCCTGTCGATTGTGATTTTGGTCACATCTCCTTCTTCGTACAGGGCAGTTGCATGGCATAGGTGAATGAGATGAGAGAAATCTACAATTGTTACGTAACCTGTTATCTTCATCTTGGATTTACCTGCCGGCCACAGTAGTAGTCAGTACCATCAGACTCTCGGGAGCGGTACCTCATCAATCTAACCACAGACCGACCTTCGTCAGTGATGTCATAGTGGCGCCGGCCATTTTCAAAGTCGAATGTAGTTGGGAAGATCAAACCCTTTAACATCAACGAGCAGATAGTGCTCGAATGTACCTCAAGCGTAGTTCTTTGATTTGGCTCTGATGTGTGTAGGAATTTTCTCTGCACATACTCAATTAGACAATCACCTTGGGCCATCCTCATCAAGACGACAAACGCCTTGCCGTGTACCTGAGCTGAGTTAAGGAATCTGCTCATCTGCCGAAATAGATTTCCGTTTGGTGGTAATTTATCTGAGCTTTGCAGTGCAATATGGCCCCCGACAAATCCTCGATGGCATCAAAATCTACGTTGTAGCAGTGACCCGCCTTCTCGACTTCTGCAATCACAATACTTTTAAGCTCACACAACAATTCGATTGCTGTCAGAAGATTTTTTATCTCTTCCAAGTGGCTCATTGGGCCTGCTGTTGTTTGTCAACTTCCTGCCAGTACTTGCGGAAGTCAACGATGCCATTGCCGGGCCAGACAAACTTTTTATGTTTCGTTACCGGTGCTTGCTCAACTTCTTTCGGCATGGTTAGGTGGTGGCTGATTAGTTTGACGATGACTGGCAGGCAGGGAAGTTGGAACCTAGCTTCGCAGTCTACTAACACTCCTATTTCTTTTAGCAATTCTTCCATTTAATCTGATTGAATGTTTACCTTGACTAAGTATTTGTGCTTACCTATCGCTATCTGGTCATACCTGAAACGGATTTTGTCGGTCTCACCATCATCTACTCCCAACTTGTTTGCAATTGAATCCCTGATGGCCTTAAAAGCTCGGGCCAGATTGTCGTCGTCCATTAGCTTCGGTCCTACTCGTACTAAAGTTACTGTGCATGGTAGTTTGACCTGCCGACCTCTCAGTGCGTTACAAAGATCATAATGCATCGAAGCCTTTTGGTCTTTTTTCCGTTCCCACTGAGTCCTCCACGACTCTCTGCCGGGGCGGTTGGCTTCCGACACAGTTTTGATGGGCGAACTGAATTCCAGCTGGGTGATTACGTCAGCCACCGTTGCGTCCTTCAGCTATGTTGACGACCTTTTGATTGAGCGCTTGCCGCTCGCGAAACTTCTCCAGCCTCTCAGGCCCCATGACATGCTCAAACATTTGTTTTGTAATTGGTGTCGCCCAGATGATTGCGTAGTCAACTATTCCCGAGTTTTGACTAGAGAATCTCAGGGCATGTAATGCCGGGTGTTCAGCAATTACTTCGTTCCTGACAAAAGGTCTCAAGCTCTGTCCGCCCCGGGCTTCTGGGTTGTCAGGAGTAGCCACTGCCGGTTCCTGAATTATGTCGAAACCTTGCGACGCAATCATCCAGTATTCTACGTTAAATGTTGTCATGTTAGTTTGTAATGGTTAAGGAGCAGGGGCCATAGGCAGCGAATAAGATGAATGTGTGGTACCAGTCGATAGGAGTCAGCTCTGCTCTGCTGTTAAGCTGGCTGCATCTCCAACAATCACACGACTTGGTGAAACTAATGAATTTCAGGAAAGCTTCGTCACAGGAGTCTGAGTATACGGTACTAGCAAACTCGACTAGCAGAGGAGACACAGGGTCAATGGGTCGGTGCCAGACACTCAGCACTTCCCGAGCTTCGGTGTGGGTTACGACCTGTGAGTAAATCGAATCACAATGCATCTCAGGGGACCCGGGAGAGGGGCCAGAGTTCAGACTGGTAAATAAGAAACTCTGACCCTCTCATTAGCCCAAATGCGTTGATTCCCAGCACCGCATCAGGCCTTCTCAAGATACTCAAAAATATAGGCCCAGCAGCAATAGAAGGTCAAATAGAATTTACCTCGCGCTCAATTTGAGCCTCTAACTCCTTTATTATCAACAGTAAGAAATTCGTTTTTGAGGTTGATTTTGAGAAACAAAACGCCCATAATAGGGCCATGATTAAGGACGAGAGCGCAATTCAGAGCGGCCCAGCCAATACGGCCCACCAGACTGACTCTTCTAATTCTAGCCAGACTCCATCAGCAAATCCTGCCTTAACGGGCCGCTCTGAATTGCGCTCCGCAAAAATTCAAAAGGAGAGATTAGCCATGAATGAATGTCCAATATGCAGCCGGCCGTTAGTCGAGTGCCCCAACTGCGAAAACGTTACTTATTGCCCGCATGACGAAGAATGCAAAGTATGCGGTCTCAAAGCAAAGGAGGTGGGAGGTGAGTAAATTGAGAGTGGTTACCAAGACAGTAGAAACATTTGACGACTATGACGAAGCCCGGGCACGTCATAGTGAACTGAACTCAGCAGGCAAAGCGCTTGAGGCTTTATGCAGCCCGCGCTTCGGTCGTTACGAAGTGACTCAGATCCTTTCGGATCACGACCTTTGCATTTGCAAGGTCGACAAGCATGGCTGCATCATTGTTCCTATGACCAACTGCCCAGTCAAGGGCCACGACCGACTTCAACGAGTTCGAGGAGGTGAGTAATGAAGAAGACCAAGGAGCAGATCAAAGCAGAGACTCGCAAGCGCAAGGCTGCTGAGTCAGTTGCAGAGCAGTTGCTGGAAATGACCACGGGCGAGCTGGCCGACATGGTTTTGGAAGATTCGTCTTTCGCTGACATGCTTGCCCAGTCTGAGGAGGAAATGAAGTCGCCATACGAGCAGCTCGAAGCCAAGGCTTGCAAGGTTGACAAACTCAGGGCCGAGTTCGAGCACTTCAACGACCTCGGGGATGTTTTGAGCCCTTCCGAGTACAACCGGATTGAGAAGGCAACTCATGCAGTTACTGAGAGGCTGGTCGAGTTGCTGAAAGAGCTGAATGACATTCAATACAAGATTGGTCGCGAGACTGGCGAATGCGAGGAGGAATAATGAGCTACGACCTAACAGTAGGGCCGAACAATTTGTTTTATCGCGGCAGGGAAGTTCCCGGCACCGCGACCAAGGAGCAGACCAAAGCCTATGAAGGTTATGTGGCTACCTGCGATGCCGAGCGATGCGCTGCAATGTCATTCATTGACTGGGCACAGTCAGGCGAGCCGGCTTCGTTGGCGGCTTATCGCAGAGCCAACCATGACGCCTATGTGGCTGATATGAAGGCCAAGTATGGCGACGACTGGCACCCGGAAGATGCCGGCGAAGAAGGCGGCTCGGGAGCCAGAGCGACCAAGACCGCAAGGGTTCCCAAATTCCAACGCGATCCGTCAAGCGCCGGCTCGACTAAACGGGTCTGGGCAATCGCTGACGAGTTGCTGGCAAAGAATGCTGATGCCACCAAGCGCGAAATCGTTGCCGAGTGCATCAAGCGTGGTATTAACAAAGGCACTGCCCAAGTACAGGCAGGCAAGTGGGAGAAAGCGAGGACAGCGTGAGCAACGAGAGAAAAGACGCATTCAAGCAGACCAAGGTAAATCGCAGGGCATTCCTGAAGGCCGTCAGGGCCGCTGCGGTCGAGTACGCCGACGAGGCAGAGCATCAAGACGGCCATGGCTACTGGAAAAACTTTGAGACGGCAGAGGCGGCGGTCAGAGATTTTCACTGCTACCTGCCCTTCGCACTCGAGTCGGTAATTGACGACGACCCCAAACTCAAAGTTCAGTTGGTGGCTGCCGACTGGAAAGATATTGAGGGCGAGGATGGGTTGATCATGGGCTTCCACCAAGCTCTGCGGCGGCTGGGCATCTTTATGATCAACCACCCGGATTTTGAAGGCTCTGACACCTACGGGTTTTTGCTTAGCAACCGGGCCATGACCAAGGCCGAGATTGCCGATGAGTCAATCGACAAGCAGGCAGACAAATAGGAGTTGATTTTTGTTACAACGAAGCATAGACTAACAACATGGGAACGAACAGACAAAACATAGGAGGTGAGATATGTGGCGTAACTAATGGCCTAGCTATTTTGATGGGTGCTCAGTCAAGGGGAGAGGACAGGGCACCCACCAGCATAGCCGAAACTGCTGCGGCACAATTGAGAAAGAGGTGAATACCATGGCTACTAAGAAAGCTGAGAAGAATTATTATGCGGGCGGAGTCGAAAGCGAATCGGCGAAGAAGATGCTCGCTCGGATCAACAAGAAGACCAGTGAGAAGCCGCTCAAGGCGAACTCACTCGAGGGCCAGTACCCGAAGCGCGTGGCTGCGATGCTCGCGGACTTGGGTCTCGTTGCGACCGAGAAGCGCGAAGGCGTCGGCCGCGTTTACTTTGCGAAGGCTGCCTAAGTCGAGTGGCAGCAGCCTTCCAATTCGGGGAGGGCCGGACTCTGGCCCTCCTCTCTTTTTGGAGGAGCAAGAGATGAAGGTTAACTACGGAATCAATCGCAAAAACCCGGAGAAGGGGCCAAGGATTATCCATCAAAACGGCAAGATAGAATTGCCGGGTGTTCCTGACTCTGAGTGGGACCGAGAAGGCTCAGAAGTGCATGGGCAAATCAGAGCCACGATCCAATCGAAACACCCGGGCTGGGTGATCACGGGTTATGCGATTGTCAGAGAGCGGCAATGGATCGGGGTTTATGTTGACAGCGACGAAGACGCGAGCCGGCTCCTCGAAACTCTGGCTCTGCTGAAAGCCGGGATGGAAGTCAAGACTGAGAAGGGCATCTCCGCTCGGGTATGCATTCCGAGTCTTGATTGGGATCAATTTGAACCGAGCGACCCTGAAGAGGAAGCTTGGAGAAAGGGTAACTAAAGATGTGGATTTTTCTTAACACTGCGATGATTTCTGTGGTGCAGAATGAGAGCAACCCTGACCTATTGCATGTGCGGGCGCGTATTCGCGGAGATCTCCAGCAACTATTCCCGCGAGCCAAGGTGACCGAGACTCACGGCGTAGGCCGCGACTACCGCTTCCGCTGCGACATTACCCGGGGTGAGTTGGCTGTAGTCTTGGTCAATGAAGTCAACTATATCGACTACACCAACTTCAAAAGCAGCATTCCTGCCGGCAAGCTCGGAGATGAGCGTCATGGCTGGTATATGGATGTGTGGTGCGATAGCGTCAAAGCTCAGCGGGTCTCCTCGCGAAACAACGGAGCTCGTCGACGCAATCGCAAACTATCGAACGGTGACTTTGTCGACCCGTTCGAAGGCAATTGCGTGGGCTGCGGCAAAGTCATCGACACCACCTTTGGCAATGTATGCGTTGCATGTGCAGACAAAGTAGGAGCCGTCTGAATATGAGATACTACAAAGCTCAGTGTTATGCAGAGCCAGCGATCCAACGAGTTGAGGTTATCCGAGAGAACGAGGCGACGGTAGTAATACCTGACCCAGTCAACCCAGCCGGGTTGCGGTGCGCCAAAGATTCCCGCTGGGTCCATTTTCGAAAAACTTGGGCAGAGGCCAAGGTTGCATTGGAGCAGGAAAGTTCAACGCGACCTTGATCTGGCTCAAAGACGAGTCGACCAAGAAGCAGCTAGACTTGAGAAGGTACGACAACTAACAAACCATGAGGAGGAACTATGAAGACGATTTGGAAATTCGAATTGGCTGCCGCCGATGGCCGCCAGACAATCTCGATGCCCTTTGGGGCCGAGGTACTAACAGCCCAGCTACAGGCGGAGTTTAAAAAGTCTACTGAGGGAGTCACTATTGTGTCTGCAACTCCTTGTATTTGGGCTTTGGTTGATGATGACAAAGCGGCTGACCCTGAGACCCGAACCTTCGACTTGGTGGGTACCGGTCACCCGTTTATTGACGACAAGCCGCGCAAGTTCGTAGGCACACTGCAAGTCAGTCCAAGGATTGTTTCTCATGTCTTTGAAGTGCTGGAGTCGAGTGCAGTTAACTAGGGGCCAATAAAATTCTGTTGAAGAACTATTTGGCCTAGGCTTAAGATGGCAAACGTGAGCACCGCAACGGACAAGGCTTAGGCGATCACGCCCATAGAGGCGGGTCGGTGGGTAGCGAGTGGTTGACCAAGGTGCTCACACTAACAAAAGGAGAAATGAGATGAGCTTCAGAGAGCGGTTCAAAGCATTGGCAATCGTGAGTGCAATCTCGGGTATCTTCGGTGCCCGGCAAGTTGCGCGTAAGGTGGCTCCTGTTGTTACTGGTGATGATTATTCTCACCCAAGGAGTAGAGTCAATAACAAGGCTTCCCGGGCCACTCCGCAGTATCGCAGGCACAGGGCTATTAAGAATGCGATGGCTCGGGAGTCTCGTCGACGCAATCGCGAGGGAGGTCTTAATTGAACGCGTTTCAGCCACCGGTCAGTGTGCTGATTAAGCTGGCAGAAATAGTCGGCGCTCATTACCCGTTTGATCACATATCGTCTGACCCAGAAGTGCTTGAGTGGTACGATCGCATGGCTGAGCTCAAGTATGTGCCGGCGAGGCCCAAACCAAAGTTCGAGGCTGTTGTGAAAAATGTAGAGGAAGGAGAGCTCGTACCACTCAAGCTATTGGACGGACCTGAGGAGCTAGTGGAATGCGGGGCCGTTATTTCTATGCAGCCGGCTCGGCGGGGCTGGCAGGTATTTGCGACGGGACCTGAGGGGCCAGTCGCTTCGTACATTGAAGCAGTTACTACTGCGGATGCGATGCATGCTTGCCACTCACAATTTCCTTTCGCAGAGGGTTACCACACTCACGGTGTCAAGGATATAGAGAGCCAAGCAATCGCTGCGGTAGATGAGGAGGAGGCGCTAGAACTTTAATCCATGCCAAAAATTAGATACATCAGTAAAGACTTCAGAGCTGCAACGCTACAACAAATCCACCTATGCAACGACATCATTGCAGAGTACCAAGAGTTAGAGATGACTCTCACGCTCAGGCAGTTGTACTACCAGCTGGTGGCCAGAGGCTTCATCCCTAATAAACAACTCGAGTACTCGAAGTTATCTCGCGTTATGAGTGATGCCAGACTGGCTGGGCTGGTTGACTGGCACTCCCTCGAGGACCGCACTCGTTTTATGAGAGCGACCCCTCACTGGGCCACTCCTGATGAGCTGGTTAAGACAGCAGCCAATCAATTCAGAATCGATAAGTGGGAGAAGCAAGACTTCCATGTTGAAGTCTTTATTGAGAAAGATGCTCTGGTAGGAGTCATTGAAGCTGTTTGTAGAAATCTCGATATCACCTATGCATCGTGCAGAGGTTATATGTCTCAGTCGATGATGTGGGAAGCAGGGCAGCGAATTCGATATTATGCAGCCAGCGGTAAACAGATTTTGATTGTCCACCTCGGCGACCACGACCCATCTGGCATCCATATGTCGTCTGACATTGAAGGCAGGCTGAGATTATTCATGGGTTCCTATGCAGGGAAGCTTGCTTTCAAACGTATCGCTCTTAACTTCGACCAAGTAGAGGAACATAATCCTCCTCCCAACCCGGCTAAGATGACAGATCCGAGGAGCAAGGAATATGTCGCCCTGCACGGCGACGAGTCGTGGGAACTAGATGCACTTGATCCGAAAGTTATTGCCGGGTTAATTGAGGAGTCTGTACTCGAAGTCAGAGACGAGACCGCTTGGGGGATTGCGGTTGAGGAAGAAGACCAGCACCGCAAGAGTCTGAGAGTAATTTCGAAACATTTTTCTGATATTGAATCATTTATCGAAGACGAGGGTTTTGCCGATGAGTAAGGCATGACGGAGCGACCGGAACCCAGCTTTTGACGATCCTGACTTCTGGGAATCCCGATAAAGGTGGTAAGGACGCGGAGGCCAACCAAAGGAGACGAAATGAAAGTTTACGTGGGCGTCGTCTTGGCGCAACCCACAACAACCAGAAGTGGTTCGTGCGATTCGTGCATTGGGCCATGAGGTATACGACCGTTGAATCTACATGCGTTTAACGCGGGTCTTGTTTGACACGGGTGGTAAAATGGATATTGGAGCATTGTGTTTACTGCTTCAAATTCACGACTGAGAGGACACGCAAATGAACACTATCCCCGGTTACTTAATCAACCCGTCGATGGATGACGGCACTACGATCATACGACGTGCTCGCAAGCAGCATTACTGCGCTGGTGGCCACGACGGACGGAAGCGAACCAAGTGCGCCGAGTCGATTCCCGCAGGTTCGCTTTATGTTGAATACGTCGGAGAGTCGCCTCTGTATGAAAGCGGTTATCACTACCACGCCGAATGCGCCAAACAACAAGGATTGTTAATTCAGGAGGACGTACATGCTGTGGCCTAACTTGGAAGCAAACCTACTTAGAGAGGATACCGCTAAACCTACCGGAGCATCAGCCATGACAGCAGCAGCGGAGGCGGTTAAAACCCATATTCGCTATTCGTGTCTGGTGGCAAAGTGCCGTCTCTGGATTATGGTATGACGCGAAGTCGAAAGAATCAGCGGGAGATGTTTCGGCAATCCGAGTTGACGGGAAGGTCTATCCATTAGCCGCATCGAAGGAGCAGCCATGACAGCAGCAGCGCGTAAGCGTCGCCAGTGTGCTCGATGTCGGGAAGATTTAGGCTTTACTGAAGGCGTGATTAGCAATCTTTGCGATGCGTGTGACGAATACGAGGACAGCGACCCGAAGAGTATCGCTTGGACGTTAAAGAACGGCGAATCCTTTCTGAACTACAACGACTGCGTTCGCATCGTGAGGAAAGTTATTGCGGAAATAGAACGGAGAAGCCATGACACCAAGTGAACGAGCGCGGCAGATTGCAGAAAAGATTTTCAGGGAACTTCAAGTGCCACAGGCTCTCGGCACCAAGTGGAACAACATTGCTGCTGTGTTTACCTACGAAGAGATTGATAAGGTCGCCGCCCTCATCGACCGTGAGGTAGGAGCGGAGCCGGATGCGGTAGTGATCCTGCAAGAAAAGCGAGCGGCTGAGAGGGCCAAAGATTTCCTTGTTTCCGATATGGGTCAATTAGTCTGCGCTCTTTGGGACGTAACCGAACATGGAACGTTCGTAACTCATCAGGTGGCGATGATGCGCGTGCTCGCCAAACATGGTCACAAAGGCTGCATCGAGCGATTGAAGAAACAGGACGAACTGGTGGGCGGCGAGAGCCCCTGAGGAGGAACAAAATGCAGAAGATCATATCTTTATTCCAGAGGAATTATGACGGCGATAGATTAGTCCGTGACGAGGTTGTTCCCGGTGCTGAATGGGTGCTGGCTGGCGAAGGCATAGCAACTCGGAAGTACGACGGCGCTTGCTGCATGGTTCGTGACGGCGTGCTCTATAAGCGTTACGACCTGAAGGCGAAAAAGGGCCGTCACAATCCACCTCCATATTGGGAAGCAGCGCAGCCAGAACCCGATCCTGTAACGACAAGTTGGCCCGGATGGATTCCAGTTGGTTGTGGCCCGGAAGATAAATGGTTTCGGCTGGCTTTCTCAAACTCTACCTACGGCGGCGATGACGATGCGCCCGACAAAGTTTTGCTTGACGGCACTTACGAAGCCTGTGGCCCGCACTTTCAAGGCAACTCCGAAAACTTCCTTGTTGATGGAATTGCTCCTCACGGATGGATGCAACTACCCGAAGTTCCGCGCACATTCGGTGGACTTTACGAATACTTCAAGACGCACGATATTGAAGGAATTGTATGGCATCACGAGGACGGCCGCATGGTTAAAATCAAAGGCAAAGATTTCGGAATTAAGCGTGGCGGCGAGAGCCGCTGAGGAGGGAGGAGCCTAGCGTGATGTTTTGGCAGGACATTAAATACTTGCTTGGCCGGATTTTCATATGCTTTTGGGCGGGTTGCAAAATTGAATCAGTCAACGCCTCTTGTCGCTATTCTATATGCAAACACTGCGGAGAGAAATTTGGTTGAGGGAGAGCCATGACACCAAGTGAACAAAAGCCGCATGAGTTCGTAGAATCGCCAGACGGAACCGATCATTGTTGGCATAACGTGGTATTACCTGACGGCAACCCCGGCTGTGGACAGCCTCGCTTTAGCCCTGTCCATCTATCTGACGACATCGATCAACATGGACGGCGCATTCCTTTTTCTGCTCCCACGAGCGCAGGTGAACGAGCGGTGCAAGAAATCATAAGTTGCGCCCAAGCAACATTGACAGCCTTAAACGTCGGCGATGTTCAAAAAGGTAGTCCGATGCACATGAAATTGCGCGAAGTAATGATCGCGCATCGAGATAAAGCTCGTGCCGCCATCATCGACCGTGAGGTAGGAGACTTACAGGCAGAGAGCAATGATAAAGAGTTCAAATTAGCCTACCTGCGAGCCGAGAATGCGCAGCTGCGGAAGGTAATAGAGAAACTGAAGAAGAAGTTGGAGCGTCGTGAGTTCTATCTACGAGAAGTTGGAATCAAAGTACCACGGTATTCTAAAGGCGATTGAGGAGGAAAGGAAATGAGAGCATGGATCACTGTTGGGTGCGCACTTATCGGCTGGCAAGTCAATCCATACCTGAGTAAGTTTTGGTTTATTCTGCTAGCCCTTGCGTTTGTGTTCGGAGTTGTCATGGATGTGGATGAGTGGGCACGCAAAGCTGATGACTGGAAGAGCCGTAATAAGTACACCGAAGGTAAGGATAAAGGGAGTTGGAAATGAAAGACCCAGTTAAACGCGAACAAAAGATTACATGGCTCATGATGCATCGCGAGCTGTGGGAAAATGAGAATGATATCTCATATAAGAATAACCGCCCTCTCTGGCGTACTATTTTTAAGTACCTTGTCAGAGAAGGATTGTTCTCACCAAACACTGGTTTGATTGATACCCGGGTAGATGACATGATTACGGAAGCCCGGGCACGGCTCGAGGCGGCTGCAAAGCGGATAGTACACGATCCTGCATTCTCGAACACTCCAATGGGTCAGGCGGCCCGAGAACATGCAGATGCCGTTCCTACCAAAGTATATTACTCGGCCCGAGCTGATGGCCTGCATGAGTTACCACCGGACTATTTTTGTTTGACGCTACCGAATGGTGAGTGCGTCAGTAAGGATCCAAGATGCATGCATCAACCTCGATAGAGAAAATTGACTGGGCTAATGTTGAGATTCCACCTTCTGCGAAAGAGGCTGAAGTCAGCTACCGGAAAGTTTTGCGTGAGATGAAGAAGCTCGGTATAACACTAGACGATCTGCCAGAAGATGTCCAACAGTCTATGTTACATCTGCATCAGAACGCTTTACTTGTTTGTTACATTGAAAGGAGAAAGAGAGACAATGAGAGGGATAGCTAGAATTACGTTTACGATTTTGCTATTATGCACTGCTGCATACAGCCAACAATTCTACCAGCCGGCTCGGCAGAGTTGGGGAGACGAGTTAAAGAAGCCGGCTACGATCGCGAGCATAGGAGTTTGCTTTGGTGGAGTCACCACTGATGTAGTTTCGTCTCAGCATGGCTTCGAAATAAACCCATTGCTTGCCAATAGCACGGGCCGTATAAGCAATTCCCGGGCGTTACTCGTGGGTTACAGCTCATGCGGCACGATTATGCTGCTGTCGCGTTGGAAGCCAAGGCTGGCCCGGGTGCTGGGTTTCGCTGTGGGAGGAGTTCATTTTGGGGCCGCTGCTCACAATTGGAGGAATTAGTTTATGTCGGTAATTGTGACTGATGGGTGCCAGTACATCCCAGAGACCAAATATGTGATGGCTGGCTGGGCTTGCTGCCATTGTCGAGTTTACAATGGAGTCTGGCGAGTCAAGTGCAAGTCCTGTGGGCATGTATGCTGTGTAGTAATTCCTCAGGATGTGATCAATCGCCAAAACGCTATCCGAGAGAAACTCGGTTATGCAGAGGATGGTAAGTATGCGGTATAGAGTCAAGCGTGCAGACAGAGCTGCGCTCGAAGTGAAGGTTGGTCAAATTCTATTCAAGGCTACGGATCACTATGGGCTGTGTAATGATGACAAGGCTATCGTCGGAGGAGGCGAGTGGGTAGCTGTAAAGTATATTCCAAGCGATACCGGATACTTCACAATTCCGGAAGACGACGTTGAAGAGATAGGTGGACTTAGAGTCAATCAAAGTGCGCCTCTTAGGTATTTTGATGTTTATCTTGACGGCAAGCAACTCGAGGATTGCTTTGCTGCTGACGACGGAACTGGTGAGGCAGTAATCGAGAAGAAGGATGATGTGCGACCTCGCAAGTTTATGGTAGGGCCAGTCAGCGGCAATGCCGGGGAATTAGTATATGGGGAGCCGGACGGAATCATTTGCGAAATCGTAACTGGTAAAGTCGAGATTAAGATTCAGCCATTCTCAGACATGACGGACCAGCAAATTCGAGAGCACACCGAAAGAGATTACAAGCCGGATAAGATTTACCGCATCATGAGTTGCCCGAGTCTAGACGTAAGGAATGAATACCGAACCGAATTGTACAGGGAGTTTTAACCGTACCGGAGGAGAAATGAGCCAGCATGTAGCAGTAGGAGTGTACCAGTGCCTCAATGATTGCCGTCAAGGTGGGTGCCCGGGCCATGAGATGAAGGTGATTCATTCTAGCACGTCAGATACTGTCACGGTTGAAGTAGATAGCGAGATTCGTTTTTGTGCGGACGACAATGCTTGGGTATGTATGATGGTGCTAGCAAACAATTCTAGTTGGTCGGGAGAGACGTCATGAAAGGTCGTACCATTCTAATGATTAAGAAGGCTGTGTGCTGGTTCCGGGGCCATAGATGGAATGTCTGGCGGTCGTCTCAACAAATCAATGACCGGTATGAGGTTGAGAGAGTCTGTCACCGTTGCAGGGCCACGGAATGTAGACGGGTGAATGTTGCTGTATGGTTTTGGTACCTCTGAAAGAGTTATTTTTGAGTTTTTTGTCGGGCAAGGGTTAGCGAATTGAAAAGTATGATTGCCCTGTCCAAATCTGGGAGAGTGAGCAATGGTGCAACTAATTGAACCTGATGGAACCGAGAACTTAATGGTGACCCGGGAGTACGCAATAGAATTTTGTGTGAATCACCCGGGCTGGACTTGGCGAGAGTTATTTTAACGAGGAGCTATTTTGAGTTTTGGTGGGGTTGATAGGAGCGCGCGTTGTTTTAACGGGGTACCCCTGAGCAAAAAGGCGATAGGGGTCCTCCTGTTATCGAACGCAAGCTAGTGGAGGCGATGCGATGAGTGAACAGTTGTTCTATGCAGGCATAGGTTCGAGGCGAGCTCCGAAGGACGTGCAACG